>Ga0116231_10008648_pt1 | contig 17733 bp, 15 predicted proteins | sample S1TSphgellanicum_2_FD_89695 | JGI IMG/M metagenome (GOLD analysis project Ga0116231, IMG submission 89695) | Host-associated microbial communities from peat moss isolated from Minnesota, USA - S1T2_Fd - Sphagnum magellanicum MG | ecosystem: Host-associated > Plants > Peat moss > Unclassified...
CCCTCTGTTGGTGAAGACTCCATTCTTATTCCTCATGACATGTGCTGCAATGGCCCTACTGTGGCAGATTTGATTGAAGAAGTGTATGGCACTCTGTCATCTATTGTTGAGTATGCTGCAAGATCTGCATACATCATTGAGCGTGCAATTCTTATGCCTTTGAACGAAGATGTGGATGCACTCAATAAACTCATCAATGACAAATATGCATTCACAAAGCACGATGGCTCGCTCGCATAGCACCGCGTGTATTACAGCGCAGATTCTGTGATGCATGGGGAGCAATATGGCATTTACCCCACTGAATTCTTGAACACACTCAGTTTTTCGAGCGTACCACCCCATGAATTGCACTTGCAGGAGGGTTGTCCCATCATATTATTACGCAACATGACCAGTGGCTTGGATAATGGTACCAGGTTCATTGTCATTCAACTTATGCAGCATGTCATTGAAGCAGAGGTGGCAACATGTCCTACAAAGGGCCAACGAGTGTTCATTCCACGGCTAAGCATCACACCTTCAAACACAGAACGAATGCCTTTCACTCTGTGCCGTCGCCAGTTCCCTGTGCGCCCTGCATTTGCCATGACCATCAATAAGGCGCAAGGGCAGACATTGAAGATGGTCGGCATTTTTCTGCCCAAGCCTGTATTTACACATGCCCAGTTGTATGTGGCCATGTCGCACATTGGGTGCCCCGAGGGGGTGAAATTGTTGGTTACAGATGGGTGGAAGGATGCTCATGAAGATGCACCTGCTGGTGTGTACACTCGCAATGTTGTTTACACAGAGGTGTTGTAACATGATTGTGTAGACAATAAGGCTGGAGTGGCATAGCCACGGGTTACCCACTAGTCATTAATAAGTACCTTCCATCAAATACTAACCTTCCCTTGGATCTCCCATCTCCCAAGGCAAATTAAACAGGATAGGCAAATTTTGATGCGAGTTTGGTGATGAAAGTGTTCTTTTTTGAACCCTAATTAAATTAGGCTAACTTAACACCAGATTTCCAAAGTTCAAACCCATGATTCATGAATGATCACCAAGATCCAATAAATACAAAGTCATTCCATTTTGCATAGAAACATAATTAAGTTTGATGCTCATAACTTCTCTTTCATTGCTTTGCTTGTACTAATTTTGGATGGTAGCTAAACCTTGAGACCTTGACCCGGGTACGAGGTCAAACCTTACCCGGTTCTCATTTTTTTGGGTTCTATTTTACAAAACTGGTTCTCACATCCGGTTCTCACACAAGTGAGAATCGATATTTCGATTTTCAGTCAGGGTATCATTCATGGTGATACCCTGAAAGGATGAGACTAAGATGCCCGAATGATACCCGAGTGATGCCTGAGTGTATTTCTGATACCCGCCCAACACTGGTTAAAACGGCTTACTGACCCCCCATACTTTGAAACCCACACGTGCTCAAAACGATTCCCATCCGACGGTCCAAGATTGAAGGTGCAACGTAAGCCCTCCGTGATTGTCAGTTCCAGAACGTCAGATGCTAGGAAACTTGAGATACACCCATAGCTGTCCATCATCTGACGGTCCAGAATTGAAAGTGCATTTGCATCCCTGAAAACCTTCCCGATCGTCAGTTTGAGACCGTTGGATGGAAAAGATTCTAATTCCGGTCAAAGATAGTAAACCTGCGGTTTAACATCGATGACCGTAGGTCAGAAGATTGTCAAGCTGTGGACCGTCAGATGAAGGGCCGCTCCGGCAAGAAAGCACAGACTAATCAATCTGACGGTCCAGTTTTGAAAGTGCGTTATGAATGCCGGAAACGCCCCCAATCGTCAGTTTTGGACCGTCAGATGTTAGGACCTGCTCTGGCCCCACTACAAAACCCTATATATCATCTGACGACTCAGAATCGATGAGGTATTTTTGTGGGCCAGATCGTCAATCTGGATCGTAGGATGAAGAGACACATCCGACGGTGCAAACTGATCATCCGACGGTCTACAATTGAAATCTTCCACATCGTCATTTTTGGACCGTCGGATGATAGGACTTACTCCGACACAAAAGAGATAAACCGTGCTATCATCCAGCGGTTCAGAATTAATGGGGTATTTTTCGTCGGCCAGAAATCGTCTGCGATTGGTGATACTTGACCGTTCGATTATGGAATAATCTGGGTAATATAGAGTAGCTACCATTTATCCGACGGTCCAGAATTCACAATGTAACTGTAGTAGGCCTCCGATTACAGTGCACGAAAGGGAGCTTGTAGAACATGGAAGTGAACTTCGGGAACATGTTTTGAGCACTTAGGGAACACGACAAAGCTTTGCTTCCCGCCATTGCAGAGAGAGAGAGAGAGAGAGAGCACTCGAAGTGCGCGCGAAGAGCTTCGCGACGTCGCCTCTTCCTCGCAATCTTGCAACGGATTTGTTCCAAATCTTTGAGGATTGGAGCATCGTAGTAGAGTAGTTTTGAGGATCGAAGAAGCGCGCTGGAAGCCATAGAAAATTTGAGGAATTATAGTAGCTTACAAGAGCAGTAAGGCAAGGGAGACGGCGGAGGGAAAGGGAACGCGAGAGAGAGAGAGAGAGAGAGAGAGAGAGAGAGAGAGAGAGAGAGGATCAAGGAGGGGTGGATGGCGGGTGTTGGACAGCCGACGGGGTGTTACAAGTGCAGGGGCAAAGGACATTGGGCAAGAGACTGTACCGCAGTGCCTGCAGCAGCTCGCTCTTCGCAGGCACCGGGGAGCAGTAGTGCTGACCTCCTTGAAGCAAGCTTGAAGCCACAAGATGGAAGAGGGGAAACTGATCAGCGGGGTAGTAGTACTGCAGCAGGATCATCCGGCGGGAAAGCTGCAGTGCCACGGCAACGTCATAAGGTGCCTAAGCTTACACCAGATCTTCTGCTTTCACGCGAGGGTCTAGGGTATGTGCTCGAGAAGTTGCCGCAGCAGGTCACCATCAAAGGACGAGGCCATGAGGTACAGTGTTCCTTTTTTATTATATTTCTTCTTCCTGAGAGGGATTGAGTGCAGGTCTCTTCTCTCTCTCTCTCTCTCTCTCTCTCTCTCTCTCTCTCTCTCCCTGTGTATGTGAAGGAAGCACGGTAGATAGGTGGCGTGATGAGGGACCTTGCGAGATTGAGGCATGGTGAGGAAGGATTTGCATTTGGATGTGCATTCAGGTGGAGGATCTGAAGAGCTTGTTGGAAGCCTATATGCGCTGGCATGCGCGATTGCTACCCTACTACTCTTACTCTCAATTTGTTGCAAAAGTGGAGAAATTGGGTGCCAACAAGCGAGTTCGTGTATGTTCTTTTCCCCTCTACAGTTGTATTTCAAGCAGTATTGTACCTGTAGTATTAGGTTCCTCATAATTCAAGGTTCAAGTAAGAAATACCATTGTACTTGATGGAAAATGCAGCAACAGGCCCTAAACCCTAAACCCCATTTTGTTTAATAAGTGCTGTCTGGGGGGAAGGGGGGCATTTATTGTGTCAACAGATGTGCATGAAGGAGCTCCGGGATCAAGTATCAAGAGGCGAGGAACTTGAAGTAGTGGATGGTGCCAATGATCAAGGAGGTTCTATGGACTTCAATGATGATGTAATGCCTGATCAAGGTTGGCTGTTGTACTTCTTCTCACATTTCTGTTCTAAGAAGTTTTAGGACCAGTGTGCAGGTTCTTTGGGCACAAAAGCTGTAATTGGTATTGGCTGCAATATTTGGTCTGAGTTAAGATTGAATCGTAAGCAAATCCCGAGGAGCTGATTTCTCCAACTTTGAGAAAAGCTTGAGATTTAATCTTTCTTGTATGTCTTATGCAAATTGTGAGGGAATGAGTTTGAGAATATCTTGACCAATCCACCAAGAGAGACAACTACATCAAAGAACATGCCCAATTCTGTGAAATTTGATATCTCTTAAGGTAAAACTTGCAGAGGATAATCTAAAGGCCAGATATAAAACTAAATCAAGGCTCACAGAGAGAGAATTTCCAGCTCTTTGAGCATTATCTGAATTGTAGAGGGTCCTCTACAGCCACATCTGAAGATTCAGCTGGAACATGCAGGGGACTTACTTGGAGGGTGGGAGGATGGTGTTCATAGACCAGAGGAGCCTGCTGATCCACCACTTGATGTTTTGGATGAGTTTCTCCAACAGGTTCAGCCATTGCCCTTCAATAGCCCCCATGTTATATATACCCTGGTGTTGATTCCACATATCTGCTTCTGTAGCATCAAAGAACTTACTGTTTGGATCTGGGTGATTGTTAGCAGGCTGCAGAAGAAAGTTCTTACAGACAGGAAAAGCCTCAAGATCTCCATGTTGAGTCTACCAAGCGCAAATTGATAGTGGGTGAAGGAATTGAAGACAGTCAGCAGGAGATTCAAGAACAACAGTGTGTTCATGTGGAGTCTACCAAGCTCAGACTAACAGTGGGTGAAGAAGGAACAAAAGAGAGTGAGCAGGAGATTCAACAACAACAACGTGCTCGCATGGAGGCTAACAAGCTCAAAGCACTTGAGCGAGCTCGTGCTCGTGCTCTTGCCAGTTCAGCTCAAGGTTAGCATGCCACTAATTGATGCACATTTTTCAACACTAGATTAAAGACAGAAGAACAATGCAATCACAGGGAGCTCACCTAGTTGAATGCCACAGTTTGACATATTAAACACTTGAGACAACTGTTTTGAGAGAAGATACAGAATGTGACCATCAGATTGTGTGCCCGGAAGTTGTAAAATTTCCATGCCATGATTTTATTCATTTCTCTTTCTACACTGCTGTTATGTCACAAGATGTGCCCCAAGTTGACCAATCTAGTGAGAAGATGGAGATGATGTCACATGTACATGCCTAACTAGAGAATGCGCTTTTGCATGAATCACATTTTCTTCAGACTCTTGCATGTTTTTTGCCAGGGTTTGAGCTTTCAGAAGAAAATCTCTGATCTCAACAAGTTAATTGGATCCACTTTGCCCCATTTTCAATGATATAAGGGAAGACCTTTTGCATCCATAGATCTAAGAAATTGAGAGCCAATTTGAATTTGACCAACAAATCATGTTTGTGTGATTGTGGAGTTTACAGTCTGGAGTGACATTCTTCTTGCTCAAGGAAAATTGCGTAATGACACATGCCAAATGTAAGGTAAAAACTAGAAACCAAGAAGAACCAGGCCATAATAGGAGACTGCCTGCAATTGGTGGGAAAAGCTGTTATACTTTGCACAGCCTTTGAAAATTTCCTTGGTTCACAAGCAACCAAGAATGTTAATATAACTTTTCATGAGGAGAATAATGCAGCAGATGTAGAATTTCCCATGAAGATATCTGCAAAAAGTCTGTGTTTGAGCTTGCAAAATTATGACCACCTGCTTCAAAACAGATACAATCACTCATCAATGGAAGTCTCAGATAATGTGCCATAGCACAAGGCAATTGGTGACACCTTCAGATATATTTGCAACCTATAGTCTGTAGTCAAGCCTGCAGATTTTCAGCTTCTACAGTTGGCAACCAAGCATGGGATTGTTCCCAGTTATCACCACCCAGCATGGTAATGTATAGCAGATCCAAAATGATATTGGTTGCTAAGATTTCACCCTAAGGCCCACAGCATAAATGAGTTGATATGTTTTCTCAAAGAATTTAACCCCAGCTTCTTCAAAGGAAGTGTTAAAAGAACAGCTGGATTACTCATCATCAGAGTCGCCGAAGGTGATCTTAGTGGCCTTAGCAGAATCAACACCAATTTCTTTGAAGTGTGCACCATACAGCTTAGATTCCTGCAAACCCCCACATGTGATGATGATGACCCAAAAATAAAGATAGCAGGGCAAGAGACATTTCCTGTGACCAATTTGTAAAGACTTGTAGCTTACATAAAATCACATAACAGGGTGGGCCAACATTACCTTACTCCAACCCTGACACTTTACCCAAAAACATTGGTGCCCTGAACAGACTTGCCAAGTGAAGGTTCTGTGATTTTGAACCTCTTGATTACCGAGAACCAGGGAAGAGGACACTTGTGAATGAGACCTAGGTGTAACACCAAAGCAGACTGTAATCGCATTTGTGAACTACATTGAAGCTATCACCATTTGAGATGTTTGGGAAGGTCATTGATACAAACCTTCTTCTTGACATGCGTGCCAAACTTCAGAAGCTCTTCTGGCACTGTCTGGCCTGCCTCTCTAAGAACATTCACAAGCTCTCCTGACCTTGCCTGCATATTGCATTAAAGCAGGACAATCTTCTCAGAAATTTAGACTGATAAAAACACATGACCATTTCTCCCTGTCAAAATCCTACCCATTCCTCTTCAAGATATGTAACTATTCCTGCTCAGCAACAAAATAAACAAGGTGCTTGCTCAAATGTAGCACATATGTCAAACAAAAGTGAGGAACAACACAATGAGGTGAGGAATACATTCGTACTCGATCAGTTTGTGTGAAGAATGTATGAGCTATGCCCTTCCTCCCTGCTCTACCTGTTCGCCCTATTCGGTGTACATAGTCTTCTGTGGTCAAAGGAAAGCTGTAGTTTATGACATATTCCACATCAGGGATGTCAAGCCCTCTTGCTGCAACATCTGTTGCAATCTACAAAACCAAAAACCCATCAAATAATGAGCCAAAATAGGAAAATACTCTTCAAGAACCACATAGAAAAATGAGAAAATTCATCACTGCCTATTTCATAAGAAAAATTCTCAAACAATAGGTATGGTTTCAAGAGATCACCAAAAGAGGGCGTGTTCCATCTTTGAAGGAGTTTACTGCTTTAGTGCGGTCAGCCTGAGTTTTATCTCCATGCACTGCAGACACTTTCCACCCACTGCAGAAAAAAAAGCACATTACAAATCAATTACAAGTAAACAAAGCTCATGACATAGTCAACAAGGGTGTGAAGATTGGTATTGCCAGTCTTGAAAGTCAACACTTAGCACATGGCCCCATGTCTGCAGTTTTCGTGCAAAAAATACCCTAATGCCAACTACAACACAAAAGTTATACTCTCTCACAATTAGCTCCCTAGCCTGACATTGAATCAAATTAAACTGTTTGTTGATATAGAAAACTGAAAAGGACAAGGGTGCATACTGCCTACCGTCTTTGCAGAGAATTCTCAACACGGTCTGCCTCTTTCTTGTAGAGTACAAACACCAAAACCCGGTTCCTGCACAAATCACCAAGTTGCAGCTCAGAGGAGGTGCAGCAAAACCAAACACTCTTCTACTTGACAAGTAAATTTACCAGCATATGACCTCTTCCATACCTGGGAGCACAAATCAAGCGGAGAGTTGCTAGTTGGGAAGGAAACAAGAATGGAAATTAATCTTACGTTCGTGATTTGTGATACTTTTGAAGAAGAGAATCAAGACGTGCATCTCGAGCTCTGTCTTCCAATACCTGCCAAGTCCACCAACACAGACCCTTAAGCTTCTCTCAACTCAATTACATTCCCTTTCAGAAGTTCCAAATACTGTTCTATTGCTGTCCTACAGAAAATTCAAAAACAATATCCATGTTCACTAGTGTCAATTTAGAAACCCCAATTCCACAAATCATTGTTGTCTTCTCATACCTCAACAATTTGTGTCACATCATGATTTGCAGCCAAATCTTGTGATCCTACCATAACCTGCATGTTCATCATATACAAGTCAGCAACACGTCAGATAACTGGACCAAGCTCTCATATTGAGGGAAAAAGAAGGTGGATGCTATTTTGTGGAAGAGAGCAGCAAACGGCAGAAGAGAGAGAAGCTAGAAGACCTTGACTGGGCTGGGGTCATTCATAAATTCTCTTGCCAGCTGATCAACAGCCAAAGGCCAAGTTGCACTGAACATCACCGTCTGCCTAACTGCACCCATCTCGAATACATTGAACCAACTGTGAGAAAACCTGACCCACAATAGTACAATTAAAGGTCACTGTGAAGGCTTGCAGATCAAACATTACTGAAAGAAAATAGGATACAGTCAAAACTATGGAACACAGAGATACGTATAACAGAACATGGAGATAACCAGATCAACAGGTTTCTGGGTGACCTGACATTTCCTGCTAGTTACTTGATGGAGACATTTGTGTACTATACTCCTAGTGTCTCCTTATGAAAAGTGAAGCTTACTTTTTGAGGTCTTGCTAATGATAGCACGAATGGCTGGCTCAAACCCCAAGTCTAACATCCGATCTGCCTCATCCAAAACCTGGAAACCCTCATGCAAAACCAATGTCAGATATTCATCTGTGAAGAATGTTTGCAGGTGGTATTGCACAGGAATATCCAATTGCAAAACAAAAGCCTTAAGTTCTGTTTGAGTAGGCAGTAAATGGGTTCAAGAGCTTAGGATGGATACAAACCAAATAAGACACTTGATCCAATGAGCAAACACCTTCCTCCATCAAGTCTTGAAGCCTTCCTGGTGTTGCAATAATAATTGTCTGTCAATATGAGTTACCAGACCCACAATCAGTGTCAAACATCAAATACCATTCTCCAAGTCACAATCATGACCTTGGATGGATGTTCAACTGTCTCTACCTATTGCACAAAGAGGCAATTTTTTATTATTAACAGCTCTACAGTTCAGGTTCAAGATTGAAATTCCACTGTTTGGCATTATGATTCAATACTTACCGCACCAGCTCTCAGTGCAGACCTTTGAGGTCCCTTTGAAGTCCCACCATATATACAGGCAGTCTTCACCCCACATCCACTCCCTGCCTCCTCCAACACATCTGCAATCTGCAAACACCAACATGAGGTTCAGTAGCTGAAATCAACTCCCAACAGAGAGTGACATACTCACCAAGAGAGAGCACAGAATGTCAAATCTCCAGCTACAGCTTGAAGAAACTAGGGATTAGTTGCATTAGTTACATTAGTTGCAAAAATCCATGCAGGGTCATACAAACTGCAGCAAGGAATTTCAGAAGAGAGTACTGGGGAGGACACATAAAAGGAATAATAAAATGCAATAGACTAGCAAGTGAAGGGGAGTCACCTGTTGTGCCAACTCTCGAGTTGGTGACAATACAAGACAAAGGGGTGTAGTTGCTTTCTTCTCCTTCTTCTTCTTCAACACATGTGTCATTGCAGGAATCCCAAATGCCAGTGTTTTACCTGCACTGCATTGAACGACAAGATACCAAAAAGTATCTTGTCCTGACATATGAGGAGAGAGGCAAAATGGGAAGAAGAGAGCCACAATTTTTTTGCACTGGATCCCACAGGACTGTATTCATGTGTTTAAGACATTGCACTGTTGGACATGTGATGTAGTTCATCTGCACTTGAATTCCTCCCTCTTGATAGCAAAGGACACACACAAGACACGCTAAGTTTGTACATGAAGAGCAAGAAGAAATTCTCCGTCAACACTGAAACTCGCATGGATTCTAGGGGCAGATGGCTGCTGCAGCTTCATTCGCGCACCCATTTACATGTCACAAGAGCGAAGAGAGACAGAGGACAAAAGAATGCGAACCGGAGCCAGTGGCAGCAATCCCGACAAGATCACGTCCCGCCAACAGGAAAGGCCAAGCATGCGACTGAATCGGCGACGGCTTAGCAAAGGTTTTACAGCACTCCAACACACTTGTTGGTACACCCTCAAGATCAAAACTCTCCAGAGGCGCGAACTTGGGATCAGCACTGCCATTACCAGAAACCGTAACGCAGAGCTGCGCTTCTGCAGTTCCTCTCACTACCGCAGTTTCCTCAGCTCCCGTATTGAGGTTCTTCTTCAAACTCCTGTTGTCATCCACTTCCCTTTCCTTTTTCTCCTTTATCTGCTTCTTCTTCTTTTTCTTCACAGGTTCTTCAACTTCTGTGTCAGCTTCTTGTGTAGATTCCTCCCTTCGTTCCTTCTTCTTTTTCTTGCTTGAATCATTGCTCACTTCTTCTTGTTCAAATCGTTTCTCTTCAACCTCTCTCTTCTTTTTCTTCATCTTCTTCTTGTTAGAAATTTGATCAGACAAGGATTCCTCCGCTCCTTTCATCGCCAGAACCTTTACCTCCTTCTCCTTCCCACCCATTGTCCTTAAATTCTCGAATCAACTCCGATCTCCTGCAACTGCGCGAGATCGAAAAATACCCGCAGCAAAACACGCAACTCTCTCTCTCTCTCTTTCTGTCTCTGTAAAACAGAGGCTGTGAAACGAAGCGATGCAACAGAATTAGGGTTTTCGAAAATTAGGGTTTCCTGACTTAGGGTTTGTTTCAATTAGGGTTTTAGAGAAGAGAAAGCCTCCACTTTAACTGGCATAGAAGAGAACACGTTCCCCATTATTGGAACGTGTTAGAGATCCCCTCATTGGAACGTGGTGAATGCTCATTGCAACCTATGTCGGTTCTTCACCCCCAAATTTAAAAAATAAAAATAAAAATAAATAGTGACTGCCTTTCATAATCCACAATTTTTGTTAAAATATTCAACCCTGGACAACCCCAATTTGAGTACCATTTCAGAAATTTTTTACAAAGGCCAGCTTGCATTTGTGACCGTCCTAGGTATAACAATTGATTGGGAACATCGTTATTTTTGGGTGAATTTTTACACTAAGGTGACATTTTATTTTATTTTGGGAAAATTCTGTTTTTAAAGTGCAAATTCAAAAAAATACTAAAACTTTTGGAAAAATATGTCAAACTTTTGAAATCACAAAATTGAAAGAAAAAAATCCATTACATCAAAACATGGTCCTTGTTGATTATGTTAGTTATTTATGTCATTTTTAGTCAAATTGAACATGTTGCTTATATCATTTTTAATCATTTATGCTATGTGTAATTGTATTGATTTAATAATGGATGCTATGTTTTGGTATAGTGATTTGACTGAAGATTCAATTTGGGAAAAAATTGATCAAATTAGTTAAATGTTTTTTTAGTCTTTCAAATTTCCCTTATTGAGTATTATTTAACATTGAACATCAATGATGTTGTACAATATCAAGAATTGTTCCAAATGTAAACGATATCAACCCTAATTAATCAATACAAATTTGTGTTAAATAAAAAGTAAAATGATACATTATACAACCCTAAAATCATTTTAATATGTAATGTTGTAATGTCAAAAGCCCCAAAAGAACAAACTAGATAGGTCTCTCAAGGTTAAAAGGTGAGAGAAAAAGATAAACTCAGTTTTCCCAATATGAAGAGACATTGTTGGGAAACAAAATTTGTTGTCATGGGCATTTTTTAAACCAAAATTTGGTTGTATACTTTCACAAGCCAAACTATCGCAACAATAAGATATGTTCATAATAGAGAAATTAGGAATGTAACCTTACCTTTGGACCTTCCTTTGAACCCTAAATCCTTCTTTCAATATGAAACATTGTAATTCATAAAATAAAATTTGTTTATTTATTGAATATGGTTTTAAAATATTGAAAATACAACATCAATACATTTAATGCACAAGATTCAAGATTAATTATAGCAATAGTACACATAACAACGATTAAATAATTCAAAAAATATAAAAAATGAAAGGAATTCAAATTACCATTAAATTGAGTGGTAAATTAAATTTCCTTCCTTGTTTAGTAGTTATGTATTTTTAAAATATCACATTTGGTTTATGACCAAACTCCAAGTATTAAAGGCATGATTTTTTTAAAACATATATTTTTAATGGCTATGAATTTTTTTGGGGGTGAAAAGATGTCAAAAGGTGACACATTTGTCCAAAAAAGATTGTGAAATCAAGTAAAACACATGTTTTATTTAACATCTTCCCAAATGTGAGGTATCATCAAATGAAAGTTGAGGTAGCTTTGTGATTTTCGACAATAAATCTTGGCAAAACTGTCAAGAAGTTAAATGTTTTGTTTGTTCAGGAAGAGTGTAAAATATTAACACAAGCAATGTGTTAGTTGACCTCCCCATTTGGTTTGAATCTGCGTTTCAGATATTTTTACACGTGAATTTTTTTTTCATAAAGGGGTGTTCTAAATTTCATGGTTCAAATTTTGATGAGTTCAGTTTGTTGTCTTTACCTATTGACATTTTTTTAAAGTTTTGTCAAGGCATTTCCAAAAATTGGAGAATAGACATAACCTATTGTTTTGTAGATTGGCATCAGCCTATAGTTGATTACTCAATTTTTGATGTGATTGAAACTCTTAAAAAACTTGTTCATTGTCCATTTGAGTGTCTTGATGAAAAATTAGGTCCACATTCATTGTTTTTACGTCCTAAACTAGGTGGAAGGCTTTTGGTGAGGTATGGTTTATGACTATTCCTATTGGTTGTAACTAGCTTTGTTTGATTGTGGACAAGTTGACTACTGATTTCCTTGATTTACATAAAACAAATTGTCAAACAAAACAAGCCAAGGTGTTGGAATTACAAGAATGTAAGAAGCATTTGTACCTTGTGAGTGTGGTATGGAAGTAACATATTGCAACCCCACTTTGAGGGAAGTGTGAGGATGAAACTCACACTCTCGAAATTGGGACTTGGGAGTCCTCCGAGATTCCCGAAATTTTAGAGTTCGATTACAGGGGTCAAAACACCTCGCATTGGGGTGTGTTTTATATCATTGAAAAGCTATTGAAGTGTAAATGTCGAAAATGGCCTCACATGAACCATTTGGACATTTGTAGCACAAGTTATGGCCAAAAGAAGGGCCGAAAATCAAATTGGCAGTTTGACTCCCGACCACTAAAAGTCGGGAATCGACCCAACCCCAGTGCATGCAGGTGGAGTGCAACACACTGTTGAAAAGCTCTTGAGGAGAGCTACAACTTTGCTTGAAACTTCATCCCAATCGGAGGTCTGAGCAAAAAGTTATGATTGTGTAAAGTCCCGAGAGTCTAAACCGGGACAATATCGGGACTCCTCCTTGGGAGTCCTGGGACAAAAAGCCATTCAGATGTGGATGCCGCGGAGAAGCGCATAATATACTATATGGGGGAAGGTGGTGGTTTCCTCCGAGTCCGGGCCATGGTGAGTCAAATGAGTCCAGAGTTGCCCGTGGCTTGTCCTAGCACCAAGGGTGCTCCAGAATGTGAACTAACCAACTTCTTGGTTGGTTTGATGTAGGTTCGAGTGAGAGAATAGCTTGTCCCTCTTCCTAGTCCAATCTCGGAGCTTCAGCACACCCCTCTACCCTTTTAATGCTGAGAACTGGGAGCGTGCCCCAAGTTCTTCACAATTCCGCTATGATAATAACTTAGACCCAACTTGGGTCTAAACTAGGGACTTGGGAGCGCGTCATAACATGCCATAAGGACCTTATTTCACATGGCAAGTAAATTTATGAACCTTTTTTTTTATAAATTATTTGAATTTGTTTGATTTTTTTGAAGTGGCAATTACTTGTTTTTATAAATATAACTAGATTGACAAACATTTACGCAATCGAATGATGGAGTGGATTATTTTTGGTGAGTGTAGATTTGGCTAGTTATTATGTTTTGAAGAGACTTTTAACGAGGAGAAGGGCGTGTATGAAAAGACTAAGGTAGGTGGATGAAGTGGTTAGTGATTTGTTTTTTGTGTGTTAGTTTCTTTATACAATTTTTGATTTTGCAGGTCTATAGTGATTATGTTGAAGAAATGCATTTTGATATTGTTGGTGGTATTAGTGTTGTATCTGGTGGTATTAATGTTGTGTTTGATGGTGTAGCTAGAGGTTCTCCTATACTTCAGGTTCTTGATTTTTCCATTGCTATTACATTTAAAAGACCTCATTTTGATATCCTACTTGGTGTTCCAATATTTAGTTATAATCTTAATTAGTTGCACCATTTGTTGGCTCTGCAAATTAAGTCAAATTCCTAATGCATTTGGTGTTGGTTTTATGAATCGAAGGAAGAATGGTGCAAGTTGTAGATTTTGGCATTGACAGATCTAACAGATTTGGATCTATGATGGATTTAGAAAATTCATTTTGGAACGCCATGTTTGAAAAAGAGCTACCCAAATATAAGGATTGATTGGATACCATTTTTCCGCGTTGCCCTTTTGAAACAATCAATGTTAACACTACTTCTAGCCATTTTTTTAGTCATTTGCAAAATTACCTTATTAACATTACATATGTAGTTGATCCTAAGTTTCTCCCCAATTTACGAATATCAAATGTAGGAGATAAGGTCTAATTCTGAATGTTTTATACTCTTGACAAACTTTGTTTGATAACTTGGATTCTTATTTGTAACACCTGCATAATAAAGGATTAGGGGGAAGAGTTGTGAAAATGATGTAAAAATTAGGTTAATGTTTTGGATCCATGAGGATGCTTAGGGTCTTATGTTGGATTGTTGGGACTTAAGGTTGCCATGGTGTTTGCTCATGAAAGGGGATTGGGTGAGTGGTATCCAAAACACATGAACATTGAAAGAATTGATCCATAACTTTTCTTCTTATAAATATTTTACTTTGTACATTTGATTCAATAGTTGATTCAAAGTTTTCCTTTTATGAATTTTTTCTACATTTGATTTTAACATAGTGATTACAAATTCAATATTTTGACCTTGTGATATTGAATTTGTAATTTTGCCAATTTGACAAAGAAAAGGATTTTTTAAAAAAAAATTTTGCCTTGAAGTTTTGTTGCTTTTGAAAAATATTTTCATACCCTAAAATAGAAAATGAAACATTATAAAAGTAATTGTAAAAAAATAATACAAATGAAAATAAACAATGGAAAATTTAATCAATTACATGAATTAAAATGGATTACAGAAACTAAAAATGTTGGGTAGTTATGTTAAGACTCCTTGATAAACCAAGTTTTTGAAGTGCAGTTAATTGCTCGATAGATGATGGTAGTTTTTTCAATAGATGAAAGTAATTATTTCAATTTGAATCGCCATGACAAACAAAGCTTTTGGAGTGCATTCAATTGGTCAATAGATGAAGGTAATTTTTTTAAATTGGAACACCATGACAAATCAAGCTTTTGAAGTGCATTCAATTGGCCAATAGATGAAGGTAGTTCTTTCAAATTGGAACACCTTGACAAATCAAGCTCTTGGAGTGCATTCAATTGGCCAATAGATGAAGGTAGTTATTTCAAGTTGGAACACCCTAACAAATTAAGCTTTTGGAATGCATTCAATTGGCCAATAGATGAAGGTAGTTCTTTCAAATTAGAATAGCCCCACAAATGGAACTTTTGGAGTGCATTCAATTGGCCAATAGATGAAGGTATTTCTTCCAAACTTTAGCATTGTGCCAAATCAAATACTTGTAATTGTAAACAATAAAATAAATAAATTGGCAACTTTTGAATCATGCATTTTTTTAGGCACAACCATTTCACATTATTCAAATTTCACCCTTGGATGTAATTTTTCACAATAGTTGGTGAAACTCCTATTAGTTCAACCAACCTAAGGTTGCCAAATCCCTTTGAGTTGATTTGGGACAATAGAGGCAAATTGAGACATTTTTCAATGAAATGACCTCTAAATTTTTCACCACCTATTAGATGAAATGAAAACAAAAGGATTATCAATATAAAATTACATTTCATCGTAATGCCAAAATTTATTTAAAAACATGTATTTATAAAATCAAGATTCAAAGTTAAAACATTTGGTTTCAAACAAGAAAAAAAATCATAAGAAATTGAATGAAATTATAAGATTGAAATAGTATAATGATAACCTCATCCTTTTGTAAAAAATAATTTGATTGATTTGATTTCTATATAAATCGATTTATAATTGGTGGTTCCATTGTAATATTTTGACCTAGGTTTTGTAATTGTTCATGTATGTACAAGATTCCACCTTCTATCCATTGGATTAAATATCTATGTTGTAGATTTTGTAATTCAAACTTTGGCTGTTCATAATCTCCCCTCCACACTTGATAAATTGTACTTATTTTCAAACCACTGAAAAACAAGCAATATCCAAAAACATGTTTTGAATTTGCTTATCCAAGTGGTTATAAAAAATCTTTAATACACTCCACATCTTTTCATTATCATTGCCCCCTATGAAACTTTGCCCACTTTTCAATTTGTTCAATGCACCTTCCCACATTTCTAATTTTTTAGTATTGCACAAAAAAAAACCCAATAATTTAAAACTTAAAGGGAGCCCCCCACTAACTTTTATAATCTTCATACATATATCGTTGAAATCTTCTATTGGAACATGATTTCGATTACCCAATGCATGGAACATAAATAGTTCCTTTGCTTGCTTTTCCTCCAAAGGTTTCATGTCCACTTTTCCATCTTCACTTACATGAAAGTTCAAACTTTGCTAATTTTGACAATTCACAAGTATTCTACTTTTAAAAGTTGGATTCTTTGTAGCCTTATCAATGAAAATTGGCAAAGATGTAAGGTTCTCTTCCTTATTGACGTCATCCACCACCACTAATACTTTCTTTGATATGATACATTGCCTAATTTTGTCAAGGTTTCTTTTATTCACATTTTCATCCTTGCATAACCTTTTGCCACACAAATCATGTAGGAGTTGTTTTATGACATCATTGATATTGTTCTTTGAATTCACATCCTCCAAAAAATTAGATTTATCATATTGGTTGTGGAACAAATGATAGAATGTTGAGGTTTTCATGAAGGGCATTTTTAAAATCCGTTGAAAGGTGTTCCATTTGTACGTTGAAAGATTCTAAATTTAAAAAAAAACCAATTTGGGTTGCATACTTGCTTAATGTGTTGATTTGTTGATGTTGCCAAATGAAATAATTTGATAAAGATTGGGTACCATTAGCATGTGGTACACTATAAAATACTACACCTTTAACATTGTTCAAAAATGTTTCATAACATTTGTGTATTTCATCATCCAAATCATTTCTTAGCCTTTAATGTACATGTTTGTGACCTTCAACCACCAAGTTTTTGAATACAAACCTCCAAAACTATAAGCAATTAATGCCACCGGTCCATCCCAAAAGGATTGATAACTACAAAATAATCAACAATGCACCAAAGTTTTGTTATCAACATTGTATTAGCATGTACAAATTTATCCTATTATACTTTGGGCAATTTTTCAATTCACACATGACTTGAGCCATAAGTTCATAATTGATTTGCTTGTCATTTGTCATTTATTGATTCCATTAATCTACTTAAAAAATGTGACAACCATGTTTTGGTAAAACTATTATTATGGACAAGTATGTAGGTGTTTATGTTCTTGTGTTAATGTAAAACTCATCTTCTATGTGTTACTTTGGAAATATTGTTGAAATGGAAAGAATTTTAAATTAAAAAAAAGATCTACTTTTTTTTGGAAATAATATTTTTGCAATGAAATGGATGCAAATTTTCTACACATGTATCAATTTAATTCAATTCAATTCAATTGCATTACCAAAGATAAAATTTCAAAAAATGTGAACTAAAATTTTCCATCAAAACCAAACTAGTTGTACCATGAACTTATAATATGAACATAGACTTTGCTATTATTTTCAAACAAGAACATGTTCATTTTAGCCCCATTTTATGCTCTCTTACATGAATTTAACAATTCAAATAAATTGAAACTTGTTGGTGTGTATCACAATACTAACACACATGAACAATTAACTTGTGCAAAACATTTAAGAAATTATGAAGCTACAAATAATTATCTTTAATGTACACAAGGAATAGTAATTAATGTGTCCATAAATAGAGGAGATTGTCACACCTTGAATTTGTAACCAAACTTTGGATGAGGTTTTTGCCAATTTTAGTCACATCATTGTGAACACTTGCCACAATGTTA
>Ga0116231_10008649_pt1 | contig 17732 bp, 5 predicted proteins | sample S1TSphgellanicum_2_FD_89695 | JGI IMG/M metagenome (GOLD analysis project Ga0116231, IMG submission 89695) | Host-associated microbial communities from peat moss isolated from Minnesota, USA - S1T2_Fd - Sphagnum magellanicum MG | ecosystem: Host-associated > Plants > Peat moss > Unclassified...
AACCTAATACCAATAAAGTTCTTAAAAATACCCAATACCAGGTTTATACCTGCCCTGGTATCAAGGTTTGAACATACCAGACTGGTCCTAGTACACAACTCTAGTTGTGTCCAAAACCTAGAACTAGTCACACGGGTCCAAATTCAACAAGTTGTTTTTTCAAAAATTGGAAATTTTGATGCTGAGATCGATGTCCACAGTGGTTGGCTAAGGTTGTTTGAAACCACCCCTTTGAGTGCTTGTCAAGGAGCGACCTAAAAGACCACTCCAAGCATAGTTTCCATGCAATGGATTTTGTTAAAATGCAATGGTTGCTCACCTTGTGACCCACTTCAATGTGATGCCTCATACTAAGCCTTGCATTTGTTGAACTTTTCAATCTTACATATCACATTCCAGTAGAGGACAATGTTTTAAGGACAATATTTTCTGGAACCTAGATATTGTAAGTTTTTTTTTATCTTTGAATGGAAATGTACTAGACTTGCTACCCTGTACAGTTCAAAGATGCAAAAGGAGATTGGATTTTGTATACTTTTGTTATGCTCAACCAGAGTGAACCAACACATCATGGATGGTGTGTCAATAAGAAACACGTTTCCACTGGGTGGCAATTCTCGAGCTAACACAATTGTGAATTTTTATATGACAACCCACTAGATCGTACCAATAGTGTAAGCATTTGTGTGCATCTACTTATCTAGTAGTGTGTGCAAATGTGCAAACACAACCCACACCCTTATGAGGTGTGATTATAAAAGAAATATGAACCCACACCCTTGTGAGGTGCAATTATTGAAGGAACATGAATTCACACCTTATGTGGTGTGGTTCTTAAGAAAACATGGGAGGATTTGTTCATTGTCTATATTTTTATTACAGTTGTTTCTTTACAAATTAATTAAATTCTAAATAAGTTTTTAAAAAAGCTACAAGTACAAGTCAATAAATTCAAGTTAATTTTTCAAATCATCATAATATTTTAAATTTTTATTTTTTACTCCATTCATGGTGATTCAAAATTGGAATATTAAAGTTATGGATATATTTCTCAAAAAACTGATATTAAAGCACCAAAACTGATGATAAATAATAATGCATTGAAAATATAAAATGTGAGCTTCAAATGTTTTTTAGAACTTGTGTTAATTGGTGTTACAAAAGGACTATTAAGATTAGTTAAAATGCTAAGAAAGTCTTTTTAGACATGCAAATTTTTTAAACATTTTAAAATTTACAACAAGTTTTATCAATAAATATTAAACAATAATACATTAAAAAAAAATTCTTTCACAATAAATTTTCACATGATTTGTTTTCATTCACATAATTTCAAATTTTGGTTACCATGATTGTGGGTCATATTTTTGTGACTATGCGCTAGTCATTTATTAGCTTACCAACTTGCCTACGTATGCAACAATCCTTTATAGGATAGGTCACCAAGGTGAAAACTTGATGTCAAGTTAACTAAAGTTCATACAATTGAGTTATGTGAGATTTCTATTGTTGGTGCAATGGTGACTTGGTGCCTTACAATGTGAGTAGTTGGTTAGCGGTAAGTACTTAAAAGACTAGAAAATAGTTATTACAAATTAAACATGTTAGACCTAACCATTTTTTTGTGCAAATTTTCACACTATTTGCAAATTTTAGGATTTTTTTTGGGTTAAAAATGAAAAAATTACAATTAAAAAAAATTCATCAAATTTTTATGTGTGTGTCAAATCGATAATAAAGAATACACATGGACGTTTAAATTTTGTTAATAACCAAATTTGGCCAAATTGGGTTATGGTTTGCCACCTTGACCACATTACAAAATTGAAAAAAAAGAACATTAGTTATATCATGTGCATGCACATAACCTACGGGTATTAAAATATCCTTTCCAAAAGTAGGAAAGCATACAGTAAGGATGTAAAGGATTACACTAATAATATCATAATGGTATTCTCAGAGGCAAGCATACCAAGGGGCCATGTGCTTACACAAGATAGTCCTCCCTCCTGGTGTAAGTCTATCAAGTCCTTGATCCAACTGTTAATCTTACTAAGGTGCATCCAACCTTGTTTTGTGTTGTGTGCTATAGAAGGAAGTGCAAACCAATGGAAAAGGTTGCAAAAAATGTTTTATTCATTTTTTCAGCACCAATAATCAAGTCACTTTGATCATGTTCATGATGTGGCCTCGTGCATCATTTTGCAACATGTTTTGGATGACAATCCATGGAGAATTCATTCAGGTTCAACATTCATTTCTTGGTAATGAACTTATATTTATTTTCAGCCATCCACGATTATGTACACCTTTTGTAAGATTGGAGTCGTTCTTGTGAGTCCCTTATAGTTTTTTCACGGCATATGGGTCCAACAAGTGGAAACACCCAATTGATGGAGTCTCCTCAAAACGATTATCTTAATAACTACCTATGTAAGTGGGTAAGTAGCATAGATCAGTAGGTAGGGTGCTTATTGGCTACAAAGGTGGGTACATAGTACATGCGGATGGTTAATATAAACCGAGGTGGTAACTATGGTACAAGAATACAATGGAAAAACATTTCTTGTCCATAGGACATCAATACAGAAACTTCTGAAACTTTTTCCTAATGTATTTGAAAGTAGACTTACATAGCATGAAAGCCATCAAGGCATTTAGGCAACCAAATGCTCGCAAGTGAAGACATTCCATTTTCCAAAATGCTCCACATTGTTTCCTTTCCATATACCCAGTGGGTACCCTCTAGATACTTGCCTCATACCATAAGAAAAAAATTAAAACAAGCACCAAAGCAGATACATGGTGGCATACAACTGCCACTCCATTTTCAACATGAAGGTCCACTACCAAAGATCTTCCTTCTATTCTTACTGTTCTAGAGGTGTCTGTTTGTGTCCATGAGGTCCTGGACCTTTGCTTTGGCTCATGTCTGATGAATTAGTGACACAACATACAAGTCCAAAATCCCATACACATATTCCCTGATGTGTGTAAGGTTGTGATACCCAATGGGTACCAACTGGGCACATGTTGTGTATCATAATAAAAAAACATACAACTTTTTTTGGCAATACCCAATGGGTATCATATGGGTACCCACTAGGTATCATGGTAAGTTTCTTTATTTTAAAAAAGTAATATGGGCATTTCAAAAAATGAAACACCTAGCTCTGCATGCATTTCGTTTTTAGAATGTTCACTTGTCGTATTACATCATGTAACATGATGTCCACATATATTAACACAATGGCATGAGGTTTTATGAGGTTGGAAAACAACTTACTTGACTTCTTTTCTTGAGAACCAATCATAACTTTCTGGGCTCATAATCTACTCGACTTTGCGCCTTATGTTAAATAAGTAATGGGTCCTTATTGTAGGCAGTACAAAATTACTGCCTACTTTTCTTTTTTTTATTGTCTACCCATTTGCCCAATGAAAATGTGTATGGTCATAATCATGATGCTACCCAACACATGATGGGTGTCATGTATGCACATTGTGGGTTTGTAGTTAACTAATGGCTATTACACGCCCAAAATGTGTGTAACATGTCACACACCATGTCTTTGGAAAACCTAACTTTCTTAAGGAGAAGACACTTGAAAACCCTTCCCTAAGGCTATCCAAACACATGATGAGTGTCATGTTATGGGACTCCTTAAGGGTGGGACTTAAGTGAGATGGATCTTAAGCGTAATGTGCTTGAGAAGAAAGAACCTTCCTCTAGTGCCTTCCAAATAAAATTTTAAAAAATTTGAGAGTTCTTCATCATGAAGACTCATGCAGATTTCTATGCTAGGTAAGAGTAGTGTTGGTTGGTCACCCACTTTGACAGTTTGGAACTAAAAGTTTTAATTCTGGTTCCAACAAACTGGTCCAAATTCCATGATTATAATTGGATTCAGAACCAAGTTTTTTTAATTTTTAAGAACCATGATTGGATTTGGATTACATTTTTTTCCCTAAATAATTGGCTAGAACCATTGTTAACAACTGGTAAACCGTTGATTTTAGTATGGGTTGCACATAAGTTGACCAAAACTAGGTTTGATTTTCATAAATGGAATCCATGTTTTTTGAAGAACTGAATCCAGAGTTGGGTTGCTAGTTCCATTCAAATGTAGATCCCGAACAAGATGAATTTGGGTTTTTTTCAAGAGCTAGAATTAGACATTCTTCATAAAAATGAAAAATTGCCCACCATTGGTAATGCAAGGGGGTAGCCTTCATTTAAGAATGCCCCAACTATGGGGCTTTCTCCTACATTAATGTACATTTTCCTACACAATGTGTGAACCAGTGTTGACCGATTCTCACTTTTTAAAACAACTTTCAGTCACAGTTCCAACATTTTTTTTAATTAGAAAAAATCTTCCATTCCAGTTCAAGGATTTTTTTTAAAAATCGACAAAACCTCTAGTCTGGTTTTGGACCTAATTCTTCAATTGCAAAGAACCCCACTTTTGGGTTTTCCTTTTAAATTTTTTTAGGCAAGTTCGATTATAAACTGGGTTTGGTTTTACCTACTATGCATAGGTCAAAACTGATTGCTTTTTAATTACTACCATCACACCACCAATAAAATGTAACCAACCATATCAACTATTAACCTAAACTCAATTTTTTTAAAATGAAAATAAAAAGATTGCATCCTTGGTTGAAAGATGTTTCAAAAGTTAGAACTAAAAATCTAATGCCAACCCAAATGATTTACATGACAACAAAGCGTTTGGTGAGCATTGGGACAAAAGATTTAGAGTTTCATTAGGCAAGAAATTGCATGTGCTCATAAAAATAATAGATTAAAATGCCTACCAAGAGATTATGTATTGGTTAATTAATAGGTTGGAACTTTTCTTCCTCCCTAATAGCTGCTCACGAAAGCAAATTTTCACTCCCTTCTTCACCTCAGCTTTTCCAAGATAATAATACATCATCTTCCATTGTACTTTTGTGTTAAACTCTTTGAAAAACAAAATATATTGGAGATACTAAAACTTGGGCTTCTTTGTTTGGACACCTTTTCAAACAAGTAATAATGATAGTTAATTTGAGTTAGGCCCTCATCAAAAGGATTGGGAATATTGGAAGTGAAACTTTTTCATATGCAAAGAATACAACTTACATATCCTTCCCACCTTTTTTTGACAATTTGACTTACATCCAAAGATTGCTTAATTGCCACACATTGGATTTCAAGTGTACAATTACAAAAAACAAGTGTATAACAACAAATAAAGTTTGTTTAGTTAAAAGAAGTTTCTTATGCACATTTGTTTTGACATCATATAAACTTTTTAAAAAAGAATGTTGAAAGTGCAATAAAGGTTTGTTATCACAAGATATATAAAGGGCTGCATCAATTTCTTCCCAAGAACTTGAGGTTTCTATATTCAGAGATTTCCATCAAACATAACAAGTAACATGCTTGTAGATGGCACTAGCCCAACCATGAAAATCATCAAATTTCAATGCACAAGCTATGGGAACTGTATTGAAAATCCCAAAATCATACCCGCATATCCGTCCATGTAAGTGAAACCATTACATCCCACAATTTGGCTATAGACTAAGCCAATTGCTACAACATATTAGTAAAAGAAGAATAAAATTATCCAACACTAAAACATTGTATATTCCCCATATTTCTTGGACACATCATAATACTTCCTTTTTGGAATATTAACATCTTCCTCCATCGTTGCAGATTTCCACGTTCCAATGTTTTACCTCGGAAGCTCAAAGGTACCTTCACTCAAATACCCAAAACACATGACCAAAGGGTTAGCCTGAAAAAAAACAATCCCACATTGGTAAATGAACACACTAATATGTTTTTCTTTAGTCTTTTCCACAATGGATTCACAAGGTTAAACTTTGCTACAAATAGCTCAAAAAGACCACTAGACAAGAAGATTCCATGACAATTGGTGATGATTGAAAAAGACGTGTATGAACTCTCTGAACTAGACAACAAATGGAGAATCTAATCAAACTCTATTCATAACCATTCCACATTTGGGCAACTTGCTTGGTACCTTCATTTTAAATCTTCCAAAGAATACATGGGCAACTAACTTGCTACCATCATTTGAAATCTTCCAAAAAATCCACAATTTTATATTTAATTTCATTCCTCATAATGACAAAGTTGCAATAACATCTTGGGAACACATTAGGCTTTTTTACTTGGACCAAAGAGTAATGATTTAGAACAAAGATATGTCAAGTACACATTTGATGGGTAATGAAATTATTGAAATCACCTATTCTTTTAATGTTAAAGAAACGATAAGGGACAATTAAAAGAGCTGAAACTAAAGGAGGAAATGCCAATTACTTGACATATATTCCTTTCTATATTAGAGATATGTAAGAAAGGTCCCAACCCTTTCATCTACTTCAATGATTTTGGTAATTTTGCAAGCCGTGTTGGCCCCCCATATGACTCACATGCATAGTGTTATTCAAATGTTGTTCCAAAAACAACTTCTATATTTGCTTGGTCATAAAGAATTCCCATAAATTCAAAAAATTAAAAAAGAAGTTTGCAAGTATTATATGTTAGGTTGAAAAGGACAATAAAGATTTTAAAAACCAAATAATACTTACTAGACTAATCTCAGATACAAGTTTTCAAGCAAACCACATTACTAGACACAACACAAATCATACATTTGATAAGGGTCAATCCCTTTTTGTTAGAAAGATAAAATCAAATTGTCACTTTCCAAACACAAAAGAATCAATATATTCAAGAAAATAAATGAGTTGATTGAGTACTTACCATCTACATAAGTCATGGATTCACCATTAATGAGCTAGTCCATCCCAAAATCAGAGCTCACAATTCCATTCAATACCATCGGTTGTTGAAGGGCCTTGTATACTTCTCATGTTCTTTTCTTTAGTAGTACCCACCAAACATATATTGTCTTCAATTCTCTTTCACCATAGTTTGGATGTTGCAATCCACCACACATGTATTTACACCAAGTGCTTGAGATCAATTAGAGCTAAAAGCTAATTTGTTGATAAATTCTGATACGTTCAAAGTTTACCAATCCACTGGTACAACTTTCTAATGAAAGTACTTTGACGCCAAATTACTCTCAAAAAACGTAAAAAAAAGAAAAAAATCCCTATGCAACATATTAATCCACCTATCGACGTACTATAAGCCATTAACTTTCGATGTTGCAAAGGTATCACTACAAATGAAGAAGCTGCAAAAGAAATAAGCACACTAATAATGGATGCTAAAAGCATCCCTATGGCTATGGATATAGTCCTTCGACTTCGTTTTAGGTCATCACATGGCCCAAACACAAGACCCTCTTTTGGAATAGGAAGAGATGGCATAATGGCTAACATGATAGATGTGATGGCAAGATAAAATGACAAACTATTGCTCACTAGAAATACTTTTATCGGTAACTCTGTTACTTGTACCCCAACATCTACTGTGGTTGTTCCAGACGACATCGTTACATAATTAAGGGGTGGTGTCAATGGACCCACAAAAGATGCTGTTGCAACAAGAGTTGCTACTACAGCAGTTCCAGTCGCAGCTGCATGTAAGTCTTTTTTGATGTTGAGAGTTTCTTTTGCAACCGATTTGTACCACCATATTCTTGCTTCATTAGGTGCCCATTCTCCAGGATCTGCCATGTACCCGTCCTTGTCTGTTGCTAATATATCAGCACCAGATTGCAATAATAAGTTGGCACATACTTTTCTTGCACTGTATTGATTGCTATTTGTATTGGGCATATCATATTCAGTTTTATTTGTATTGGGAATTACACTATCTTCTACAAGGTCTTGTTCTAACAATTTTTTCTCCAACAATTTTATACTTATGAAGTCATTACAATGAAGCCAATCATCAAAATTCCGGGGGTTTGGCTTGCATGTTATCGGTTGTGCCTTTACCGCGAGATGTAGGGGTGGAGCCCCATACTCACAAATAACATTCAATTTATCAACATCATGTTTTTGCAAGAAAAGTTGTAAAATTTCAAAATTTCCTGAGATAGCAGCCAATGCTAGAAGTTTATTGTTTTTGAGCATGTCAAGTTCCTCGTCCTCCTGCTCCTGCAATACAAATGAAAGTGTAAAAGATCCTTATTGCAACATGGACACCATTTAATAAACTAATTTAATTAGCAATCTTCAAAATTATTTTGAACATACCTCACGTACCCACCACGTTTGCAAGTGCTATACCTCTTTTATTGAAAGCCTTATAAGGAACATTTCATATCCATGGTTTTTATAAATGTTAAAGAGTCAATTTATTTCCATGTTGCAGATACATACTACATAATGGCCATTGCATGCACCTGGTAGGGCAGAAGGTGGTTGCAAGAAAGGTCTCATCACTGGTCATTATCTAACATAATTCTCATTAGGGTAAGATTTTGCAATAAACATGAGCAAAATATCCTAAAGTTCTCCACTTCCTACATGATAGTTTTATCCATTGGAAACAACACATCATCTAGGAAGCTTCAAGGTGAGACACAAAATCTCATCCCAATGACAATGAACTAATTAATTTCTTCAAGTCTTCAACATTATTCAATGTTCAGTTAAAAGCAAAAAAGTCCCAATGATTTTCTTAGTAAAATTTCGCCATTATGTGTGAATTTTTTAAAAAGTATTTTGTCACAAATTCCTTTTTAAAGAAAAGTAATTTATCATAATTTGAGAAAACTAATTCACCATATTTAACGCAACATGAAAAAATGCTTATGGTTTTCTCTCAATATTCAACTATAGCCAAATTGGGTTATTCTTTTTTAATGGACAGCACAATTTGAGCATTGTTACAAAATAGAAAATTAAGACGTTTCAATTTGCCAAAATATTGATGAATAGTAACATTGTTACATGGTCTAGTGTTTTTTCTTTCCGTAAATTCTTGCAACAGTTACAAAACATTTTTTCTTTTTAGAAAATTTTCAATTTTCAATGTAAATTTTGAAAAAAAAACTTGCCCTACAAATTGGAAAAATTGATCAAGTGAACAATAGAATTGAAAGTAAAACAAGAAAAGGTTACACCTCATATTTTATCATTTTTCTAGATGGGTAGAGAACTATTTCATACATAATCCTTACTTTGGTGCTTTGTCATTTCAAATTTCAACAAGAATTTACCTTTTTATAGTTATAATTTTACAAAGCCCAAGCCTACATTTTCTACCATTTTGTTGTAAAACTAAATTTTTTTCCTTAACAATTTTTTAAACCATATACGAGTAGGCCACAGTCCATTATGTTTGAACTTTCCCTCCTATTGAACATTATAAAAAGTTAATGATATTTATTATTACAAAATGACTCGCTCAACTTGATTAACGTAAGTGGCCCATTAACTACTCTACATTTTTTTCGTCTGTAGTTCAGGAAGGTTGTTAAAACAACTAACCAGCCACTTCATCCTCCATTTTATTTCTTCAAACACCAGTCAAAGAGGTTTTTTAAAACAAAAAAGGAAGTTTCTTCAAAGACCATATCATCTTATTTTAGCTTATGATATTTTTAAAAACAATTTTCACATTGGTCAAATCTATGAATATAATTTCAAAGACCAAGTGTTAATGGACCAAGAAGATTTATGATTTCTAAAACATTTTTATAACATGAATATCTTAATGCATTTACTTTGTCACTCTTTCACGATTTAAAGTTTGTTACACAATTGAACAAATCTGCGTGAGAGTTAGGGATGTACAAAGGTGGGGATATGTGTACCAGTGTTTTCATGATATCCTTCACGAATTTGTTCCGACCCATTACTATTGCATTCTCCAGAGGAGTATGCGCAATATTCAGTCTCTTGCAATCTGATGCGAGGTACTCTTCATTGTAAAGTGCGTAAACGCCACACTGTTTTGCCAGCTCATCTTTCAAGGAAGGCCAATAAGGCAGACCAAAGTCAGTAGGCAAATGAAGGTCATAGATTAGAATTAAATCGAGCGCAGAAACGTTCTCAATATATGCAGTTTGGAAAGTAATATCACGTCTAACTTTACTGCTCTTCAAGAGTCGATAGACAGCCCAAATGATCTCGTGGGCCACAGCCCAATGTAATATCGTCCTTCCAGCTTTGTCCAGAGTATTTACACACACATCCGGCAAGATTTTTAACATTTCCTCGAAAGTGCCAAAGACAAAGTTATCATCAGCTTCAGCTCCTGGTGTAATCAAAACTTGTAAGATTGTTCTACCTTGCGCATCCTTTTGGTCGAACAATTTCTGTAGAAGATTTTGAGGCAAATGATTTAATACTGCAATTATGAAATTGCGTATGTGCTCACAGCCAGAGCTTTGAAAATCTTGTTGGTTGCGGACATTTCGCAACCTACTACACGCCATATGAAGGTACAATTCCTTGCGCTCAACATTCTCAAAGTTAAAATCCACATCAGTCTCGTCCATCACGAACTTCTCTTTATTGGCGATGGAGCTTATAGCTTCACGTAAGCTCAACATTTCATGGTCTTCACTGCCACCAGGCATCCTGTACATAACATGTGATCGTATATAATCATCCCGAGACCGTCCAAACAACCATTGACCTCGTGACTTCAACTTTTCACGGTCTTCACTGTTCCAAGGCATCCTGTAATCATTCCAAGACATTGCAAACAAGTCTCGACCTACAGCTATGTCCACTGGTCCCTCCATAACAAGCCATAAGTCATGAGCAGAAGCATTTTTCAATCTCCCATCCCTCGCATTTTCCCACAGAAACTCAAATGGAGTCTGCCAGTTTTTCCCGCAAGGAACCAAATCGCCCTCATAATAGTGAAGTTCATGCACCAATTCCGAACATCCCTGCATGACTGCTACATGCAGTACACTTCGACCCTTCAGACCTGTCTGTACCCATCGGCTACGATCAGATCTAAAGAGATCCAAAAGGAACTTGCAATTCTTTTTCTCTATTGCATCAAACCACTCAGAATCCTTAGAGGCTTCAAATAGCTTAACTTCCGCACTCTTCTTTTCCGAGACTGACTGCAGTTTTGTGGCCGCAAACTGTTTCTCATCCAACCTGTAATACAACAATTACGCTTCAAACCGAAGGAAAGCACGCATTCACTGCTGTGCATCATTAGGAGAAAGAAAATGCTGTAGTCTTCACAACAGTTTAGAGATGTGGGATCCCTAAAGTTTGCACTGGGCCCAAATGTGCAATTTGAAATCACCACAGTGATCTTGGTTGAGTAAATTTGATAAATTTGAAGGTTGTGAAGGAAAGAATTTTAGTTTCAGGTACAAAGTTCGTAAAATGGCATAATTGTAAGATTGCAAAATAGATTGAATTTCATTGTTGTATATATATGCGACATACATTCATTGACTGCTAAGAAGATGTGTACCCGATTGGATTCTGAGTTGCCGCATCACTTGATTGTCCTTTTAAATGCACCCCGCCCATTTGCTCGGACTTCAGATCGCAGTCAATTGCTGCACGCAAACTTTAGCAACAGATTTAAGCGTCAGTACGTGACAGCCCACCATGACAACTAAATGACTTTTTGTAGGATCAGTATAGTCATGCTTCCAGCTACTGGCAAGGCAGACTTTTTACTAGTTCAACTGAAATCCTCGCCTACAGTTCGTAAACTACCATATGACATAATAGAAAAATATGAGCTATGTTTTCCTTTTAAAATATGGATAGATATCAAGACATCGAAGGGCTTCACAAAAGGGATAAAGCATTGGTATAAAAATGGGCACCTCATTTCAGATGTTGATCCACTCACGACCTGCATGGGAACATAGCATACGGTTTGTAAAACCAGTAGATGAACCTACGAGAAGGAAAATTGGGCATAGATCATAGGCCAGAAGGTTGGCCTCCACATATCTGAGAAATAGCTCGAACCACCAAAACATCTCTCGATATACTATTAAAACCTGAGACATCTTAAGACATGAATAACTCAAGCTGCTCAAAATCATGACAACTCCAAAACTATATAAACCGATGAGCATCGCTTGCCTCTGGGAAGTATGGTTGGAACATTATAGAACATCAGAGAACACCCCAAAACAGGATACATGCATAAAAGCCACTCTTCCGACACTAACTTCTGTTAGTACTATTGTGTGTACATAATACATACTTCCAATAAACGTAGACCCCAAACCTGCAACTTAATCACTCTCCGAGGAAACGAACTGAAGTGAACCCGGGAATAGGAGTAGAAACAAACCGGTTGGCTAGTTTCTACATCAGATTGTCCAACTTCAGGCATCGTCGACTTCCTCACATCTTGGCCAACTCTCAAACCTTCTTGGCCCGGCTGGCTGCTCTCACCAGAATGTACAATTTCAGGCATCTCCGACTTCGCGATCACTTGGGCCCCAACTCCCAAACCTTCTTGGGCAGTCTGGCTGATCGTTTCAGAAAATGGAACAATTTCAGGGATCGTCGACATCTTCACCACTAGGTCAACTCTGAACCCTTCTAGACCCTCTCAAAGCAAGCTTGAAAATCTGGTTAGGGTCCTTGACGTGAACAGAACAGAGTAGGAAAATGAGAGGGAAGACTCTGGGCAGGACATGCAAGTAAGGCAAGCAAACTATGAACGCGGGTGGGAGGAGGCAGGCCTGCTTATTATAGGCAAAAAAAAATGGCATATTCTGTGGTGTCTACACAATTGTGTTGCCTAGGCAATGGCAACACAATTGAGCACACACTGTAAAGAAGCCCACAATTCTTTGTCAGATAATTCACTGAATTGGTGGGTATAAATCTTCCTGCATTTCAGGCTTTCTATGTTATTTAAATTATTTAAAATAACACGCCGCCCAACTTGACAAAACTTCAGCTTTCGACATCTGAGTCATATTACCGCTCATGAAAGCAAGTCCCCAGTATGGTTCGGTAGACAAGCTTGTGACGCGCAGCCCTTTGATGGGTAGGCCTTTGAGGAACCCATTAAGAAGACATAAAGGAATATGAGGGAAGATTGCCACTTTTGAGAGTTCTTAAATTGCATAAATCTCATCAAAAGTCATCACTACTTAACATGTCATTGTCTTCAATCCATAATTTAACAAAATAGTCATAGGTCCTGGTTGAGGAGGAGTGATTTTTTTGGGGGTGAAAAATTTGTTGAATAGCGAAAAAAAAATTTCAAACTGGCGAAATCTGGGTGGTATTTTAATTGTTTAAGTCGCCAAATTTTCAAGTTTTTTTTTAAATTGCCAAATGCCACACTAAGTTCTGATTGGTCGTCGAAAATACAAAAGGAGGCTACGAAAAATTTATTTCAAGTTTTTAATCGCCAAATCTAGCTAAATCGTCAGTAATAATTTGTACTGACTGCATTCATTTGCTTTTGCCTGTTTAATATTTTCGACTCTTGGACGCAGTAAGCAGTAGGGCTTTGTTGGAAATAGGAATGTCATGCAGCCGATGGGAACGCTCAGGCTGCAGTACTTCTGTGCTGACTACATTCATTTCCTTTTGCCTGTTTAAATTTTCCGCTCTTTTACCCAGTAAGTAGTAGGGTTTTGTTGGAAATAGGAATATCATGCAGCCAATGGGAACGCTCAGGCTGCAGCACTTTTGTACTGACTGCAGTCATTTCCTTTGGCCTGTTTAATATTTTCCGCTGATGTGCAGCAGAGACATCATGTGGCCCACCAAGGAGTTTTGGGAAGTATGGAATTTCGACTTTGGAAAGTGTAATTTATGATTTTTGGCCTAGGCTACTGGCAGGGGCATAAATTTGGGTACATAGTCAAATTTTTATTAATTAGATTCGGTCTAAGTTATATTATTTATTTTGTGTCACATAATGGGGTTGTATATACAATATAATAGAGCATTTCCAGAAGGGTTTTACATGTAGGGTAAAGCCTGCTTGGGGGAAGGCAAGCTCATTTTTGGGGTTTACGCAATGTAATTATCAATGCTAAAGAGGTGTGGTAACGGAGGTGGGGCTTCATGGCTTCCCTCCACTTCACCAGGGAAACAAAAGGCCTACTCTCATATGGATGAAAATTTGCACCTTACAACACATTGCTCTAAATTTACACCAATAAAAATTTCCAAGGTTCTAACCAGTGTTGGCAGCTCCTTCAGATTTTTGTGTTAAAATCAGAGGTTAAGGGTAATGTTATTGTGATCTGAACCTGTACCAGTCCCCCTCCATGGAATCAACACATAAGACCGGACTGTGGAACTAGGTTTTTTCTAGAACTGCATCTGTGATTGAGCGTTTTTCAAAAGAGAGTAAGGTACTTTAAGTAAGAAATGTGAATTGTTTTGAAAAATTGGTGAGTAGATTGAATTTTTATAATTAAATGTTCTCTTGCTAGTTAATTGTTGTCAAAATTGGTACCTTTAGGATTCCAATTTTAATTTTGTTATAAAATTTCATACCTAAAAATTTTCAATCTCAAATAGTGTGTAATGTGTGGTGGAACTCGACCCAGTTTTCAAATCAGGCCTGGGAATTATTGAATTTGAAAAATGATGCCAACACTGAGAGAATCAAGCTGGGAGCTACACCTGGAAAACCATCTAAATTTTTTTAGGTGTCAAAACCTGGACCAGAGGTTCTCTGAAAAAGGAAGAATCACCCAACATTGGTTCTATCAATAAGAAGAACAGCTTTTTTTCTGTGGTGACTTTTTGCAACTTGTGAAGGGAAAAAAAAGGAGGGAGCAAAACATCCAAAGGTGTTTTTCCTGAAAATAAATAGGCCCAAGTGTTTTATGGCAAAAGGTGCAAAGGTGTTTTATGATGATTTCGCATCATGAGGAAAAAAAGTGTGAAACCATCATATTTAGATGAGAGGCTCCAACGAGTAGCCAGTTTATAAAGGGAATCCAACTTCTTCTAATTATATTTGGCTAAGTCCTATTGTGGAAGATCACCAACCCACTTCACAAATTTGAAAAGAAAACTCTAATGCACAATGTTTTCTTTAAGAAGTACTCTTTGATGTCAAAGTGACAATCATTAACATGAAGATGTAAAGAAAGTGACGCACAACTAATACCAAATCAAGGTCTCTCGGTCCAAATCTAACATTTTAAAAGCTTAATATGGTTGCTAAGAGGCATCACTCATAATTAGCAAGGTATCGGTGTGGTTGCTGGTTCACCCTGGCCCATCACAAACAAACCCAAAAAAGAAAAATAGTACTAGAACACACCCAGGTGGGTACCTACTACTTAGAACCTACCGTCCATGTATTGGAGGGAGCCACAGAATGTGCTGTTCTAAAGAAACTTGGAGGACCTTCGAACCAAAGAAAAAGAAAAAAGAAAAACCTAAAACAAGGCAAGAAGCTTCACTTGAAGTGAAGATTTAGCCAAATCTGGCTATAAACCAGATATGAACTACAAATCTTTAATCCTTTTGGTGTTTTGGCTGTACAGGCTGAAAACCAAATATATGAACCTTGCAACTTTTGTTATCAGGCCTGCTTTACACTAGGAGTCTTGGGGCCACTTTGAGTATTTTTGGGTTGCAAATTGGCCCCAAGTTACAAATAAATGTAAAACATTGATGTCAGGATATTAACAAGGGGTGTGTCACACTTTGGCCTTGCCCTTTACCTTAACAAGTATCTTAAGGCAAAAGAAGAACTATGGAAACTCAAATATTTCACCATATAAAAAATATAAATTTTTTCGAAAAATCCTTTAAAAGAAACCAAAATGCTTCAAGATATTGTATTTCTCTATACCTAATCTCAAGTTTCAACACAAGCCAAAATATCATCTTTCAAAAATCCTCATATAAAATTAGACCATCACCTTGGGGCCAAATACAAGGCCATAAAGTTCAGCATTTAGTAGTAACCTGGGGCAGATTGAAAAGTTTTTTTTCTATTTCAGCCTTGACTCCTAGGCAACTTTTGCACCAATGGGAAGGCTGGATTTGGGTTGAACATTGGCCCTGACTCCTAGTGTAAAGACATTATTTCCCCACTTCTGGCAGTTGAAAACCAAATTGTGAACTCATTACTCAACTGATTTTTCCTTCCAAATCCAAATTTTTGTACTTATATTGAATTCTCAAGGACAAAAATGACTCAAAATTAAATATTTACAATAATGTAGGGACAGGGTGAAATATTCACCTACAATGGTACCCTGGTAATTTTGAGTGAGATCTCTAACTGGCCAAATTAAGCCAGGAACATGCTTGATTTGGAATCAAAGACACCGATGTAGTCTAAGCACCAGGGTTATTTTTAATGTTTAGAAACAAGTTAAAAGGATTTTGGAACTTTTACCACGGTACCAGTGTGGGTGCTGGTTCACCCAAGGCCGATATGTAGGGCCGCTGTCCCAAGAGGCCAACTTGTTTTAGTTGTTTGATTTTAGTGGTAACTTATTCAGCAGATATTTGTTACAGTCCTCTCTATTGATGCCTGCATGGCCCAATAAACTCTAAGGCATTTTTAAATAGGCTTCTGGCCAGTGACCACAGAGGTTCTGAACCTACTTAGAACCTATTAAAAGGTGGCGTGTTCAAAAGTCAATTGTAATCACTTTTGTGGGGGCATGGGTTGTGCAATGGGAAGTGTAGTGATTCGTCAAGTCAGTACCATAAAATAAAAATCTGGAAAAGTTGCCAACTTTCACCCTATATTCCTCTCTTAAAACAACTTTATGGATTCTCTTATAAACAGCCAATCACAAATTTTTGTTCACGTGGTCTTCATGGATTTACTCAATGGCTCCAGGCTCAAAGTCCGGTAGACCATGAACCCCCATAGTCATGATTGGTTGTCGAGAACAGGACTCAACAAAGTTGTTTTCGAACCTATTAAAATGGTTGTACAATGGGAAGTGTAGTGATTCATCAAGTCAGTACCATAAAATAAAAATCTGGAAAAGTTGCCAACTTTCACCCTATATTCCTCTCTTAAAACAACTTTATTGATTCTCTTTTGAACAGCCAATCACAACTTTTTGTTCACATGGTCTTCATGGATTTTACTCCATGGCTCCAGGCTCAAAGTCAGGAAGACCATGAGCCCCCTTAGTCATGATTGGTTGTCGAGAACAGGAGTCAACAAAGTTGTTTTCCAACCCCTTAAAACCTTGCGCATATATTTGGAAGTCATGTAACTTGATGAGCAAGCAGTTCAAAAAGCGAAACGCCTACAAAGGCACTTTCAATACCCATTACAGAATCATGGTCAAGTTGAATACCCATTTACCATGGTTCCTTAATGGGTAGTAATGATACCCACCAAGTGTCACAAAAGAATTGTATTCTTTACTACGATATTCAAAGGATACTTGATTGGTTCCCACCAGGTATCATAGTCTCAAGCAAAAAATGATTAGCAATAATTTTTTGACTTTGGCCAATTTGTATTCAATTTGGACATAGTTTCAAGAAAGATATTGTTGAAACAAAAATGCTTTTATGTTTTCAATGAAAGAAAAACACAAAATCAAATTAATATCAAAAATTTCCTACTTAATGTAAATCTCGTTTCTTAAATTTTGAACAAATATAAACTATTCAATGCTAACATGTACTCCAGCTTGTAGTGAAAATACAAAACTATATTAAAAAATCAAATTTTGTTCATTAGAGATTTCAAAAATTATGGAAAGTAGAGATCTAATGTTTTTCATGTTCTACCATCCCTCCTTTATACTTTAAGTTTGAACTTTGAAATGCCTTGTGCAAATCACTTAAATAGTAACTAATTGATA
>Ga0116231_10008650_pt1 | contig 17730 bp, 11 predicted proteins | sample S1TSphgellanicum_2_FD_89695 | JGI IMG/M metagenome (GOLD analysis project Ga0116231, IMG submission 89695) | Host-associated microbial communities from peat moss isolated from Minnesota, USA - S1T2_Fd - Sphagnum magellanicum MG | ecosystem: Host-associated > Plants > Peat moss > Unclassified...
AATGTTTATAAATAATTTTGGAATTAGAAATTTCAGGAAACAAATGAGAAGGCTCAGGGGGTCTTAGTTTTTTTTTTTTGGGTTTTTGAGGGAGGGGGGGGAAGGGGGATTGTTTTTTTTTTCAATATGTTCCCAAAATTTTTCCCCATGTTCCCATTGTAAGTATTGGTTCACCTGATGCCTATTTTGAGCACAACTTATTGGGCATGTGGGATGGCTTGACTCAGCTTGGAGTTGGGCTTTTCCTGAAAGCCCATTTGGGGTGTGAGGACAATTACATATATAGTGATGTGGCATCACAGCTCACCATTTTTCCTTCCCTCCTCTAAGTTCATGACAGCTATTAATGTATGAAAACAATGGGTGGAATTTTGGGTTCATTTATTTAAAAAAAAACACACTAACTAAATTCTTTGAACAAAAAAGGGAGAGCCATACAGGTTACCTATACCCTAAACCCTAGTTTGGACTCAACAAAAACAAAAATCTCAACTCTCTTGCTTCCACTTTCACTTGGATGTCAAGTCTTTTAGTAAAAATGAAATCCCATACTGAACACATCCATTTTGTTACCAAAATTTTAACTCATTCTTGTTGACCTGGCATTCATGCCTTGGATGTAAAAACCTCTGACTAATTTTCTAATGTAGTGGGAGGTAATTGGAAAGAGTGGATTTTTTTTTTTTTTTGTTTTGGTATCATCTTGAAAAAATGAAGAAAAAAAAGAGAATTAAAAAGAATAAGTTTTGGATGATTGAAAAGATAGTAAGTTAGAGGACAATGAGGAAAATTTCTATGTGCCATGTGTCAAATGGCATTGGGTTCATTTCCAAATTGACAAAAATCATCTTACACCTCATATGGTATCGGTACACTCTCTCGTCTTTGTGTGTGTGTGTTGAGTCCACCTTTTGTTTTGTTGCAACTGCAAAAGAGTAAGTGTACTACTAGGTGATACATTCTATGAAAAAGTATTGTATAGCCCATGCAATCACCAAAGCTACCCACATCTTTATTGCCAAGTGGCAATTCGTTTTTGCATATATATGATGACTTATGTGTATGAAAGCCTCAACTAATCAAGCGTGGCACTTTTCTCTTTATATTTTTTTGCCCCTTCTATAATGCACTTTTTGTTCTTTTTCCACCACCCTTTAGGTAGTTATGACTAGATTTGCCAAGTTTGCAATAAGATTCCACTTCACAATTTTATACAATTGTTGTTATTTTGGTGCCTTCGTGTCGTTGTTCGGGAACTCATTGCCTAAGAAGGTCCGTCTTTTGCATATGTGGTGAAGTTTGGATGGCCACTAAGGAATCTTTAAGCTGAGTACATCATTCCGTTGTGCGACAAGTGGCATGTAAAATTTTGTTATAAAAAAAATTCCACTCCTCTCAAACAATGATTCCCTTTTGTAGATCAAGGAGTTTTGTGTTCAAAGTGTATTGTGGTTGGGTCCGGTTTTGGATAAGCTATGGGGAATAAGATAAGAGGTGAGTGACACTTATCATCAAGGCTAATTCGTTGTGAGTCATTCCTTCCTTCCAAGTGGTTGTGGGGGTGTTTTGTCTCCGTCACAATTTTAAGCATCTCTAACGGTGCTCAGTATGTCACTCTGGATAATAAAATTAGATGTCTAAGTTTAGCTGTTTATTTTTTTGGCAACCCCACTAATAAAACTGTAACTGCATATACGTGGATATACTAATAGCAAACCACCTGGACCAACCATTATGATTGACCAATCACAAATACTGAGCCGCAGTCAGGTCCAATTGATTACACTTTTTTTTGAGGTGCACAACTGTGCTGTGCCTTTTACCAGCCACGAATTTGGTGCAGAAAAAACTAATTTCCTGAACGAAACCGGCACATTTTGATTTTTTCGCAATAAATTTTACTTTCTGGAGTCACATACCGAGCACCTGTGGAGATGCTCTTACTCACTACTTTCTTGGGAGGCGAGGGTACATGCAGGTTACCAAATCAACCGCCATAAGATGCTTGCTTGAGAAGAAACCATGCTTGTCCCACATATGGAGAAAGTTCACATTATGTTTATTTTCCTTAGAGAAATAGAACAAAAATATTTGCAATCACAAGAATTGCCAATTGCTTAGGGGAATGTTGCAAAGCATGTTTTGAAATTTCTCTCTCTTGTGGAGATGACTTATGGGTTCATTGCATGCCATGGATTTGACTTGGTTAGGTAATGAGGTCTTGAACTTGGAGCTAATGACTTGGGTTGTACTCTAAATGAGGAGGAGGGGGAGGAAAGTGCCCCTAGGCAACAAACCCATTTGTTGGCGATTTGTTTAACAACTTGGGGATACATGAACCGACAAATTTCAATAACATGGTCGGCACACAATATCCCATAATCAAAATCATTGTTTTATTGAACATGGAGCACTTGACTTATTGAAAGTCGCATGAACCTTTGGAAGTGGAAACCATGTGTTTCAATGGAAGATCAAAAGCCCCCATTATTATTATTTAGGCTAATTGAAAGTAATTCATAACTTGGAACTCCTTCACCAAACAAAATCTAATGTAGGTAGGATGAAGGTGTTAAACATCTTACTAACCTTGTTTGTACATGGGCAAATGTGATCAATATATGCTTAATTGAACTTAATTAGTGAACAAATCACATTGTTATAGCAGCTATTGCCCCTATTTTCTTCTTTTGGGGGAGGGCGGCGGTGTGGGGGCGGGCATATCAAAGGATATGCCCACAAACCCCAATGAAAAACTCCCCACCATGGTTCCAAACTTTGGTTTGGGTAAATACTACTTAGTCTTTGAGTGTATTTGTGGGGTCACCTTAGTTAAAGGTGTGGCTTGTAATGAGAAACAAAAGAAACCATCATCTTTTCGGTATCAAAACTCAAAACCCTAAACCGTTTTCGGGATATCAAAATTCGAAATGGAATACGTTGTTGAATCCATGAAACTAATGGTCATCTATGCTTTTGTATTCGTCCATTTGGATTTTCCTTTTACAAATGGGTGGTTAATTCAACCAATAAAACTCCAAAGTTTTGCATTCATGGACTATCTTGCTCTCTTTCATTCACTTATTCGGTTACTATTTTTGACCATAATTCTTCGTCATTGGTGGTGCATGAACATAGGTGTACGGAGCCCATGTTTGGGGCATTTTGTGCATGGGATTGGCCAAACACTTTTTATTAATTAAAAATTCTGAAAATACCGAACCAAGTTTTGTGAGTTTTGCCAAAATTCACTTCTTTATTTTCCTCGCTCAAAGCCGAATTTAACCTTTTTTCTTGAGAAACATCATCCAGTAACTTGACTTCACTTACTTTTTACCATGGCAAAAAGTGCACACTGCAAGGGTACCTAAGAAACACGTAAGCAGCTAAAATGTAAATTAGGGTGGAGACCCGTCCGAACTCAGGGCTACAGATCACCGGGCCCACGTCCATGTGGCCGTTTCATACTGGACCGTACTCCCTAACCTACCGTCACACGTCACCCGCTCTTATCCAGGCCTGTACTGTAAAGCCCGATATTATGCTGCATGGTTGTCTCCGGGTCACCCAGGGATTCACCCTCCTTCCTTCCCCCCCCCTCAAAACCCGCCATAAAATTATAAAAATCAGGTTTGTTGAAAGTTAATTAGTTGAATTGGGTACCATGAGCTTAGGGTTTTAAGAACCCAAATTTTAGCCTATTTTCATTCAGCGAAAGTGGGGTATTTAGGTGCTATTACTTATTAATCAAATGGGGAATTTGTACAGAGTTTTGTATTGTGCAGTCTGAAGCGTTTTTTTCTTTTTTTAAATTTTAATTTAGAAAAAAAAAAACTTGAGGTGTTTTTAAGAACAAAGAATTTAATGAAGTTTTTTTTTTTTTTTTGGTGGTTTTAAACACCCTTAGAACATGGCACCAAACTAAAATACTATGTGAGGCCGAGCCTAAGGGTGCTTATTTTGGGAATGCCCTTCTCTGAGAGGGTATTACCCTGCATAAAGCACTGGCAATATTTATTATTATTATTATTATCATTATTTCGGGTATCAATGTATCATAGTGTGAAAATAATAATAATAATAATAATAAAAAGATAGGTGATATGTTTTGAAAAGAGAAATGCCCATTGGAGTTCCCATTTCATTTTTTGAAACACCTTAACCAATGCCTTCTATGCTTAACCTAGTTACAAAGTTTGGAAAGATTGTTGGTGTGTGGCAAAGCCCTTGGACAGTTGCATACAATATTAAAAGCAATTGAGGATTGTTTGTGAAGCCCCACCCCCAGCGTGTGTCTTACATTAAGGTTAAGACACCCGATTATGTACGAAGTAGTTACATCACAACAAATCTCATTAGGTGAACACCCAAAATCACGGACCCTCTTGTCTAACATTGAAACTACCCGAGTGCTACTACACCACGACAAATTTCTATAAACTGCCAAAATCACCCAAACATGGTATAACAACAACAACAACTACCCCCATAAAAGCTTAAATTATCACACATGAAATATCATATATATATATGATTCATAAATGCTATGTACTAGAAGTAGTAAAAGAAGAAGAAAAGAATGGGCCATCATCATTCACAAACATTTCATGTATGAATTAAAGACAAGATTGAGGGATGCCAATTGGAGAAGATGGGAGTTTACTACATAGTCTCTCTAAGCCTGAGCTGATTGGTGCTAATTTTGTTGCCTGTAAAATGAATGATGTGGTGGCTGAGCGACAGGGCTGATACGCATTTCGATCCTGGTCTTCAGCCACTCAGCCACCGGTTCTTTTTTTTTTTTTTGGGGGTAGGGTAAATCGGCTCATCACCGATCACCTGCCTATGATCGAACACTTATTTATATCTTCATCATATGTGCTTCAATTTGAGTGATTTAAAATGTTATAAGAGCACTGCCTCAAGCTCTAGAAATCATCTTTGAAGCGCAACAGAAAATGAGTAATGAAAAAATAACAAAAAAGAAAATAAGGTTTTCCAACTTGCAAAACACCTTTTTTTTTCTTTTTTTTTCTCCTTGGACCTCTCCTACTTTCAAACCTCATAACTTTCTTGTTTCTCATTCGTTTTAAATGATTTAAAGTGCTATAGAAGCTGCACCTGAATTTATACAAATGAGCTGTCAACTTTAATAGCAACAGAGCAACATACAGGGAATTTTGGGGTGTTCGAGAACCGACCTTTGTAACGGTTGGTGGTTTGTTTTTTTGAATTCTTGACCCCCTTTACTTTAGGGGGCTGTAAGTTTTTCAATTCTATTCCATTTTGACAATTATTAGTGCATCATAAACAGAAGGGGTTCAAGTTTTGTTTGGACACTAGAAAGAATGAAGCCCCCTTTTATTTTTGGGTTTGGGGCCATGTCTTTTTTAATTTTTGAGTTTGGGGTCATGTTTTTTTTTTTGGGTACATTGCATTGAAGATATGGATAATAATTCTTACCATAATTCAACACTGCCACTTTCTTATTTTTCTGTTTGAAGCTGTGTCTAGCTATTTTCATTGATAATTATGAAATCAATGTCATATAAGCAACAACATTACAAGTTTGTCAAAATGACAAGTATAAATGTGTTTTCTTTGATCAATGTAAAAGGGTGGAGGAATGGGTCTCTTTAATTTAATTTTTTTGGTCGGGTTGTGAAGCCCTTGGGATACTGGACTGGCGAGTGGTTTTTTTTGCACAGGGTGCGACAGTGGGCTGTGGGGCTGGTATGTAATGTTTTGTGAAGGTTGGTATGTTGTGGAGAGCAGAGCGCTCTGTCCGGGCAGAGCAGATATGCAAGTCCCTCTCACTTTGGCCTCTGAGCAGAGCGCAAGCCCAGCTGACAGAGCCCCCCTGAGCGGACGAATTCAAGCGTATGTGCGCAGTCTGTTGCCCTTTACAAGCAAATCGTACAAACTTGTTCAAACGAAACCACAACATGAAAATTGATATGCAAAGTCGAACTCAAATTCACTTGAGATATTCCGGATCCCACAGCCATCCGGCCACCTATTCTTTACCACCAGAACTAATAGGGGATCCGGCCGCCTATTATTTACCACCACAACTAATAGGGAATCCGGCCGTACCACTCGAACTATTACTTGACATCACAACCTAGAGTCAAACAATAAGTGCGAAAGTTAGAACTTCTTCATGAAGTTCGTAAAGGATAAAAACTCATAATAGGTATGCAATTGTAATGAGGTAAGGGGTCCACCCTCCACCTCCCAAGCCCCCACAAAAAAAAAATTACAAAATTTCTCTTTATAAGGGGGGGAAGAGCAGCTCTTCGAACTCAGTCACAAAATTCCCATTTGCACCCAACTTTTCACTTCCCTCCTCCCGCTCTCTCGCCTCTCCCCAAATTTCTTTTCCTCATCTCTCATTTTCGTCATAAATTTTCTTACATCCTTCTATTTACCTATTGCCTTCTTTCTCACTCCGCCTAAGGTTTCCCTCATTTTATTCCTTTTTCTTTTTCTTTTCCCGCACTTTTGGTCGATTTTGGCGGTCTTTTTCTTTTCTTTTTCTTTCTTTCTTCCTTCTTTATCTTTTCACGTCCCCTCTTCTCTCTTTCGGTCTCTCTCTCTCTCGTGGCTGCTCTTTTCTGTTTTCGTGAAAGTTTCGAAAATTTTCCGTTGCGTAGAGTCACGTGAGAACGACACCAAAAATCCAAAAAATCAGTGGAGAGGAAGTGAGGAATTTTGGAGAATTTTTTGTCGCAATTTGAGCCAATTTTTGGTAGCAATTTTGATCCAAAGAAAGAATCGTTTTGATCCAAACTTTGTCCAAAATCGAAGTTTGTTCTAGGAATCGGGTTGAAGAAGAAGCTACTTAGACTTGATCGAGACTTGGAGGAGTTTGCGGGAGTTGGATCCAAGCTCTTGTACAAGATTGAAGTTTTTTTTGTTTTTTTTTTTTTTGGTGAGAGAAGAAGGTCAGATGGGATCCAAAGAGGAGAAGAGAATGATTCCTGATCTTGAGAGTGGTGTTCTTGTTGGTGGTAGAACAGCTTCTGGTGGTGGTGTTGTTGCAGGGAGTGAATATTATGTGGGATTGGCCGGGTCGCAAGCAGAGGCTGCGGCGGCAGCAGTTGCTGCTACAGCATATCTTGATGATGAAGAACAAGACAGGAATCGCCAGAGAAGAGCGTTGAGAGTGGCGTCGACAGTTTTTGTAACGATTTGTTGTTTGATAGTGGCGTTACACGGGGTAGTGAGCTTGTACCCGCGCATTGAGGCGTTTGTGAGAGGCACTGCTGCAGCGCCGTCTGCTCTTTTCCTTATTAATGGACTTCAACAAGGCTCTGTTGCTTCTGCGATGAAGCTGCGCGATGATCGTGAAGCTGTGCAGCAACCGCATCGGACTTCGTTCCATTACCAGCCTGCTAAGAACTGGATGAACGGTACAAAGCGAAGCCCGCACTTCTCATGAAGCGCTCCCTTGGTTCTTTTCTGCAAGAATGCTTTTGCAGTAGATATTGTTAGTCCGCGAGAGGTGATGCCATTATTGTTGCTGTTGTTGCTGCAAATTTTGTCTTCCTGGCCGTTATTCTCCAATCTGATCATTATTGCATGAAACTGTTGACAACGGTGTTTGTTTCTCGTGTGGCATGTCGCGTGATGCTTGGACGTGTTGTTCTTGCTCCCAATCTGCAGATCCTAATGGTAAGTCTCACTAATTTCTCTGCAACGTCGCACGAGAACTCTCCGGCTTTTTGCTTCCATTGATTTGTTTTGCTATTCCATTGAGATCAGAAGCTGCAATTCAGGTCAATGTTCTTTTGCAATAGTATTGTCGCAAGCATGATGTCGCTGTAGATAGCAAATTTCTTCCCTGCAAAAAAATACTTGATCAGAAGCTACACACTACAGGTCGATGTTTTAGCAATAGTCGTGCAACAGTTTTTGCAGCTAATGATGTCGAAGTAGACAGCCCGATTCTTTCCTGCAAAATTTTGCTCAGAAGCTACAATCCAGTCCAATTTTTTGCAGTAATCGTCGGTTTATGATGTCGCAGTAGATAACGTTATTATTCTTTCCTGCTAAAAAAATCTTGATCAGAAGCTCCACAATACAGATCAACGTTTTTTCCAATATCTTGCAGAGCTTATGGTGTTGCAGTAGACAGCGAGATTCTTTCATGCAAAGTGTTGAGACAAGTGCTCAGAAACTATGATTCAGTTCAATGTTTTTTGCAATATTCTTGCAGAGCTTATGATGTCGTAGTAGACAGCGAGATTAGACTTTCCTGCAAAATCTTCGCACAGAAAGCTACAATCCAGTTCAATGTTCCTGCTATATTCTTGCGGAGATTATGATGTCGCAGTAGACAGCGAGATTCTTCCCTGCAAAATCTCGCACAGAAAGCTACTATCCAGTTCAATGTCTTTTTTGGCAGTAATCTTGCAGCTTATGGTGCCACAGTAGAGAGCAAGATTTTTCCCCGCAAAATCTTGCTCAGAAAGCTACAACTCAGTTCAACGTTTTTGCAACAATCTTGCAGAGCTTGTGATGTCGGAGTAGACAGCGCTCGATTCTTTCCTGCAAAATCTTGCTCAGAAAGCTACAATTCAGTTCAATGTTTCTATAATAATCTTGCAGAGCTTGTGATGTCGCAGTACTCTGCGAGATTCTTGCAATAGACAGCGAGATCTTGCTCAGAAAGCTACAATTCAGTTCAATGTTTCTGCACCAATCGTGCAGAGCTTATGATGTCGCGGTAGACAGCGAGATTAGACTTTCCTGCAAAAACAATCTTGCTAAGAAAGCTACAATCCAGTTCTATGTTTCTGCAGTAATCTTGCAGAGCTTATGATGTTGCAGCAGACAGCGAGATTAGACTTTCCTGCAAAATCTATCTTTGCAGGAACTTTCTGTCGTAATCGTACTTCGTCAGATTTGCAGAAGTGCTGGACTCCTTCGATTATGTAAGAGAAGACTATTGGATTTAACATCGCAATGCTCGTTTGCTGGCAAAAATCTGCATTCTAAGTAATAATCTTCAGAGAATTTTTTTATGCCAAGTAAAGAAATTGACAGTCGGTTTCCGTATGGTGTGATTTGCAGCTCCCATGTTCTACAAGGGATACTACCATTTGTTCTACCAGTACAATCCTGTCGCAGCCGTGTTTGGCAACATGGCTTGGGGTCATGCTGTCTCCACAGATCTGGTGCACTGGCTCTACTTGGAGACTGCTTTGGAGCCTGACCAGTGGTACGATGCCATGGGAGCTTGGTCAGGCTCAGCTACCATGGACCCTAATGGCGTCCCCTTCATTCTTTACACTGGTAAGTCAGACAGAGCCCCCTTCATTCCTCCTCAAAGAACAGTTTTTTCTGCCGCTCTGCTCTGCAAAAAGGATTGTTCCTAGGATTCTTTCACTCTCGTAAGGTTACAGAGTTGTGGGTGTTGATTATTATTACAGACCAAGGTTTTCTAAGCTTTACTCAAGATCCATCTTCTTACTATTCTTATGTGTGGATCAGGTAGGATTGCGGGTACATCAGAGCAGATGCAAAACATGGCAGTGCCTGCGGATCCGTCAGACCCATTGCTCAGAAAGTGGATCAAAGTGCCAGAGAATCCTTTGATCACACATCCTGCTGATGTGGGTCCGGAGGATTTCAGAGATCCATCAAGTGCCTGGCTAGAAGAAGATGGCAGTTGGGTTTTCACAGTGGGAGGAAAGGTAGGGGATAGAGGCATTTCTCTTTTGTACAGAAGTACAGATCTGAAGCACTGGGAGTTGATGGACAATCTGTTGCATACTTTGCCCGGAACTGGAATGTGGGAGTGTGTTGATTTCTTCCCTGTAGATTACGACAATGCCCACACTCCCACAAACAATGACTCCCCCCTTTTGGCCACTCAGCAGAAATATGTCTTCAAGACAAGCCTCATCGAAAAGGGGAAAGATTACTATACCATTGGCACATATGATGCAGTTGCTCACAAGTTTACCCCTGACAATCCAGAGCGTGATATCGGCCATGGATTTCTCTATGACTATGGGAAGTTCTATGCCTCCAAAACCCTTTATGATCCCATCAAGAACAGACGTGTTGTGTGGGCATGGGTGAATGAATCTGACACTGAAGCTATGGACATTGCAAAGGGCTGGTCATCTGTTTTGGTGAGATTTGTCTGCCCCCTCACTGTTTTGTCATTGAATAGCAGCAACAATTTCAGCAACCCATTTCAGCAGTTTGAGAGGATGTGGGAGCTAGCTTGATGTGGTCTCTAAGGGGTTTTCTCTCTTCTTACCCTTGGTTCTGTTTCTGCTGTGCAGGGAATTCCAAGGACCCTTGCTCTGGATAGCAAGACTGGTGTCAACCTCATTGAGTGGCCCATTGAGGAAGTTGATGCATTGAGAGGGGAGCAGCTATCGATGACAGATGTGAAGCTCGATGCAGGTGCACTTGTGGAGGTTGAAGGTGCTGCAGGTGGTCAGGTGAGTGCTACAAAGGGTCCAGAGATTGCATGTTGTTCTTTACATCCCCATCTGAAGAATCAATTGCAAAACTGACCTCTTGTCATTATTCTTGTGATGGTGGTGCATGGTTTTGAAATGACTTGGAGCAATTCTTAGATCAGCCAATCATCAGTGGGTATCCAGAAATCTGACAATTCTTTTTATCTGTCAATTGAATGGTGCTATGTGCAGTTGGATGTGGAGGTAGTGTTTGAGTACCCAAACATATCAGCTGCAGGTGTTGTTGTAGATGAAGCCAACTTCAATTTTGAATTTGATTGCAGTAAGGGTGGATCTGCACAGCGAGGCATCTTTGGGCCTTTTGGTTTGCTTGTCTTAACAGACAATGATTTCCAGGAGCAAACAGCTGTGTTCTTCTACATTGCACATACACAAGATGGTCACTGGACCACAAGATTTTGCAGTGACCAAAGCAGGTGTGTTTAGACATACTGAAGAAAAAGCCTCCTCACTAGTTGTTTTCTTGTTTAGCGGATGTTCTGATTCTTGCAGCTAATGTTCTTGAGAGATAAACTGTCCACAGCAATTGCATCATTACTGGAAGAGCAAGAAAATCTCATTGTGAGCATTTGTATTTTGCAGATCGTCTTTACTCCCTGGCATTGATACCACAATTTACGGCACTCATGTCACAGTTTTGCCCACAGAAGATTTTCTGTCCCTCCGTGTACTTGTGAGATTCTCCTCCTTCATTTTCTGAATGAAACCCAACTTTCATTAGCTCATCTAATAGTAAGACTTCTCTATAGATATAGATACAAGCATTCAGGTGTACATGCAGCATGCAGCCAGACTCTACTCAAACCATTTGTTAATTTGCTTGCTGAGAGAAGTGTACAAACACAAACCATCTTTTTTTTTTGTTTGGTTTCCTGTTACATAGCATATTCATATGCAGCTATCAGCAGGTTTGAAATTCTCTACTTTGTTGTCATGTATCTAGACATAGTGCCAGCTTCATTGAATCTGAAATGTGTAAATTTTTCCTTTTCTGTTCATGACAAACAGCAAACTTGTTTTTATTGTGTTCACAGGTGGATCGCTCAATTGTGGAAAGCTTTGTGCAAGGTGGGCGAACCGCAATCACTGCACGGGTGTATCCTAGAACTGCTGTCGACAACCTTGCAAACCTCTATCTCTTTAACAATGGCACAAACCCCATCACCGTGCGGAGTTTGGCTGCCTACCAGATGTCACATGTTGTAATGCACCCTATTTAGTCACACTACACAACACAGATATGTTTCCTTTTCCTTTCCCCAGATCACTAAACTAGTACCAGAATTGACCATGAATTTCCCTCAATTCACTTCCCTTCAGGGGATGATGGTTCTTACTTACATAGGGCAGAGAGGGTTTCTATGAGGTTTGCACCCTATACATAGGGGGAGGGGATATCATACTAAAAAGTGTGCAAAATCCCTTGCATCATGTGTACACTAAACCAATGTCCCTAGATGTTTTAGGTTTGACATGTTCCTGTTCTCAAAACTGATTTTATGAGACTGGTATTCTTTGTCAATTTTTGTACCAAAAGAAAAAAAGGTTATGATGATAATTCTCCCAGTTTCATATGGCAATTGCAATTCAGTTAAATACTTTGCACTTTTGAGAGAGTTCTGGCATCCAAACTTTCTTGCACACTTTTTGTCACAAATCACTGTCTCACAATACCATCAGTGCTCTTGACTTTTGTCAAGATTTGAGTTATCTGTAAAGTAACCCTGTCTTCACACGCTGTCTTTGGGCCTCCTTTCACCTCCTATCCCCTCTTTCAGTAGTATTTGCAAAGTAAAGACATTCCATTAAATCTCAGTATAAAATGCTGATTTGGGTGGAGACTGGTCAAGACTAATTATAGTAGTTGTGAAGTTCGGATCAGTATAAAATATATGTAGCAGCAGTGGAGACGCTCAGGAAAAAGGAAAGACAGGATGAAACCCAGTTTATCGCCAAAAGTGATGGTTTTCTGAGTTTCTTCCCCCCATTGAATGCTAATATACTTTTTTGGTAGTTTTTTTTTAATCTCACCCTGTGTATGACCAAACTCAGAATTCTGATGCTGTGTTATTCTTACTTTAGAGGGAACTCTATTCTCTCTTATGTGAAATTTTTCTTTAATCGGAACCATAAAATGTTCTTACAAATTTGGGTACTTACTTCCAGTGTTTTGAGAAGTTGGGGTGTTGAAACTTTGTTTCACACAAATTGATCATCAAAAGCTGTTGTTGCAAACTGTGTTTTTAACTTCTTGGCCAATACACAAACTTTATAACAATATTTTTATTGAGAAAATCTTCTTGGATGCAATCTACTTCTTCGCTAACATCTTGGCTACTACTCCCAACTTTACAGTAGTTTTCTAATGAGAAGCCTCTTGGATGGGAGGATAGCATGCATATCTCCTTACATATTTTGGATACTTACTTGCACCATTGAGTAGTTGGGGATCAAACTTTCTTGCAAAAAACTGGTACTTATTCATGCTTCTATTACCACGGCTGATGAGTGTCTACAGTTTTTTTTTTCCTTTTCCAGAAAATGAAGCCATTTGATTGGCCCATCACCAATATTTTTGGAACATGGAACACTCCGCAACATAGATCCCTAAATGTGTCCCTCCCCAGAATAGAAGCATACTTCATCATACTTCCCTCTGCCATCCCCCCTTCCCCCCCCCCATCCCCATTTACAAGTTATATCCATGAAAGTTGAAACATTGCCAAACAATGTGGAATTCAAAAAAAACGACTATTGGGAATGCATGGGGGAACACATTGGGGGAACATTTTGCAACCTGATGTGAACATCCTGGGAACTTGATAGGAGCACAGTGGGAACAGAAAAAAAAACACTAAAAATCCTTCTGGACTGGGGAACATAAAAAGTCTTCACAATTTTTTGCTGACTTGGTGAACAGAACTAATCCAATGCAACCTGTAAAAATGGTTTTTTGTGAAAAAAAAAAAAGTGCAAAAGTTGCTGATTTCAAGGGAAAATATTCTGAAATTGCCATATTTAAACAATACTACAGTTCCAGCAAAGTCACTGTATAGCTGGATTCTTTAAAAATATATATTTTCCTTTTTTACCAATAGCCAAATTTGGCTTATTCCTCTTGTCGATGATCAACAGTGTAGCTACATCACAAAATTGAGAAAACCTTGGTACACATCAACCTTGATATCCATGGGGTAAATTTACAATTAATGATAAATATTTAGTTTATGGCCATTCCTTTAAACGTGATAATTGTTGATAAAATGGCATTTGCCCCGAATTGAGCAATAACTTTTCAAAATCCTATCACTTACTTTTACCCTCATTGAACCCTCACTTTTACCTAGATTGGAAAAGTGATGAAGCTTATAGACCTTTATTGATGTTTTCATTTTCTTTCTTTTTTCTTAAAAAAAATTTCAAAAAAATTCACAAATTAAATATTTCAATTAAATATACTAGCATTCTATTCATATACTCACCCAACAATACTTGGGAAAAATACCTTGAGAAAAATTAATACATTTATCCATACCTCTAATTACACTATGGACACCATGGTAGGTCGTTAGGTAGAAGTAAACGAACTTGAGCTCTCAGCTACTTCGCATTACCAATGACAATTTATTGACCAAAAAAAATAAAATGTCTAATCACTGATGAATCCATTTTCATTCATTTGTCATAATCTAACTAAATTTAAGTATTGGAATGTGAATAGTTGATAATCAAAATTTATAAATTCTCCATTTGTATTTTTCATATACTTATTTATTGAAATATAATCATCTTCGTGGTTTGTAAATCATATATATTCTTGATTGGATTATCAACTGTAAGGTAGTATTATCTAGTTCATTATTATCTAGTTCATTGAGTTTACAATTCCATTTCACTATATTCAAAGGACTATCAATCTATTCAACTTTGGTAAAATTAGATTATTTATGATTTCTCATTTCTTCACAAGTATCATATTTATGCAACCATGTGGATTTGTTAGCTGCATAAATATGATGAAAATTGAAAGCAATATAAAAAAAGTCTATGGAAATTTTGATGTTGAGCTAATGACCCTAACCAAGGAAGGGGTACCTTTGGTCTTTAATTCTAATGCACTAGGCTTTTGGGCTATTAATAAGACTAGTGTTATATTTTAAACCATTGAAGGATTAAGTTACATAACGGACACCATGCTAAGTCTTTAGGTATAGTAATGAATGAACGTGTTGTTTATGACCATGCCATGTCACATGCTCTCCACACATCTTATAACATAGAGCCCCATATTAAGTCCTTGGCAATATCTGCACCCCCTCTCCTAGTTCTTGAACATGAAGCATGTCCTCCATAATGGGAGAATAAAATAATGTGCTCAAAAATGGAAATTTTTACAACCTTCATACATTTACATCAATGTTTCATTTATTACCATATTGCAAACCTTGAAACTTTAATTTTGAAAATTAATTGAAATTTACGTCTTTCACTCTCAAAACATGACAATATTGCATAATGTAACTTGCTTTAACAAGGGTGGACCTATTTATGGCCATTGACGATTTCAATGAAACATGCAAAAATGACATGACGAAATATATGAAATGATCATGCCATAGCATAAACATGAAATACACATGTATAAGTTCTAACCTAACCATCTAACACATGTTTCAATATGAAAGAAAAAACAACACTAATTGACATGACTTAAGAAGATCTAACTAGGCTATTATTAATCATATTCTATAATGGAAAGGCCAAATCTTAGATCATTCAAACAAGGTTAGGCAAAACAAAATGGATTATATATAATACCTAATCAAAGCTAGAGAGGTTGAAGAATTTCACTGTGCATTTGTGAATATCTTGAAAGAGGATGGCGTTGGGCATTTATCCATATATTAATTCTTTTCTTAAACCTAATTCACATTGAATTAAATTCCAATATTTTTTGTGTTTGGGAGGGGGTTATTTACAAGGACTCATTTTAAAGTCTCATCATCCTTGGTGTTATGAAATGAACCAAAGCATAACATGAACAAGTTTTTGTGCATGTTTCCATGCATATGATTTTGCGAGTTTCATTAATGTTCAGCATTGATCCACTAGTGCACAACAATGAAAAGACTGAAATATGTAGATTTTTTTGAATATTCCTAGGTTGGGTTTGTTATTGACATCATCATTGTTGTGGTCGGCCATGTGCTTGGATTTGTTATTCTTACAATTGTTGCCCACTATGATTGAATTTGTTATGGTCAAAAAAAATATTGTTTTGTAATAGCAAGAATTTTAACATTGATGGGCACAACACAAGAATTTTTGATAGTTATTTGCAATTATAAATTATTTAATTTTGATTCGCAAAATATATGTTTAAAAAAAATAAAATAGCACATGGCAATACATGTGCCAATGTGTTGTAGAATTCAAAGATTATTGTCAATTGCAAGATTTAAACATGCTCACCAATTTTGAATATCATTATCATGATATCCAATGTCAATTGTAAATGGTTTTCCATCCATCTTTGTTCAAGAAGCTAGAACTTGCATTAAAATGATTTTCTTGACTAGAATGCATTAAAATGTGAACAAACCTGTAATGAGCCTTTCTTTCAGAAAGATTTGTTGGTTTTGTGTAGCAACAAATCACCCTGAAAGGTCTTCAACCAAGGGAAAACAAGATGGTGGAGGATATACACCTAGAAAAAACAACCATAACGGTCCAAGCTATACGTACAAAAGAAGCAAGTAGAATGGTCCAAACTATTCAAACATAGGAAGCAACTAGAATATACATTAACAACACCACCTATATGCCATCACAAGTAGTTATTTTGATATGGCAGATGTGAAACCTATGAATATTCAAAATTACAATATTTTAAAATAACTAATAGGATTTGACAAGAAGGGTGATGCATTCACATAAAAATTATAACAAAAATCAAGCAACTTTTTGACTTTCCAATCAAGGGGATATTGTTTTGTGGCTTAAGGCTTCTCCACTTAACATAGGCCTTGGACATAACATGGCCATTTTGCTATTTGAGGCCCATGCTTTCTTAAAATATGCCTAAAAGTGACCCAAGATTCTTTGGCATGGGCTTAGGTTTCTTAGATCATGAATGGGTTAATATATGTCTTTTTTGTGAGGTCCCAAGCTTCTTAGAGATAGCGTCAAAGTGGCTTGAGCATCTTGGACCAAAGAAAGGCTAATATGGGTTTTTTTAGCAAGATGCCAAACTTATTGGACATAAGGTCAAGGTGGTTTGGGCCTCTTGGGCATGGGCATGGGCTTCTTGGACGTGAGCCCTAGCCTTTTGAACACATGTCATGTTGGCTTAAGCTCCTTGAACTTGGGCCTAGGTTTTTTAGGCATAAGGCTTAACTAAACCAAAGTTTTACAATTAGATGAAATCCCCCAATATGAATGAAGTTATATGAAGTATATACTTATTAAATATTAAAATATAATATACAAAATTGTTAATGATTTAAGGCAAATATGCATGGACTTTTAGACCCAAGGTTAATATTGCATGGACTATTAGACTTAAGGATTGTTGGGGTGATTGAGAAAACCTTATTGAATAGAAAATTTGAACTCATGGACCTAACATTTTTTTAGCTTTACCCTTAAGTTTCTTAGGAATATTTTGAGACTTTCAACAATTACCTGGCATATTTGACTATCATTATAAAAAAATGAATGGGCCATTGAGGCTTAGCATAAGCATGGCTATTTTGTTATTCCCTTAGGGATGCCATTTCTATTTTATTCCAAATGCAAAAAAAAGGGGTTCAACTTATCAAAAAAATGTATATTTTATAATTTATTTAAATGTAAATATGATGCCTATAGTTGATTATGATAATATATTTAATATTATATTATTATATTTTAGAATATACATATTTAATATACCTAAAATATACCATTATTTCAGAGCAAACTATAAAAGTACCTTTTTATTTTAAGTGTTTCATAAAATATACAAGGAGTGCCTCCCTAGGGTTATTCCATACAAGTCACCAAGGACAATATAATATAATGCATACAAAGGGAAAATCATCAAGGTGAATACCTTTGTTGCAAGGCATATGAAGGGTAGGTCATCAAGGTGAGTGTTGCACTTTGAAATATGTTTACTACACATGTGACAAGTTTTTGTTTATATGTTGTTTTTCAACCTAGTAACTACACATTTGCTTTAATT
>Ga0116231_10008651_pt1 | contig 17729 bp, 20 predicted proteins | sample S1TSphgellanicum_2_FD_89695 | JGI IMG/M metagenome (GOLD analysis project Ga0116231, IMG submission 89695) | Host-associated microbial communities from peat moss isolated from Minnesota, USA - S1T2_Fd - Sphagnum magellanicum MG | ecosystem: Host-associated > Plants > Peat moss > Unclassified...
AAAAAACCAATCTTCACGGGTTTCCCAAATGGCGGCTAAGATGGCTAACAATAAGGTGGGAATTAATATTTGGAGTTCGTTATCCACAGGAGTATCATCTGAATCTGGTAATTCTTCTGATGAAGGTAGGCACTCTAAAGGGTTGTACTTGAACATAAGCAGTTATTAACCCTCACAAACTAGATTTAAACTTAGTTATCTATTATTTAAGGTTGACTTAAATGTTAACATAAATTTGTGCCTATATGTAGATAATCAGATTATAGGAATCCTACTTAAGGATTAAGAACTTTATCAACGTCTTACATCTATTGCATCAGGAATTACTTTATTTAAAGTCGATGCTGTTCCCTCTTCATGTTGATATGTATTTAAAAAAACTTTTATTTTAGATATAGCTTGACTTTTTTTTGAAACTCGATCTATTTTTTTATTATGTATAATTTTTTTCTTCAATCTTGCTTGCTTCGTTTAATAAATACTGAATATCCCTTAGATAGTCAATTTTATGACTATCTAGAGACTCTTGTGAAATTAGCTTATCAAGTTCAGATTTAATAGAATTTAATTCTTCTCGAACATAGTTATCTACACTCAACTACATGGTCGACACCAGATCAAACTATCGACGTTGACGACCCAGAAATGGGGCAATTGTCTATGGGTTATTTTGTCACGCCTTAGTCTAAACTCCAGTTATTAAGGATATCGATGGGAAATTCAATATTCATCCTCCCTACGACATAAAATTTCGGTTTTTTAAACTTAATCAAATTCTAGTAACTTTTTGTAAACTCCTGACTGGAGTAAATCTATAAATAAAATATTAGATATCTCGAAAACTAGCTGTAGCTATCTGAGTTGTTTGTTGAATCATCGCCAATTTTGGAGGTAGTGTTTCACTTTCCATTGCTAACCATAAAAAATATTCAATATTTCCAGCAGGTCCAGTTATCGGTGACCAAGTTAATCCTTTATATTTCCAGCCCAACTCTAATGCTACTTGTAATACCCGAAAAATAGCATCAGCTTGTGCTTTAGAATCACGCACAACGCCTTTTTTCCCTACCAGCGATTTACCTACTTCAAATTGTGGTTTGACTAATAATACCGCTTCTCTGGGAGATTGAGTTAGACGCCATACAGCAGGTAGAACTTTGGTTAAAGAGATAAAGGAGACATCTACTACAGCTAAATCAGGAAGTGTTGATCCTGGAATATACAAATCTTCTGGTTGTAGTTGGCGTAGATTTGTGCGTTCTCGTAAAATCACTCGCGGGTCATTTCTCAGTCTCCAGTCAACTTGTCCATAACCAACGTCAATACCGTAAATTTGTTGGACTCCTGATTGTAATAAACAATCACTAAACCCACCAGTGGAAATTCCCCCATCCAAACAGATGCGTCCCTCTGTAGAAATAGCAAATACTGTCAAAGCTTTAGCCAGTTTTTCTCCACCACGGGACACAAACTGCGATCGCTGCTTGATGTGGATATCTGTCGCCACATTGACCTCAGTTCCTGGTTTATCAACCACTTGTTGATTCACAGTCACAGATCCTGCTTGAATGAATCTTTGGGCTTGTTGTCGAGACGTACACAAGCCTAAATCTACTAACAAAGTGTCTAACCGTTGCTTAACCAATCCAGTTTTACTCCTGACGGTTGGCGGAGCTTTCGAAAGCTCCGCTCCTTCTATAATTAAATATCCTGCTCGCTTAACTCACGGGTAATGTGGTCAAAAGGTTCATCCACAAAAGCAGTATTAGTAATACCAGCAGCAGCTACTTGCTCCTTGACGATATCCTTCATGATTTGTACACCTCGGACAGTGGGACTAATAGGAACACCCAGAGAATTGTAAGTTTCCCGTAATCCTTGGAGTACACGTTCATCTAAGACATTTGTACTACCAGCCACCAAAGCATAAGTAGCGTAGCGCAAGTAGTAATCCATGTCTCGCAAACAAGCTGCGTAGCGGCGAGTTGTATAAGCATTACCGCTAGGACGAATTAATTCGGGTAGTTCCTCAAATAACTTCGAGCCAGCCTGTTTGACAATAGCTGCGGCGTTAGAATTAATCACTGCAGCAGTTTGTACTCTTGCTGTCCCACTTTCAAAGTAAGATTTGAGGTTATCAATCGCATTGCGATCAAAATACTTCCCAGTAATATCATAATTCTTAATCAAAGTTGTCACTGCGTCACGCATTTTTTTCTCCCAATCATTGCTATCTATGGTTTGATATTAATTTGGTTGCATTTAAGCACCAATAAACTTTTGTGTAGCTCCTGTAAAATACATGGAGACATCAAAAGCATCCATCCCCTAATAAAGGATTTTATGCCAAATTTGACCTCTCTAAGATCAACTTTATAGTTTTACGTCCATAGAGAAAACAAAGGTTAACATAACCTACTATTTCAAAAAAATGTAACAGCAGCTACAAAATGATCCAATGTTCAATATTTACAATAAGCCGGATGGTGAGTAACAAGTTGGTTAAGATTAGCAAGTAAAGATGCTTCGGCAAACTTGCTGTTATAAGTGAAAGGAAATTGGCTAGACCTAAGGAGTTACCATGACGACCCCACAAGATGTCTTGAAGTTGGTTCAAGACCAAAATATTCAGATGATCGATCTGAAATTCATCGATACACTAGGTACTTGGCAACATCTGACTGTATACCACAATCAAATCGATGAAAGCTCATTCTCTGATGGTGTACCTTTTGACGGCTCTAGTATTCGAGGCTGGAAAGGTATTGAAGAATCAGACATGACGATGGTTCTCGATCCCAACACTGCTTGGATCGACCCGTTTATGCAAGAGCCAACACTGAGTATTATTTGTAGTATCAAAGAACCTCGTACAGGCGAATGGTATAGCCGTTGTCCTCGCGTAATCGCTCAAAAGGCTGTAGATTATCTAGTTAAAACTGGAATTGGCGACACAGCTTTCTTTGGACCAGAAGCTGAATTCTTCATCTTTGATGATGCGCGCTTCGACCAAACTGCTAACGCAGGTTATTACTATGTGGATTCTGTAGAAGGTCGTTGGAATTCTGGAAGAGAAGAAGGGCCTAACCTAGCTTACAAACCACGCCACAAAGAAGGCTACTTCCCCGTTGCTCCCACGGATTCTTTCCAAGATATCCGCACAGAAATGTTGTTGACAATGGCAAAATGTGGCGTTCCCATTGAAAAACAGCACCATGAAGTTGCTACTGGTGGACAAAGTGAATTGGGTTTCCGCTTTGGTAAGTTAATTGAAGCGGCTGATTGGCTAATGACCTACAAGTACGTGATTAAAAACGTTGCCAAAAAATATGGCAAAACAGTTACCTTTATGCCAAAACCCCTATTTGGTGATAATGGTTCTGGAATGCATACTCACCAATCCATTTGGAAGGGTGGTCAACCTTTGTTTGCTGGGGATAAATATGCTGATTTGAGTGAATTAGCACTTTACTACATTGGTGGTATTCTCAAGCACGCTCCAGCGTTGTTGGCAATTACCAACCCAACCACAAACTCATACAAACGTCTAGTACCAGGTTACGAAGCGCCTGTAAACTTAGCTTACTCTCAGGGTAACCGTTCAGCTTCTGTGCGGATTCCCCTTTCTGGGAAAAATCCCAAAGCTAAACGCTTAGAGTTCCGTTGTCCAGATGCTACCTCTAATCCTTACTTAGCATTTGCGGCGATGTTATGTGCTGGGATTGATGGAATTAAGAACAAAATCCATCCTGGTGAACCATTGGATAAAAATATTTATGAACTGACTCCAGAAGAACTGGCTAAGGTTCCTTCTACTCCAGGCTCTCTAGAACTAGCGCTAAAATCTTTGGAAGAGGATCACGCTTTCTTAACTACAACAGGTGTGTTCACAGAAGATTTCATTAATAACTGGATTGCTTACAAGCGAGCTAATGAAATTCAGCAATTACAGTTGCGCCCTCATCCTTACGAATTTTTCTTGTATTACGATTGCTAATCACAATCAGGCGGAATTATTTGTTGATTCCGCTTCCATTTATAATTTTTGAGCCACCCACAAGGGGGGCTTTTTTAAAATATTTATTGTTATACAAACAATTACAAGCAAACCACAAAAAGTTAACTTTTTGTGGTTTGCTTGTTTAGCCCAGTTTATGGTTTTTATTGCTTAACCAGATTAGTAGGGATTTATTAGAAACCACCATAGCTACCATAACCGCCCAATCCGCCATAACCGCCCAATCCGCCTAATCCGCCACCACCATAGCCTGGGTAGCCACCATAACCGCCATAACCACCATAACCGCTACCTGGGTAGCCACCATAACCGCCATAACCACCATAACCGCTACCTGGGTAGCCACCATAACCGCCATAACCGCCACCGCCGTAATGTCCTCCTGATACAAGTTGTTGTTGTTCAACGGGTAACTCGACTAATAAATCAGATCCGGTATTTTGAGTTGGCATAATTTATTTACCTCATTTAACTAACATAGATAAATAAATCTATGTTGCTTTTCATTATTGAGGATCTTATGAGAGTTTTAATTATGCTGAGGTTAGATATTGAGCCACAGATTAATTGAGTATATTTCTATCTTTAGGATTAGATTTTTTTCCATCTGTTCCCTATTCCCTGTTCCCTCTTCATCAATATTACCCAAAAAATTGTCTTATCCTCTGTAACTGTTTCCAAATATTCGGTAAATTAATTGCTATTGAGTAGCCCATGGTGATTTGTGAAAAAATATATTTTGTTTTCTGCGATCCAGAATCACCTCCAGATAGATTTAATTCATTATCAGCCTCAGTCATAATATCAGTACTTTGGTAGAAAAAATCACTATTTCCAAATGGACTAACGTTTTGCCCAGCAGCGAAAATTTCTTGTTCATTTTCTGCTAAATCTCTCAGTAGTTCACTGGGATTTAATTTACGATTTTGTTCCATATGAATAATATCCTCGAATATTCTGTTCATTCTGTTTATATAGTTAAAAATCTCAAATGCTCTCCTGGTTCAGCGAGAAAACTTTCTAAACTACCTTGTAACTTTACTTGACCTTTTTCTATTAAAACGATCCAATCTGCTCGATGAATTACACTAGGACGATGGGTAATCAAAATAGTCGTTTTTCCTTGACGAGATGCGAGGAGGCGGTCTAAGACATTGGCTTCACTAACGGGGTCTAATCCAGCGGTTGCTTCGTCTAAAATTAAGATGGGTGGATTTGTCAGCAAACTTCTGGCGATCGCCAATCGTTGTCTTTGTCCACCAGAGAGATTAGCGCCAAATTCGCCTAAAACAGTTTGGTATTTATTTGGAAGTTGACTAATAAAACCATCAGCGTCAGCAACCTCACAAGCATGAACAACTTCTTCAAAAGGAATATAAGGCGTGCCTAAACGAAAATTTTCCAAAATTGTCCGACTCCAAAAATGAGGTTCTTGGGGTACATAAACTACCTGTTGTCGTAAACAATCCAAGGAAAGGTCATAGATGTTGAAAAATCCAATCCGAATATTTCCCGAAGTTGGTTGATATAATCCACCTAATAATTTAGCCAAAGTGCTTTTACCACAACCAGATTCACCGATTAAAGCAATCACCTTTCCTCCAGGAAGCTTCAAGGAAAAATCTGCTAATAAATCAACTCTTCCAGGATGATGAAATGTCAGGTGAGAAAACCGAATATCTGCATCAGGGGCGATATTTGCTACAGGCTTTTGACTACCACCCACAACTTCCGGTGTAGCATCAATAACTTCTAAAAGACGAGAGATAGCTGTTTGAGAACGAAAATATTCATCAACTAAACTAACTACAGTACTAATTAAACTCAGAACATTTACCTGTAAAGCATTAAAAGCCAACATCTGACCAATCGTCAGCTTTCCCTGAATTACCAAAACACTCCCTAGACCTAATAAGACTACACCACCAATAGTAGAAAGTAACTTAGAAACTGTACCATTAATAATGCCAATTTGAATAGTAGTGAACGTGAGATTGGCTAGACGACCAAAACGACTTTGGAACTCATCCCAAAATTGAGGAGCAGCATTAGTAGTTTTGATTACCTGAGCACCTTTAAAAGTTTCTACTAGAACCCCTTGATTTTCGGCTCCTAATACCAATAGACTGCGGGTTTTTTGTTGGAGAATGGGTAAAAACGGTAAAGTTGCTAAAGCCATAACCCCAGCAATTGAGATTACAGCTACTGTCAATTGCCAACTATAAAATAGCATTAAACAAAAAGAAATAACAGCAATGAAAATCTGGCTAGGTAAAAGGACTACTACCTGTGAAACCAATTGATTGATTTCATTAATATCGCCTAGCCGGCTGGTAATTTCTCCACTGCGACGGGATTCATAATAACTCAAAGGCAACTGCAAAATTCTGCGTCCAAAGTCCAGCACTAATCCTAATTGTAACTTTTGACCAAAATGAGCGATCATCACGGCTTGGATTACTTGGAGACTACTACTAAATAAAGTCATGACAATCACAGCTAATATTACAACAGTTAATAGCTGAGTATCTCCCCGTACTAAAACATCATCTGTGAGCAATTGAATCAATATAGGACTACCAAGAGCGAGAATCCCTAAAGCAATATTAATCAACAAAACTCGAGTTAATAAACCTCGATAAGGTAAGATACGTTGGAAGAATCTACCTAGACCACCATTGCTTTTTTCCTGTGGTTGTTGAAAAAAGCGTTCTGGGTCTGGCTCTAGTAAAAGCATTACCCCATTCCAAGCTGCTGTTAATTCTTGACGACTAACATAGCGGATTCCTACCGATGGGTCTGCGACAACATAATTCTTACCCTTTTGGTCATATAAGATTACCCAATGGTAACCCCGCCAATGGATAATTGCTGGTAAATGTATTTCTTTGATTCTATCTATAATCTCTGGTGAAGCCTTAACTGCTCTAGCATTAAAACCTAAAGTCTCAGACCCACGTTTTAAACCGAGTAAAGTTGTACCTAATTGTCCAGTACCTACTGCTTCTCGACTTTTATTAATGCTTAAAAAACGTTTGTAATGTTTACAAATGGCAGCTAAACAAGCAGCACCACAATCTTCCTCACTAGACTGTAAAACACATTGATAGTTTTTCAGAGATGAGAATTTATTAAACATAGTTATATTGTGATATTCACGATCGGGTATGACCAAAAAATTAAAAATCTGTCATTAATCTGGCTTTTCTGAGAATGAATTGTAAGAGGGTTTCTGCGCGGGAAATAATATCTACTCGTCCCTCCATTCCAGATTGTAAATAACACAGGTGATCACCTCTACCAACGTATAGAGTTTCTGGTTGAATATTCACTTCATAAGCAGCCATTCCATTTGTACCTGTCGCTTGTGCTTTCCCCATCTGTAAAGCATCTGGCGCAACTACTGTCACATGTCCTTTGAGAGTTCCATAGTCAGGGTATGGACAAGCAGAAACTCGCATTTGCACTTTTTCCCCAACTTTGATTTTGTTGATATCTTTAGCCTGGATATAAGCCTTAATTAATAGAGGCGCATGTAAAGGAGCAATTTCGGCGATCGCTTCACCAGATTGGACAACCTGTCCTGAGTTACGCAATTTCATCTGTAATATAGTCCCAGAAATAGGCGCACGAATGATAGTCCTTCTTAAGTCAGATTTTATTTGTTTAAGTTCTTGCAGATTGCGCACCGTTTGTTTTTGAGTTTCTAAGCGTTGTTGGACCAGAGTCTCCTGTTCCTTTTTCAGAGCAGCTAAAGTACTTTCCCCTTTGGCTTTTTCTTGCTTAATCCTTTCTTGGGCTACAGTCACAGCAGCATTACTGGGATTGATAGCTGACATTGATTGGTCAAAATGCGCTTGGGCAACTTCTAGAGCTTCTTGTTTCTCGTCTAGGAGATTTTTAGTATTCATTTTTGCTTGCTCAAATTTAGCTATGGAGGAGATCACAGATTGTTCTTTCTCTTCAAACAGATTTCGAGATATTGCTCCGGCCTTAAAGGTTTCCCGTAAACGGTCTCTTTGCAATTTGGCTAAATTTAAAGCTGATTGTGCTTCATTGACAGTTGCTTGGACGACATTTTCCTGACGTAATCGCTCCAACTCTACTTTGGCTAACCTCAAGCCAGTTTCTGCTTGAGTCATTTCCAGATTAGTTTTAATTTGTTGGTCTTTATAGTTGCGTTCATTAGCCGTTAGTTCGGCTTGAGCGGCGATAATTGTCCGGTTATTTAACTCCGTCTGAGATAGAATCTGAATATTGATTTGGTCGAGTTGGGCGTCAATTTGCGCCAGTTGTAATTTGCTCTGTTGGATACTGTTTTGCAGTTGCTGAGATTGAGTCTGTAAGTGAGAATCATCAATGTAAGCGATCGCTTGTCCTTGAGAGATGATTTGGTTATCTCTGACTGAAACCTTTTGGACAACTCCTGTCATCGCCGGCTGTACCATCCGCAGTTCCCCTAATGGTCGGATATTCCCAGGAACTTTGACTGTTACCTTGTAATGGAGTACAGATGTCAGCACAGACCCAGCGGTAAAGATAATTAGTAGCACTACCCCACCGATGTTAATCCATTTACTAATCTGGGGGAGAAATTCACTAACTTCAACTACATGGAGCTGCTCTGTGATCGGTTCATGAAACCGATTCAGAATCAGATTTTCCTGGTGGCGTAAGGAGTTCACGGTATAGCACCTAATTTATAAAAACAGCGGATTTTATCAGCCAAGCGATCGCTGACAAAAAAGCAAACAACAGTTTTTAAAAGATAGCTGGTGGCGGTAAAGTGGAAATATTCTCAGGAATTGTGCTATTTAATCCCAATAGGTCTAGACCTGCGGTATTAATTATTCTATTTAAATTAACAGAGAAATTACTGTTATTCATTGCATTGGAGGCGTTGGATTGTAATGAAATAATATCTTTCTCAGCGAAATTAGTTTGACTGAATTTAAAATCTGCGCCACCAAATATAGACTCTTGTTGCTGAACAGATAATTCTCCGAAGAACTCAGATGTAATAATTGGATCTGACGACATAGTGGTAATTCGTAATTAACTAGGGAACAGGAAACAGGTACGAATTACAAATTGTTATCAACCTATTATAGGCAGAATTAAGGTAAAACATTTGCTATGGGAGCTTGGCTCATAATCGTGTTAATTGAACCAGGTGCGGTAATCATTCCGGGGAACAGATTGGTTGTTTCGGTATCTAGAAGCGGAGGAGCCAGATTAGTAATACCCATAGGAATCGTCCCACCTAAACCCAAGTAAGCTTGTGCAGAGTTAGTTAATTTATTATCAAAGATATTAGTGTTGGAGCTATTACCTTGTGAACCCGAAGTAGTTACTGAACGTTTACTGCCAACATTTTGCCCAAAATTGCTGTTATTCAGGTCAAAATCAGCACCACCTATGAGAAACTCTTGTTGTTTATCGGATAGCTCAATCAATAAATTAGCAGTGGATATGAACATAAATCTGCACCTCAATCAGTGAATTTGAGAAAATAAGGATTCCAGAGAATAACTTCCTCGCAGAAGAAAAGCCTGAGTGCTTCTGGAATTCTCTATCAACTACTACCAACTATCAGGAGAAAAACCTTGAGCACTCATCAAGATGAGCAATACCATGACAGCAAAATTAGGGTGCTATCAGGGAAAAAGATCAAATCTGCTTAAATCTTAAAAAATGGGAATTGCTGGACCTAATGCTCCAATACCTGCGGGTAAAGCTGCACTCAAACCTAGAAAATCTTGGGCTGCGGTGACAGTAGCGTTCTTGCTAGCGGCGGAATTAGCAAAACTACCATTAGGACCGGAAGCTGTTGTCCCTCTCAATGCTGCGAGTCTATTAGCAAAATTGCTACCACTCAGCTCGAAATCAGAACCACCGACCAGTAATTGCTGTTGTTCATCCGATAATACTAGAAGTACTGGTGAAGCAGCTAGTGGATTTGACATAATTATTAGCCTCACTTACGTAATCTTAACTTTTAAAGATGAGAGGCTAGACTATTACTAGTCTCTCATGCGTTCACCATTAAGGGTTTAGATTAGTCCAGGTCTACCTAAATCCAGGTCCTCCACCAAATCCAGGTCCTCCACCAAATCCAGGTCCTCCACCAAATCCAGGTCCTCCACCAAATCCAGATCCTCCAAAACCCCCTGCTGGGGCAAAATTAGGAGAACCCAAAGCTCCCACATTTTGGGGTAGAGATCCACCCAATCCTAGATAATCTTGTGCTGCTGTTACAGTCGCATTCTTCAACGCAGATGAGTTACCTACACTACCAGCAGGACCAGAAGCTGTTGTTCCTTGTAAATTGATTCCTCTATTAGAGAAATTACTCCCACTCAACTCAAAGTCGGAACCACCTGTCAGCAATTCTTGCTTTTCAGGAGATAGATCTTCCATTAAATCCCAAGTTATAATTTCATTTGCCATGATCGTCAGTTTACCTATGGTTTACTCAAGTCCAAAACTCCAGAGACTCTCTATTTTCCTCCCTCACTATGAGCGCCTAGTTAAGGCTTTCTCAAAATAGGAACGGAGTAAGCCGTGCTATTTTGAGAAGTCGAGCCAGGTGACCTCTGCAAAAGACAGACATTTTTCACTAGAAAAATTGCAGATTTTAAGTAGAATAAGTAGAAAAATTCGTAACCTTCAACTACTCCTACTCACTATTCCTTATCCCAATATATGCATCGCTCTACTGTGACAGCCAATTGTGTTGGGTCGCTTATGGAAATAATTTTAGATAATTCCAGGTCCGCCGAATCCAGGTCCGCCGAATCCACGTCCACCACCAGATCCGCCACCAGGTCCGCCGAATCCACGTCCACCGCCATATCCACCATTACCTCCTTCGCCAAAAGTCGCAGGACCTAAAGCCCCAATCCCAGTTGGGATAGCCCCACCCAAACCTAAGTAATCTTGAGAAGCTGTTGTTGTGGCATTCTTGAGTGCAGTTGAATTGCCTAAACTACCTGCTGGACTGGAAGTTGTTGTTCCTTGTAAATTTGCTAATCTGTTGGCAAAGTTACTTCCACTCAGCTCGAAATCAGATCCTCCTGTGAGCAATTCTTGTTGTCCATCAGATAAACTCACGAAAAACTCAGATGCTTTAATTTGATTTGACATGATTGTTAGCCTCACTTACTAAATTAGGTGAGAGACCACCTAAGTAACTAAACTATAAGCATTGTCTGTCAAGAATTCATAAATCTAAGGGTAGAAATACAAGTTATATTTTTACTTCTAAAAGTAGATATGAGATAATTTATTTTTTTAGCTATAGTGTTGCATTTTTATAAATTAAATATATAATATTTAGATCATCATCTTTAGGCTTTTAGCTTTGACTTGATGGAGTTATTTCCCCATTAATTCACTATTAGTAGCTCTGTTAGCATATACGCCAATGCAGCACTCCCTAAAGGAACCGTCAAGTTATCAATACCCAAAAAAGAGACAGATTCCAAACCAGTAGCTATGACCGCTACTCCTAAAGATATTACCCAAGTTTGCCAAATGTTTCCTTGGGTTGTAAGTAAAATCAGGATACTCACCAGATAACTCACAAAAGTCATTGTCAAAGAACCCTCCCAGCTTTTTTGTCTACCTAGCAGAGTATATTTGTGTTTGCCCAAGCTTTGCCCAATTAAAGCTGCTAATCCGTCTCCCCAAGCCATAATCAAAATACCTAGTACAGCATACTGAGGTTGTTTTAAGTCCCAAAACCAACCAACTAAAATGCCGATACTAACAGCGTAAAAAAATGTGCCAAAACTTTTGCGACCAACGCTGTTAATCCCTGGGAGCAAGGGAAAGATATATGATAGTAAAGTGATGATGCTAGCGAAAACTGAAGCTGTAATAGCAACAAAAGCCGGAATTTCCAGCCACCAAGCCAACAAAATTACGTTACCTGTACCAATATGAACTATTTTGCGGATAATCTCTGGTTTACTATTGGTAAAACGGCTAACTGTCCAAGCGGTAAAAATTACAATAAATACCCAACTCGCTGCTGGGACAATTTGTAACCATAAGGTGGTACTAGGTGTTGAAATCAAGGAATTAGGGTGTAGGGTGGACTAAACAATCTACTCAACAGATATGATTAATTATTAAATCAGATAAATCAGATAAATCAGATAAAATTTTAGATGAAAGTATTATTGATTTGGCTAATTAAAGGCTATCGTTTGTTGATTTCGCCTCTATTTCCTCCTAGTTGTCGCTTCCAGCCCACTTGTTCAGCATACGCTATGGAAGCAATTGACCGATTTGGAGGATGGCGTGGAAGCTGGATGGCGATTCGCCGCATTTTATGCTGTCATCCATTTCATCCTGGCGGTTACGATCCTGTTCCTAGCCCTAGAGACAAAAATTAATTATCTATACCTTTTGATATATTTTTTAGTTAACCCTACACCCTACACCCTACACCCTACACCCTAATTCCTTCCATGAAGCCTTATCACACAATTCCCATTATTGAATCTGGGGAAATTTTAGTCAAGATTCCTCTAGAAATATTTGCAGTCGAGTCTCCTCACCCTTATGCAAAATTAGGTGCGCCCTATGGTGAATATTCGCCTTATTATCTGCGCGAAAATATAATTAAAAGTCTAATCAAAGCGCAATCTTATTTACAAGCAATACATCCCAATTGGCATATTCAAATCTTTGATGCTTATCGTCCTGTAGTAGTACAGCAGTTTATGGTAGACTATAGTTTCAACCAAGCGTTACAAGCAAGAGGACTGGCGATCGCCCAACTATCACCCGCCCAACAAGACCAGATTTGGCAGGAAGTCTATGAAATTTGGGCTATACCGAGTCAGGATATGAAAACGCCTCCTCCCCACAGTACAGGAGCGGCGGTAGATATCACCTTGGTAAATGAATGGGGACAAGTTGTGGATATGGGTTCGCCTATTGATGAAATGTCAGAGCGATCGCTCCCCGACTATTATGCTGACGATGGGGAACAAGGAGCACAAAGATATCATACTAATCGGGAATTACTCAGGGAAATCATGTCAAAAGCAGGATTTGAACAACATCCCAAAGAATGGTGGCATTTTTCTTGCGGTGACCAAATGTGGGCTTGGATACGTAATCGGCAGCATCCTGAACAGCAAGTAACAGCGCGTTATGGACGGGTGGCTTGAGCCATACTTTCCCAAGATAAATGATGGAGATTATATTTGCAGGTAGTGGCTCAGATATAGAAAGATAGAGACAATAGAATAAATAAGCGCAAAAATGTTCTCGCTATGTCCAACTCTGGAATACCCCTAGCCTATCCACATACCAGCAAAAGTAGTCAGATTGATAATTATCATGGTTTTGCAGTCCCAGACCCCTATCGAGGATTAGAAGACCCTGATGCGGAACCCACTAGGCTTTGGATAGAAGCGCAAAATCATCTTACCTTTGCTTACCTAAGGGAAATTCCTGTCAGGGACAAGATCAAACAGCGTCTGACCAAACTCTGGGATTATGCTAAATACGGGATTCCATTTAAAGAGGGCGATCGCTACTTTTATTTCAAAAATGATGGACTGCAAAATCATAGTGTACTTTACACACTTCCCTCATTAGATGCAGAACCGAGAATTTTACTTGATCCAAACCAACTGGCGTCAGATGGAACAATAGCCCTTTCAGGATTTTCCATTAGCAACGATGGAAATTTGTTAGCTTATGGTTTATCTATTTCTGGCTCTGACTGGCAAGAATGGAAAGTTCGCGATGTAGAAACGGGTAAAGACTTAGAAGACCATTTAAGCTGGATTAAATTTTCTAGTGCATCTTGGACACAGGACAATCAAGGTTTTTTCTATAGCCGTTATGATGAGCCAAATGAGAAAACCAAATTAGAAGATGTGAATTATTATCAAAAACTTTATTATCATAAAGTTAGTACTCAGCAAACAGAAGATTTATTAATTTACCATCGTCCAGACGAAAAAGAATGGGGATTTAGTGGTGGAGTGACAGAAGATGGAAAATATCTGATTATTTCTGTTTGGTTGGGAACCGATGCGAGGAACTTGTTTTTTTATCAAGATTTAACTAGTACAAATGCCGAAATCGTCGAATTAATTAACCAGTTTGAAGCGGATTATAGCTTTATTGACCATGACGATCATATATTCTACTTCCGTACAGATTTAAACGCACCCAGAGGTAGAGTCATTGCGATTGACACCAAAAATCCAGCACCAGAAAATTGGCAAGAGATTATTCCTCAGTCCCAAGAAACATTAGAAAGTGTAGGTATTTTGAATAACCAATTTGTGGTTGATTACCTACAAGACGCCCACAGTCAAATTAAGATTTTTGACCTTAAAGGTAACTTTTTGCGGGAGGTGGAATTAGCTGGAATCGGTTCAGCGGGGGGGTTTTTAGGTAAACGCTATGACAGTGAAACCTTTTATAGTTTTACCAGCTTTACCATCCCAGGAAATATTTACCGTTACGATATGGTTACGGGAAAAAGTGAGATTTTCTGTCAGCCCAAAGTAGATTTCAATCCTGAAGATTACGAAACCAAGCAAGTTTTTTACCATAGTAAAGATGGAACTCGTATACCCATGTTTATCACCTATAAAAAAGGGATAAAACTAGATGGTAATAACCCAACTTATTTATATTCCTATGGTGGATTTAATATTTCCTTAACCCCTAGTTTTTCCGCCAGTATTTTGGTATGGCTAGAAATGGGTGGGGTTTATGCTATGCCAAATATTCGTGGTGGTAGCGAATACGGAGAAGAATGGCATCAAGCAGGAATGAGAGAAAACAAGCAAAACGTATTTGATGACTTTATTGCTGCGGCTGAATGGCTAATTGCTAATAATTACACAAGGTCGGCAAAACTGGCTATTGGTGGTGGGAGTAATGGTGGATTACTAGTGGGAGCTTGTATGACACAGCGTCCTGAGCTATTTGGCGCAGCACTACCAGCAGTTGGCGTGATGGATATGTTACGCTTTCACAAATTTACGATTGGCTGGGCTTGGGTTTCTGAATATGGTTCTGCGGAAAATCCGCTGGATTTTCCTATTTTGTACGCTTATTCTCCATTACACAACCTCAAACCAGGTACGACTTATCCAGCGACTTTAATTACTACCGCTGACCATGATGATCGCGTAGTTCCTGCGCATAGTTTCAAATTTGCTGCTACATTACAAGCTGCTCATGTAGGAGATGCGCCTGTATTGATTAGAATTGAAACTAAAGCGGGACATGGAGCAGGTAAACCTACAACTAAAATTATTGAAGAAGCAGCGGATAAATGGGCGTTTTTAGTGCGGATATTGCAAGTTGAAATTTAGGTGAAAGCTATGAAATTGCAAACTACTACCCAAGAGATCAAGATAGTCAAAGCCTTTTATACTCCAGAAGAATATTTACAACTAGAAGAAAAAGCTGATGATAAAAATGAATACAAAGATGGGGAAATTACACCTATGACTGGTGGAATCACAAATCATAATAATCTAGCTGGTAATTTTTATGTATGTTTAAAATTGGCATTAAATGATTTAGACTATGAAGTTTATATTGGCGATGTAAAATTGTGGATACCACGTTATAGACAATTTACTTATCCTGATATCATGGTAATTGAGGGTCGTCCTACTTATTACAGCACAAATACTACAACAGTTATTAACCCTCGATTAATTGCTGAAGTTTTATCTAAATCGACCAAAGATTATGACCGGGGCGATAAATTTCTCTATTATCGCTCAATTCCCGAATTTCAAGAATATATTCTCATAGACCAAACTAAATACTATGTAATGCAGTGTGTCAAGACTGGTCAAAATCAATGGATTTTAACTGAATATGAAACAGAAGATGCGATGCTAAAACTAGCATCAATAAATGTAGAATTATCTTTAAAGCAATTATATAAGAAAATTAATTTCTCTGAAAATATCGAGTGAATAAACTTTCTTAAATTTAAAAAATCTAAAAATCTCATCCTTTAGAGGTATGGAAAATCCCCATTGACTCTTGTTATCATATTCTTAATAATAGAAGTGTGACTAAAAAATAATTATGAATAGACGCACTTCTATTATCTAGGATATCGGCGGAAAATTGCGCTTTCCTCATCCCTAAGACATAGATTTGCGCTTTCTATTTGCCAATATCCTCATTCCAGAGTTGAGGATTAGTTTGAATGAACTGACTCATCATCTGTGTACATTCATCTAAATCTAAATCAATTACTTCGACTCCGTGAGAAACCATAAACTCTTTAGCGCCGGGGAAAGTGCGTGATTCCCCGACGACAACTTTTTTAATCCCAAACTGTACCACTGCTCCAGCACATAAATAACATGGCATTAACGTGGAATAGAGTATTGTATTTTTATAACTGCCAATTCTCCCAGCATTACGGAGACAATCAATTTCAGCATGGGTAATCGGGTCACCATCTTGGACACGTTTATTATGTCCCTGAGCCAGAATTTTATCATTCTGAACTAGAACTGAACCAATGGGTATTCCCCCTTCTTCTCTACCAAGTTTTGCTTCTTGAACAGCAGCTTCCATAAAACGGTCAATTTTGTCCATGGGATAAATCTCTGAAAACGATGATGATGAAAAAACAACTTGTATTAATGGATCAAGATGGTGGAGTAGATGATTATTTAGCGACCATACTACTGTTGACGATGGAGCATATTGAACTGCTAGGTGTTGTTGTCACTCCTGCGGATTGCTATATCCAGCCAGCAGTAAGCGCTACGCGGAAGATTATGGATTTAATGGGATTTTCCCAAATTCCAGTCGCTCAAAGTACAGTCAGGGGGATTAATCCCTTTCCCTATCTTTATCGGAGAGATTCGTTGATTGTTGACCATTTACCTATTTTAAATCAACAGGAAGTTATTCAGACGCCATTAGTGAGAGAAACAGGACAAGATTTTATGGTGAGGATGTTAAGGTCAGCGCCTGAACCAGTAACTCTTTTGGTAACAGGTCCACTGACAACAGTAGCGACAGCGTTGGATATAGCGCCAGATGCGATCGCCAAGATAGCGAGAATTATTTGGATGGGGGGAGCGCTGAATGTTCCGGGGAATGTAGAAAGGGGTTTAGAACCTGGACAAGATGGTTCTGCGGAATGGAATGTTTATTGGGATGCGGTTTCTGCGGGTAAGATATGGGAAAAGTCAGTGGAAATTATTATGTGTCCTTTGGATTTGACTAATAGTGTTCCACTATCTTTAGATTTATTTAGAAGAATTGTCCGACAACGCCATTATCCGATTTCGGATTTAGTGGGTCAATGTTATGCGCTGGTTGTTCCTCAAGACTATTATTTTTGGGATGTCTTAGCTACAGGTTATCTAGGTCATCCAGAATTTTATCAGTTACAAACATGGGAAACAGAGATTGTAACTGTTGGTTCGAGTCAGGGAAGGACTCAGGTAGTAACAAAGGGGAGAAAGGTTTATGCGATGGATCGGGTAGATAAAGAAGCTTTTTATAACTATATTTTGCAACAATGGGCGCGGTAAAAGAGTATTTAAAAATTTCTAAATCATAGAAATACTCGGTATGCGGGAAACTCAGAGTCTTCAGACCTGAGAGGGAAGCGACCCGTGCGGTTTTAACCGCCGTGGTATTTCTATATTAGCCATGATGTGGGTCTTCAATGTAACGC
>Ga0116231_10008652_pt1 | contig 17726 bp, 12 predicted proteins | sample S1TSphgellanicum_2_FD_89695 | JGI IMG/M metagenome (GOLD analysis project Ga0116231, IMG submission 89695) | Host-associated microbial communities from peat moss isolated from Minnesota, USA - S1T2_Fd - Sphagnum magellanicum MG | ecosystem: Host-associated > Plants > Peat moss > Unclassified...
ATCCCTGACCCAAAAGGCTTCTTCTCAAAGCTTTCTGCCATTGCTCTAGGAATGTACACCCCAGGTAATACTGCACACCTTCATAGGTCACAAGAGAATGTGTTGTCTGCTTGTGTCTCTGTTATCTTCAGGCATGCCAAGGAATTTGGAGGTGTCTTCTTGTTCACTGTGTCAGTTGTGAGTGATCTCATCAACAAAGACCCAAATGCTTCTTTGCTCTTGATGCAGTGGGTCTTCCTGGTGCCTTTTTAGATGCCATCACAACTGGGGTATCCTGAACAACAAGGTCTTTACTTATAAAAGGTATATCATATATTTTTATTTGTTTTACAATGCAAGGTTCACATTTCATAGACAACAACACACATTTGAGGGAAGTTGTTCACGATTTTAAAGTAAGGTACAATTGTTGCGCTTGTGATCATTCCATTGTTTACCAAAGCAACCTACCTCCACTCGAGCCACCTTCACATTTCTAATTCAAGTTGTTTTTCTTTGGGTTTATCCCAATTTTTAACTACATGCCTCTTCAACTTCATGGTCTATCAGGGACTCCTATTATTGTTGATACTCGTGAACTTGATGCATTTGCATCAAGAGGCAAATCAATTACGCTCATTTAAAGTACATCCAACTTTGGACCAAATTTTGCTACCCTCACCCTTGGTGCATCCAAGTCTTGTCTTAGCTTTTCAACATTCACCCCTTATGTGTCCAGCTCTATGACTATTCCACATATGCATGTCCTAGCTTCTTTACATTCACCCTTGCAGTCAAAACGCACTCAAAGGAACAAGTGTTACTTTACATTAGTCTTGCATGTTCTTTTTCGCGAAATAATTTTTTCATACAAATGAATTTTTGAAAGATTTTTTTTGCAACTAGTTATGAAATATGATTAGAATTTCCCCAACAAGTCAAAAAATTTAAATCATTTTGAATAAATATGATTTTGTAAAAATGTGCATATTCTTTGCACATTTTATGTTTCATCTTGAAAAATGATGATAATTTGAAATCATACTAAAAAATGTTATTTTTTAAAGTGGAATTTAATGTAATATAAACTAAAAATTTGTTCAATACATCATGTACATTATACCCCATTTATATGTGCTAAAGAATTTTTGAAGTTTTGAAATTCTAAATTTCCAAATGTATATACTTTGAATTTTCAAAGTTTTAAAATTCCACATGTTTGAATTTTTGAATATTTAACAAAATTTTCTAATAGGTTATTATCATTTCATATTTTTACCATCAACTTACTTCTATTATATGAGTCCTTTGAAATTCCTTTGTAAAAATTACCTTTTTTAATAACATAAAATTTCACTTTCAAAAGTCTTTAACTAAACCAAAACTTAAAATTGGATCAAATGGATTTTAAATTTGAGTTTCTTGATATTCATGTGTTAAAAAAGAATAACGTGTCATGATTACCATGATTTCAAATGGCAAAAAATAAAAAATAAAAAATTATGACATAATGTGACATTTGATGCCTTTTGTGGCTCCTTTGATTATGTTTTGACCCCTTGGTGCATCCAACTTTGGAAATGTTTAGCCATCTACAAATCCACAAAAAAAGGGGGAAAAAAATGATAGTCACCAAGTTTTCAAAACTCAATTGGCTATTGAGTTTCCATGGGTTGAACATGTCATGGGTCTTGAGGGCAAGTTACAAATTGTGCATTACAAGATGTGCATGGTTGTGGAAGGTAAGGAAAAACTTTTAAACCTTAAATTGGATGGTTTGCAAAAACATTGTAATAAGCAAAAAATTTAGTTGTTCATGCAAGCATTGTAATGGGTGGTTATTACCATAGTAACCAAAGTCAACATTAGAAAAATGAGAGGATTCATATCATTCAAGATTTTCATTCTATTTTGCAATTGATGTTCAATGGAAGGGTAGGAAAAAAAAAAATGTTATTTTGTGATAATATTTCACTTACTAAACCATGGCAAGCCCATGATGGATTTTGAACATGTTTCAAGGAAGCATTAGACAAACTCCAGTGGGTGGGAAATTTCAACAATCATGCACAATATTGCGATTTTGAATAAAATGAAACTAGTTGTGAAACAATGTAAATTTATTTCAATCAGTTGTGATGAAACACAACTATGGACAATTAGTCCTAGATATTTGTGCATGCAAATATTGTTGAAAGTTAAAAAAGGGTGCCAATCCTTGTAAATCTTAAAAAGGTTGTGGACGGAACCATATTTGGTAACCTCATTGTTATGATTGTTTGTTCTCTTATTGTATTTGGAGGTTTATTAAATGTTGACATTGTTAACAAGGTTGATTGTTTTGGGACTAATGGTGTGACAACGTTTCAAGGGTTGAAGATAGGTGTTATTATTCAATTAAAAAATAAACACAACCTTTACATTGTTGGCATTCATTGTATGATACATTAATGTAATATGGTTGTCCAAATTCTTTCTTCCTTGACTTTAGTTGCAAAGATTGGATGTTTGTTTGCATCCATGTACATGTATTACAATCCATGTACAATTCCCCAAAAGGCACTTTGAATGCACTAAGTTAACAAAGGTGATTGAATCATGGGCTCAAAATATTCTATGAAACATCAAGATGAGGTGGATTTTATGTTGGTTCACTCTAAATGAGTGTTTGGTGAATACAAAACACTTATGGTCAAAATCAATAATACTAATGCTAGCAAACCTAATGCTAGAACTAACTATGAGGTTCTATGTGATGTGAAAATTATCGTGGGTCTAGCATGTATGTTGCCAATGTTGGAAGTAATACAAAGCTTGGGCAAATTTGCTCAAAACAAGGACACATGTTCATTTGTGATTATCTTGTAACAATGAAATCATATGACCACTTCAAGTGTCTTTTGGATTTGGTGGAATGCACTAATGTTGCCTTGTGCATGGTGTGGTGGACTAAGCCATAAACACAAGTGGAATATGATGCTTTTGATTTCATTCACCATTTATACATGCTCCACAAAATTGATTAAATTATTAGAGAAGTAACCATGGTGACTTAGTATGATTGGGCATTTACAGACCAAAATGTCAAAGAGCAATGTAATTTTACTATTAAAAGCTTGATTGATGAATTAGATAAATGATTCCTTGTTCAAGAGGTGATGAATGCCACAAGCATCATCTACCTTAAATATTGGTTACAACCGGATGTTGCCACACATTCCCTATCCATTTAGCCATCTTGAAATAACAATATTGACATAGCAAGACCATGGCACCAATTGGATTTTCACATGGCTCATTGTTAAATGTTGATTTTTTAATTAAAAAACATTTATATTTGTTGTCATTATGCAATATAATTACAACATTACCATGCATGCAATCCCCCCTTGATCATAACCCTACCACTCAAATGTGGAAGCACTAGCATACAAACTAGTTTTGAAACATAGGCAATTTGAATACCTAAAGCTTGTTGAACTAACAATTGTTCTAGGGAGTGTGGAGGATGAATGTACATTCTTTACACTTACTTTCATGAAATCAAAATTGTAAAATCAACTTATTACATACCTTGATCTTGTTGTGAAAATGTATGTACAACAATATTTAACTCTTGAAAATTTTCCATTATATATTGCCACCATTAAGTGGAATGGGGAGAAGTTTTAGTATGGACTAAAAATATAGCATGACATTTTCCATGGGCTAGCCATGTTAGCAACTGAATGGTTTGAATTCAACATTTTATGTGCAATTTATGTATGTATTTTTTGCCATGTCTATTCATAAATAGGGATTTTGGTACTAATGTGTTCTAGTTTGTAAGTATGCCTTCCATCGTAATAGGGAAACATTCATGTAATGTGGACTAGGGCTCAATTCAGTTGGGAGGCATCAATAGAGTTTTGTTGCCCCATAACACATATTTAATTCCAAGATGTTTGGAAGACTTTGGGATATGTTTCAAGTCAATATGATGAGTCCATATTGTTCTACACTAGAAGAAAAACCTCATTTTTTTACTTGTCTTAGGCGACTAAAAGTGTCTTTTGTGACTATTTTTGATCAAGTGGAAAAATGAAGTTTTTCTACTAATGTCTACTTTTCAATTTTTAAAAAAACAATTAATGTTGTTAGGGTGAACTTTATGAAGCCCTCAAAATATTATAAAAATTTATGGTTGAAGAAGTTAGGGTTGATGTCAACATGTGGTTTTTTGAAATTCAAAAAATTATGGTGCATGTTGGTCCTATGGTATTTTGGGAAATTTGAAGCTTTCATGAAAAGTTTAGAACAAGAAAGCAATGTTTCCACCATATTATTTGTTTGAATGGTCTTCGCATAGGTCACACGTGGGTGTGAAACAACATTTTCAAAAAAACTATAGTTGTTGATAGATGTGGTGTTCTTGCCATGGGTGGCATGGTGTTTGTAACATTTCTTGTTTTTTGTGTTTTGATTACGTGTTGATAGTTGAAGATTGAAAGTAGGCGACACATATTGACAAGCAATAAAAATTCAGATTGATTTGTTGCCATTCAAACATGAAGTGTCATTGTGCTAGGGGAAAGCTTTTGTGAATTTTACCATTGGGACAACTACTAAATCATCTAATAATCAAATTTATTATCAACTATACTTTATTGTTAGTGCTTAATGATTTGCATGTGTTTTGAACACAATAAAAAAATTTCCAATGCTTGTCATCTTTTCATATTAATGCAAGGAAGGTGTTACATCATGTCTTATTAAACAGTGCAAGTGTTACAATTTTACAACAAGTGCAATATTTTGAATCTATGAGTTTGCTCCCTTGTATTCACATACTAAATTTCCCCCCTTTTTTATGTCACAAAACAATAATCAACAATAACATATGAATTGTTGTTGTTGTTCATTAAGCTAAATTTTGTTGTAACCTTTTTTTGACATGCTTCATAGAAAGTGTATATTCAAAAAATAATTATTGATCATTAAAATATGCCCTAAATCATGTTTGGAAAAATTCAATAGGTGGAGGTTAGAGCTTTTGCTTTGAAGGTGAATAGGATAACTAAAGTATACTACTACTATTATTATATAATCCAAATGTAGATATAGAGATCTTGAAACATATAGAAAGACAAACTTTATTAAAAATTCCCATTTGATAAAAAATTTAGATAGTTATGTGACCTTCAATCCATAACAATTTGTGATTTGATCACTAGTACAAAAGTGTAGTTCACTGGCTTAAATCACTAATTAAAAGTGATTTCATTAAAAGTGAAATAAATTCACACTATACTTTAGTGATTTCACCCTGGTTAAAGTTATTACATTATAATATCACTATGTAAACTTTGTGTTTCACTATTAATTGACATAATTTATTATTATAAATTAATGTGGTAAATACATCTTTTTTATGTTGTTTTTAAAAATATCCTATGTTATTTTATGATATACCTTATATTATTTTAATTATTTTAATTATTTTAATTTATACCCTAAGTTATTATAAATTATTATACGTTATTCTACCTTAAGGTATCCTAGTTAACTTATTATAAATTTTTTACTTAGGTTATTTAAAATTAAATTATTCAACTAACCTTATGCTATACCTTAGGTTATTTTATTTTTAAGTTAATATATGTTATTTCAAGTTATATTTTAGGCTATTCAAGGTCATTATGTTTTATGTTATTATAAGTTATTTTATCATAAATATAGCAATTTAAAATAATCTATAATAGAATATAATGACCTAAAGTAAAATAACTTAAATTAATTAATAATAGCCTATGAAAAATAATTTTAAATAACTATTACTAAAATAACTGCTAGTAGCCTATGATAATATAACCTAGAATATCCAATAATAACTTATAATAGAATAATCACCAATAGTCATATTATAACTTAGAATAACTAAAAATAGCCACCAATAAAATATCTAAGAATAACCATTAATAAAATAACCATCAATAACCATTAATAAAATAACCACTAATAGCTTTTAATATAATAACCACTAATAACCACCAATAACCATTAAAAACCACTAATAGTCGTTAGTAGCTTATGGTAATTTAACCTAAAATAACCATTAATAACCACCAATAGCCATTAATAGCCTATGATAATTTAACCTAAAATAACCACTAATAACCACCAATAACCATTAATAGCCTATGATAATTTAGCCTAAAAGAACCACTAATAGCCACCAATAGCCATTAATATCCACCAATATAATAATCACTAATAGCCACCAATATAATAACCACCAATAGCCACTAATAAAATAATCACCAATAGCCACCAATAGAATAACCACTAACAGCCATAAGTAGAATAACCACCAATAACCACCAATAGCCACCAATAGAATAACCAACAATAGCCACCAATAAAATAACCACCAATAGCCACCAATAGAATAACCAACAATAGCCACCAATAAAATAACCACCAATAGCCACCAATAGAATAACCACTAATATCCACCAATAGAATAACCAACAATAGCCCCCAATAGAATATGCACCAATAACCACCAATAGAATAATCATTAATAGCTAGCAATAAAATTAATAGCCACTAACAAAATAACCACAAATAACCTTTGGTAATATAGCCTAAAATAACCAATAATAACATAAGGTGAAATAAGCTTCAATAATAAAAAATAACCAACAATGATTTCACATAATAAAAAGTAGCCTAATATGAAATAACTTATAATAGCCAAAAATAACTTAAAATAATAAAACATAACATAAAATAACCAAAAGTAACATAAAATAGCCAAAAGTAATTTAAAATAACCAAAAGTAACCTAAGGTGAAATAGCTAAAAATAATAAAAAAATGAAAATAGCCATAAATAATGTAGGGTGAAATAACTTAGAACAATGATGTAACTTTAAAATAATTGAAAGTAACCTAACATAGGTAGTATTATTATGTTAGCAAAAATATTATCCATGCATTAAACATTTTCTTTTTCAGAAGAATGGTCATTGAAATGTTATTAAATAATGATATTCAAAAAACAATTATTCAAATGATTTTGCATTTTCAAAAGGAAATAAATGTAATTATGTACATTGTTGAAAAAAATTTAAATTAAACTTTAATCATTTCATTTGAACAAAATTTCAATAAAGTATGAATTTTCAAAGTTTATGTTTTTTTAATGTTTAAAATGAAATATTTAATAAATAGTTTACAATGTAACACATTATCATGATAAGTGTGTTAGTTTGATGGTAAGGGCAATTGCTTCCATTTTAAAAATCAAGGGATCAAACCTCACAAATGGTGTGTTTGTGATCAATAGTGATAAGTTGATTGAATATTTTCCTATCTAGTTTCTTAAAGTAAGTGCTTATTTAAGTTGATTACATGGCCTATGTTACCTAGTCTAGGTTTTAAACCTAGCATATGTAGTGACATGTGTCAATAATTCATAGGTTGAAAATCATGAAATTATTAATAATATTAAATATTACATTAAATATTCAATAATTTAAATTTTATTAATTTCCATGCTGCCTAATTAATTAACTAATGAGTGAAATGACTTAGTAAATTTGTATTTCATTTGAATATAACCTTGTTTCACTCAAAACTAATGGACCAATTTATTGTCCATAGCAACTAGTCCCCATTCACTAAGGGGTTGACGAGTTTCACCATGGTAAAAATGTCCAAATTCACTCAAAATCTAATATAACCTAAAGTGAACTAGGATGCATTTTTGTGTAGTGGATGTTTTGTTAATTCATTGTTTTTATTATTTGTGTGAAGTTGCGAGTCTAACAACCTTAAAACTATCAAGGAAAAGGTTACAAGATAAATTTAAAAATAAGAAACATGAAAAAACTTGAAGGTAAAACATTTTTATGTTTTCTTATCATCTTGCAACACCTCTCGTCATGAAGACCTTTTATAGATGCTACCTATTATTGATAGCACCTACAAATCCTTTGTAGTTATTGCCTATTGTTTACAACATTTGTAAACCTTTTATAGCTATTGCCTAATGTTTACAACACCTATAAACACTTTGTAGTTATTACCTACCATTTATAACACTTGTAGATCCTTTGTAGCTACTTACTGTTTATAGTAGTTCCCTACCCTTTACGAACCTTAAATCTAGTTGCTACCTCCTTATTGTTGCCTTCCAATGGCAATTACCATCTTGTCACAAAATGCATTTTCTACTCCAAAACTAGAACATATAATAGATAATATTATAATTTTGTAAATAAATTTAAAAACTAATACATTAAAGTAATAAAACTTTATATAATCATAATATGAATTATTCTCCTTTCCTTTATCACATTTTAAGAATAAACATTAAAATCCATACAACCTTCAATCATTTTCCATTACACAGAAGGACAAATACAACTTTCTCCCACATTCCTCTCCTTCCTTTTCACACAAGAGTGTCACACACAAGCATCCTCCTAATGATCCAATGTCTAATGTCTTGTGAATGATGAAAACCAATAATTTAATCTTATAATGAAATCCTTTACTCCTCCTAAGAAATAAATAAAAACCCAAAAAAGATGTTCACCACATAAAAGTTGAATCCTTATCCTCTTAAATTTTCTTATCCTCCTAGATCTCCTTATCTTAATCCCTTTCACAAATCATAATTAATGAAAATTAATCCATCATTTATCCATTTGGACTAATTAACCTAGATGGCTTCACCTTCAAATAAATAATGATAAATAGGATATTTATCATTAATAGTTAAATAGTTACCACAACACCTTTCTAAGTAAATTAGACTAGGATATTATTTCTAGTAATTAATATTATTTTTATTATAATTCTTACTAGAACTAACTTATAATTATTCTGCCCCATGAATGTAATTTATTGTATTGATGACATTATAGTGAGACACCACTTTCATTTTATAATTTTCATGTGATTATTTTGTTATTTGACGGTAACTACCATCTAATGATGGTAGTACCGTCTCTTAACATCCATGGTGTTTAACCAACATAGGACAATTTTCTACCCTTAACAATTTGTCCTCCCTTTTTGTAGCTTACTAGCAAAATGGCCAATGTACATGTGGTCCTTGTTGAAGGCTCAAAAAGAAAAACTAAGACTATTTATCAATTGACACAAAGGCAAACAAAAACCTTTCTTCACTTGCAAAAGGATGCATCAAAACAAAGCTTATTTAAAGTTTGATAAATGGATTAAGAAACCTAGGATTTATAAAATTGTCACCCACAAGGTATTTTCAACCATCTATAATGGGATTCAAAAATAGATCCCTTGATTACTTGCAATGTAAATTATTGCAATCAACTTGATGTTATTTGAGGTTCTTATGTGGTTTTTCTTACAAGGTGACCTTGTGATCTAATGATAGGATGTGAAGTTTTGAATGTTTCCATGATTTGATGTTGTGATTTAAGTATTGGAAGCTAAGGATCCCATGGGTAATAATTGTGTTGATGTGAAACACATGGTGCATAAGATAGGTTTGACTAAACACATTATGTTACACCTGAATAAAATTGGTATTGCTTTCCCCAACATGGTTGATCCATTTATTTAGTTTAAACTATAGTTAAGCAAATAATTGTCATCTATTCAAAAAGAAATTAATTACAAGATGCATTGACTTGCTCTAATAAATCTAATGTGGTTAATGTATGATCTAAGATTGACCATTTGTTATTGTAGATTTGGTACCAAGGGAGGTGATTGGGCAATGGTTGAAATACCTTCAAGAATAACTACCAATGATGGCTTTCAAGTGCAACACCCAACACCAATGAACAAATCTTGGTTTTAAGTCATTTAAGAAGGTAATTGAATGCAAAGGTTTTCCAAACTATTGATGCCCTTTGGGCTAAAAATTTGTTACAATTTTTTAAGAATTACTCAAGGAACCAATAGGTAGATTTTTTGTATCATTTCTATCATGAGTTATTTCCTCCCATTATCAATTGGTTTTCTTGAACTTTTAATGTTATTATTGATGGAATTGCTTCAATTAACAAACACCTTGATTTTGTGGCTAAAAATTGGAGTTGTACTTAAGGTTGTTGGATTTGTGAATCTTAGGAAGAATAGTCTCCTCAAGAATTTGAAAAGAACAAAAATGGCAAATGTGGGTGTAAATCCAAGTGTGACAAAGGCTATGCAAGAAATCCACCTTGATATGCATGTGAAGCTCCTTGATTATTTTGGTATTATATTTGTATAACCTAAAAACAATGAAGCATTTGCAACTTTCCGAAATTGTACTAAAATTGAAAGGCTTACAAATCCCATTTTCACTCAAAATCAATTAAAGCCCCCTAATAGATGAGCTTGGTGAATTTTTTTGTTATCACCTGCATTTTTTTAGTGTTTTAATTTGGCATTTTTTGATGATAAAAGACATGATGTGCCTCTTGCAATGAAAGAAATATAATACCACATTGTCCAATGGAAAAATTGATGTCAATCTACTAGGTTTCATAGTTCCACAATGAAGATGAATTATTGGTGAAGAAGGCTTATTTTTCGTATTTTTTTCCTCATGATGTGTGGGAAGCTCAAAAAAGGGGATGTGGGTGTTAATGTTGCTAGAGATCATATCATGTTTCATGATTAGAATGAAGGTCCTTTCCCTTCAACTTATTCAAAATGAGAAAATTATTATTTCCTTGTACGTTGTGAATGGAAATAAAGACAAAATTTTGGTTCTTCATAAGTTCATGTTCTTTACACAAAGGCCTTTCACACATCTTGTGTTATCATCATGTTTCCTAGTAGCTTATAGGTAAAATATTGGATACTCCACCACTCTACTAGCACACGAGGTTAGTGACCATGTTGAGTTCATGGGGCAAGGAGTTTGATGTGGAGGATCTATTTAAGGATGTGGAGTCCACTATCATCATTGGTCTACCATCTTTCATTGGCACATTACATGTTGAAATGCCATTAATTGCACCACTTACCGTGGATATTAACATTATTGAAATATTGTTTAGTCTCAATTTGGGTACTTCATGCATTCTCACTTATTCCACTTTCAACTTCTTCCAACTTTGCTTAGTGTTTATGCTCACAAGGTTATGGCCGATACCATCTTATGTTAATGTTAGTTTTTTTTATTGGAGATGTCCTTGTTGATGGAGAGTAACATGGTTTTGAAAGATAGGTAGAAGATGTATTTAAACTCTAACATAGTAAGGTGTTACTAATATTTGTAACAATAAAAGTTTTATCATGTGTTACTATTGATCCATCAGAAGTTGTTTAAGTAGTTCCTATTGATACCCCATTCAACTTGTTTGTTGTTATGATAAAACAAGAAAAAAAGTGTTATTGTCAAAGATTGAGTTTTCATAATTTGTCAATTATGGTCTCCTTGAATACATATTTTCCAATGATGCTTGATTCAAGGCCATCAAATTTGGTATACAATAGACAATGTTAACCTATGTACCTAGTGCATACACATTGATTTCATTTCTTATGTATGGTAGTCCAAGTTTCCAACATGACACATTAGAAAGAAGTGAAATCAAAGCATATGCATTATGTTTACTATATCAACTTTTATTTGATACCAATTTCATTAACTTCTCCATTCCAAACAAGGTGGGTTTACCATCACCCATTTTAAAAATCTTATATCCATTTTATTATCTTTCACTTTAGTTGGATTTCATTACATCTTGTAGTTGTTATTGAATTTTTGTCATGAATCTTGTTGTTTTTGAGACTCAATATTCCTATACTCTAGTAATCTTCATTTTATTTTTTTTATGACTTCATGTAGGTGATTTGAGATGGAGTTATTTGTTGATGAATTTCCTATTTTAAATATAAGCTTGATGAACATCTAGATTCAAGAAGCGAAGCTCATTGGATCGAAACTAAATTATTATTTACTTTATTTACGAGTTGATGTTGTTGTTGGAAACAAACTAAATATTCACATTCACATTTGTCAAAAACACTTGCTAGTATAATTGTAGATTGCAAAATTGCTATAACCATCACACTTTCCTCACAATTTTGCAACGTAACAAGTCCATGTTGCCACATAAGTCAAACATTAAACTAAAATTATTGCCATCATAATACATCCAAAAAAATCTTATAGCCATGTGTGCAATTTTACTATCTTGTATTTTGCCACTTCAATCCACCTAGCCTATAAGGTAGGGCCAATTGTGCAATAATGAAAAACCCAAAAAAAACATTGGGGTCATGGCCATGATATTTACATTGATTTTATTTAGTTAAAAAAATAACTAAGATTACATTTTAGATGAATCGCTTGCAACCAAAAAGAAAAGATTGCATAAAGAAGGAAATAAAATGAAAAAATGAAAAAATTATTTAGAACAAAAAAATTTCTAATAAATGAACTGTTAAATCATGTTGCCTCCCATGTATCAAGTTCTAAAACTTTAAGTTCAAGTCTTTTTAGAATTAAATTTCAATTTAGCTATAAGTAAAAAAAGAATATATGTGTTTGAACTTTGAAGATTGTTTGTTTCCAACCATAAGGTTCAAGCTATTTTTAGCATTGAAGTGTTGAATGCATAGTAAAATATCTTAAATTTTGACTCAACAATTGGATTTAGATTTACAAAATGGCAAGGGATAGGGGTCATTAAGTGGTGGAACTTGAAAGACGGCGCACCCTAGCACTTTTGCTTGCTTTTGAATTGCGAAAGCTTGCATCTTTTGAAATGTTATTGAAACCCATTGTTTGAAAAAATGGTTAAAACTAAGGGAGATTTTATGAGATTTTCAAATTTTCAATGGTGTTACAAAATTTAAACCAAAGGTGATTTAATTTTTCAAATGGTCATTTAAGTGATTAAAGGTGATTTTGGCAATTTGACTCCTAACCATGCAAATGGCCATCAACCATTCAATTGGTAGTGTAATTTATGTTACACATCCTTGTTTTGGGGACATTGCCCCATTTTATTTTAACATGTTTCAAGATTTTTCTAACAATCTAAAAATGACCCAATGTGAAATAAGGTTGGTTTTTAAAAGTTTGATCCAGAGATTTTAAACATTTAAAAACTTCCCACTCTGAAAATGAGAGTTCAAATATATTATTAACACAAATGTGTAAAAAATCATTAGCTTGTCTATGCAAACAATTAGAAAGTTTTAATGCCATGGAAAAGAACTAATATTTTGGATGTTAATTTCAGAATTTTTGCTCCTTTGTTTTAGTTGCCTCTAAAGTTGCAAAACCATGGGTAAATAATGTTCAAGATAAAAGGTTTGCATGGTCAAATCAACAATGATGACATTCACAAAGGGGTGAACCCCCTCCTTGGAGAGGACAATGTGTCAATACATGTCATCTTCTTGTGTAAGGTGTGAAAGAGGGAAAAACATGTAATTGCTTCCAAATCACATTGAAGATAATTCTCTTTGCAATATACATATGTAAAAGTGTGAACCCTGTTATTGGAAAGGATGATGCAAACACATTGTTTGGATGTTGACATGTCATCTAATGGTATAAGGTGTGGGAAATAGAAAAACATGCAATTATTCTTGAATTGTATTGAAACTAATTCCCTTTGTAATATATGCAAATATGTTATAGATGGTGTCATGCATCCTTATGTGTTCACTACCATGGCCACATTGTAATAGATGGATAACCAATTGGTCAATCACAAACACAACCAAAAAAAAAAAAGGCCTATTACCAAAAGATAGGGCAAACCAAGTTGGATTTGTAAGGCAAAGGAATATATTATTGTTAGAAGCAAGACAAATACTCTTAACAACATGAGAAACTTGACAATGACTTTAAACTAATTAACATTATTAGTTGAATAAGACATTATACAAGCTAGGTTTGAAATGAAGCAAAATACATAGATCACAACTTGTGTTGCCATGATTTAAAGGTGATGCTTTCAAGACCTTTATTTATACCATCCCACAGAACGTTTTAGAATTCATTAATCTTTTATAAGATTTCATCAACTAAACTTTTTAGAAAGTAACCTTTTAAAAAATTATGTCAACTAAATCTTTTAAAAGTTTTACCAATTAGACCTTTTAGATATTTCTATTTATTTAACTTGTAGAACCTTTGACCACTTAGGTTACTAAATGTTTTTGTCAATTTAAACCTTTTATAAGGTTCCACCAACTAAGCCTTTTTAAAAGTTTTATCAATTACATCTTCTAAAAGCTTTCATCAACTAGATGTTCTAAAAAAATTTAAGCATATTTTTTTGAATTTTTAAAAATCTTTCTTTCATACTTCATTTTGATGACAATTATTAACAATTAAAAAAAATTGATAAAATAAGTTGAGCTATAAACCACATGCATAACCTTGAGCATGAATAAGAAATGATATGAGTTCAATGCACGTTGGACATCCTGTAAAAAAGAATGATGATAAACGTGTGATATTGCAAACATTTTGAAATGGAATCTTAAAGGTGTTTAATATGTTTACAAATAAGTTGTTCAAGGGGGGGAAAACATATGCAATCCATGGCTAGGGAAGAAAGTCATAAACTACTAGGAGGGATACATAAAAAACAAGTATGATCAACATTGTGAAACACATAGTTAAAACTGCAAAAGCTACAAATTTTCAATGAAAAAGGAAGGGAGAGAGGGGATCTAATGACACCCCAAAACTTTGAGGTCGTCACAAGGGATGTTAAAGAAAGTTGATGGAGTGAAATTTTTGGGTAGCTTGATGATGCCTAAACAATACATTTGTGAGGTTGCAATGAAAGACCAATCACACTAAGTTGGGAAGCTAGGTACTTGAATGTCATAGAGACCATGGAGAGAGAACCTAAAATGTGGATGTGTTTTGGGAAGGAAATTTCAAATGAAAACACCCCATTAATAGTATAATTACCAATGCATGGGGATTCATTAAAAAAATTGAAGATATTGGGGAGGGGAGGAAAATCTCTCCCCTCCCCCCAAAAAACCTCATTTGTAGTAACAATAAAACATGAGGATTCATTCCACAAATGGATATATTGCGGCAAAGGGAAATTTACGAATTTAAGGAAAAAAATACAACCCCATTTGTAGTACCTAGTAGTGTTTCTTGGGGAAGATTCAATGAAAGGATACGATGGGGGGAAAGTATCAAATTTGTGGGGCAAAAAAAGCAAAGAAACAAATCAAGACCTTGATGGCCACTTTTTTTTTTCCCTTTCTCCAAAGAATCCCCCTACACACTATTGTAGTACCATGGCAAGTTCAACACTTCAGTGTCAAATAATTATTTTATTTTAAAGAGATCATGCTGAAAATAAAAAATTCCAGATTAGTATTTAAAATTTTATATTTTCATTCACAAAAAAAGAGAGTTTTTCTTTGAAAAATTAATTTATATTTTTGAAAATTTGAACATTTCTGAGAATAATATAATTAGTGTCAAAGCTGCCAAGGTAGTGCGGTAGTCAGAAAATTGCCCTTGATCTGCCAATGTGCTTATAAACGCCTGATCTATGCTGATAAGCTAGCAGGGCGGTTACATTTGTATGAATCTCTCCTGCTGGACGGACTATCCTTAGAGCATCTCCACCCCCACACTGGCAAACACCCCTTTTCATTAAATCTTGCAGCAGGATAGCGCAAATCTTGTTGCTCTCTCGTACTTCTGATGGTCCATTTTGCAGTGGTCATTTTAACCCCTTTTAAAAGCTTTTTAATACTATGGATTTGGACAGTGACCATTAGATACTCGTCCAGATGCAAGGACATAAATGGTCTTTGAGTGTTTAAAGGGACTGTTATGACGTTTGTGGGTGGGGACATTGATCATTAAATGGTATTCTATAGTAAAACAAGGGGGTGTGTCACATTGTGGCCTTGCCATTTTACATTAAAAAAAAGTATCTTAAGGCAAAAGAAGAATTATGGAAACTCAAGTATTTCACCATCCAAAAATATAATCTTCAAAAAAATCCTCTAAAAGAAACCGAAATCCTTCAAGATAACATAACTATACAACTAATCTCAAGTTTCAAAGGCATTCCAAAATATCACCTTTCAAAAACCCTCATATAAAAAATAGACCTATTATTATTACCTAGGGGCCAAAATCCCTTATTAAGCTACGATACTCCATAATGAATCTAAACAAAATATAATCCTTGCCTTGGTAGGCAAGGCCAATAAAGGAGTTGTTTACAGTTTTGGGGGTGGAGATGCTCTTAGTTGTGAAGCTTCTTCTTGCTTAGGTTCCTCAGACTGCACGCAATGCCTCCTGCAAATAATAAGACATACATATGTTACGAACGACAAGAATCCACTTTGTTCGGTTGAGACACAAAATAATTGATGATGGTGTGCGGGTCCATCCCCAAGTCCATGATGATAATGGGTAGTTTGTAGTTTCCCTTCACAAGGCTGCCTTCATTTGATGTTTGAAATAGGCAATATAATGTAGGAAAAGAGTTCTAGAAGTTGGCTTTCAAAGGACAACAAACCAGCACAAGTAATGTGGCAGAAGCCTGTGTTTGTCTATTTAGTATTGATGATGGAGGTTGTAGACTCTACAAAGAGAGTCTGTTTTGCAGACTCATCATCTGATTTTAAGAAAAGATGTTTACAGAAATGATAGGGTTTGTGCACAGGGTTGTTTCTTTTAATTAATTAATTATTTTAATTTTAATTTTTTTTTTCAATTTCTTCAAGTAGGTCCACTGGCTAGGATCCATGGCATTAATGAGCATTAAATAGTGATTGTTCTAGGTGGGCTTTAATATTTTCACAAAAGTGTTGCTATAAGTTATGACATAGGAAAATGCCTAGATCTAGGGTGTGACAAAATTAATTAATTTTATTTCTAAAGGTGACAAAAAAATCCTTTAAAATCACAACATTTTCTTTTTTTTCTTTTTTTTCATTTTCCGAAGTACAAATTCGACAAGAGAAACAAAAAATTGTGCATCACTCATTAAAATTAGGAAAAAATACAGAAATAGCTGTTAAAAAGCTTCAAATTTGTGTCAAAAGCTCATTGCACACAGGTCACATGTAAAAGACATGCCATGTTTATGTACTATTTCACCAAGGCAACTCTTTGAAACTAATAAAAGCCACCCATTTGAAAAATCTCATTGATCACAAAAAAATATTCTTCACACCTATGCACAAGCCTATGAGGCTATTACAATATTTAAGTAGCAAGCTTAATGACAAGAACTCCTCAAAACAATTCAAGGCAGCCATTCTAACAGCATCATTGGTCACATAAGCTCTTTCTTTTCTAACCCCTAAGAGCATTGCCAGCTGTGCTTGGTACCTATGTGACCCAACAAAAATATTTCTCACATCCAAGTTTTAGTTACTTGTCTTTTTCCAACCCCACACATAAAACTGAAACTGGGACTGCAAACAGATGGCAGCCTACTGATTGCAACTCACTTGGACCAATCAAACCATCTAGCCAATCAGAGACAGGGAGCAATCAGAAAATATGATTTGATTGTGTTTATCATACTCTTCCGGGGCTATGAAAGCTGGTGGAGATGCTCTAAGCACAAAGCATCCTCTATTGACCTTGGATATAGGCTATGTGCACAAAGCCATATATATGCAAAGGGTTTTGTATGGGGACCTTTGATTTTCAATCACTCAAGTTCCCCCCCCCCCCCCCGCCCCCCCCCCCCACCCCACACACCCACCCCCACCATATCCCTACTCTACTTTAAGAAGACACGAAGAAGTCAC
>Ga0116231_10008653_pt1 | contig 17726 bp, 9 predicted proteins | sample S1TSphgellanicum_2_FD_89695 | JGI IMG/M metagenome (GOLD analysis project Ga0116231, IMG submission 89695) | Host-associated microbial communities from peat moss isolated from Minnesota, USA - S1T2_Fd - Sphagnum magellanicum MG | ecosystem: Host-associated > Plants > Peat moss > Unclassified...
GTAAAAGTTAAAATAACTGCGGTGTCGAGATCAACCTTAACTTATCCACAAAAGATTTCTTTTGTTCCTTCTTCTTTCTTTTAGAGGAGAAGAGGCTGGATGTGCTCTGTGCTATATAAAGCACATAGTGTAACTAGTGGTATTTAAAAATATTAAAAAAATTAGAAAATTAATTTATTATTATTTTTTTAGGGTGGTGAAATTTTGCCACTTGGTGACCGAAAAAAAACAAATTGGTGTGCTGAGGACCCAAATGAGTTTTTTGGGAAAAGATTGCACTAACTTGTCATATACCATGATTATATCTTAACAAACTTATTCTTTTATTCAAATGCATTTTGGCATATAGTTTTTGGCTTTTGCATTTAAAAAAGATTAACTTTTTTTTGGCATGAATGAACACGTCAGCCATTTTCATCCATTTTGATATGTAACATTGATGATGCATTATATTTCTTGATTTTTATTTACAAATTTTGCCTTTGTGTTTTAAAATTTTTTTGGTTCGTTTCCTCAATTCACCTAACCAAATCTCAAAATGCAATTAATCACACTAGGACATGAGGAGGAATTTTGATGTTGACAATGGGGTGACAACTTTAAACAACCATTGTCAATGAACTAAAAGATCTTGTGTTAATTTTTAATATTTACACAATGATGTCCATCAAACATTCACATTCACAATATACCATTCTCCAGGAAAAATCAAGGCTATATATTATTGATAAATATAAGTATGACGACAAATGTTTTTCTTCTTAAAGAACATGCTAATGACCACTAAGACTTATAACCCTTAGCTTTCCAACAACAAAGAACACGACAAGGGCCTTATAGTTTGGAGGCTCTTGACTCGACAAACCAAGCAAATCTTTACTCAATGAATAAAATTATTAGATTAAAATTATGTCAACCTTAGCCTTGGGCAAGCGACTATTTCCTTAAAAGAGACGAGTTGAAAAGAGGATAGCCATAAGATGATGAGCTTGGTGAGCATGTGAGCACCCTATTCAAGATAATAACCTAACTGGGTTTTTCAAGAGCTCTGACCAACCTCCCCATTTCTCTTTTGTTTTTTCCCCATTTCCCATCCTACACAAATTTATTTTTCTTTTAGGGGTACGGCTTCTTTACATTCACTTAATGTGGCAAAAGCCATGGATGTTGTTCTTTCTCTTTGGATCTTTTGCTTATGCTCTTTTGCAAATCCTGGTGTCTTTTTTCTTTGTCCTTTGCTTAAAAAACTCAAAAGCTCATACACACACACACACACATGCCACCACAAAGAGAAGGAAGGAAAAGAAAAGATGGGTAGGTTTCATATACACACACCTATGAGGAGCATAAGGCCTTAGTGTTGAGGGCATTGCCAAAAGAAGGGCTTGCACCAAGCCGTTAACCCCTTCTTCTGGTAATGCCCTCACCCTAGGCCATTACCCAAGGTAAAGAAGCTGCCAAATTTTATTTTTGCATAAGAAAAAAAATTAATTTTATTTGTTTAAAGATGAAGAAGTTTTTCCTTGAAATTTTTTAATTCAATGGTTAAGACAGAAAAACCTGGAGATAACCTCTTTGAAAGAGAAGGCCATGAAATTTCTCAGAGGCCGAATTCCAATTTAGAATGTGCTGTTTGAATACAACTAAATTTTTTCGGGCAGCTCTTTTCAGAAGCAAACAATAGGTGTAACATTACCTTTCTACTTTCAATAACAAAATTAGGTGGTGACTTCCTTATACATTTATTGCTAAAAAAAAAGAAATAAAATTTAAAGAAATTCTTTTAGGCTTTTTTCCCCCTTTTTTTGGGTTTTTCCTTTGGGGACTTGTTGATCTTTATCTTCAATCTTAATTGAGTGTAGTGTAAGGAGTTTAAGAATTCCAAACCTCATCTTGTCAATATGCTCTTGCTCAGCAAGCTCTCTTTGTGCATCCAAGACTTCCTAACGAATTTGAGTATATATATATATATATATATTCAGAATCAATTTAGGCTTTTTTTTTCCTTTTTTTTTCCTGGGTTTTTTTTGCCTTTCAAAAAATCAAGACACTCTATCTATGGATAAATAAGAACTTGCAATAATTTCTATTTTTTTTCTTTTTTCTGCATCCTGAAATTCATTCACAACTAGGGAGTGAGAGTCTAAGAGAGTGAGTTTACCTTCCCCACCAAAAGAAAAAAAAGAGTATGTTGTAGGAAGATGGTAATTCGGCCAAGGGTCCTAATTGCAAGCTACTGTCTGCCTTTTTTTTCTTTTTTTCCACTGGCTGCCCATTTTCCCCATCAAAGGTACATCTCATGGTGACTAGAAACATTTTGGAGCTGCCAGAACACATTTTGGGTCCTCGTATGAACCTTTTAGGCCTGCATGGGATATCTAATGTCCATTACCGGCCCCTAACGTGCATGCATTTGGAGCCAAAATGTCTCTGGGCAGCATCCATCTTTTTTTTCAGGCTAAGGGCAGATAATGACAAAAGAAATGCAGCATCACTTTTGTACTGCCCGCATTTAGGACCCTTGACCGATATAACCTCTTCCACTGAGGACATGTATATTGATGATAAACGGTTCGGACAGGTACCCTAGTACAGGGGCTGCTTAATGTGTACCTATTTCTGTCAAATATTTAATTAAATTTAAAGACTCCATACTGGAAGATTCTGTATTTTCCTTCAGAAAATAAATTTCTTGAAATTTTTTGGGGTGAAAATTTCTACAAATAATATAATTAGTGGAAGCTGCCAAGGTATTATGGCTACTGATAATTGAAATATATGCCAATTTGTGAGCTACTAGCTGGTGGTATCAGCTTAATGCCAATACCTAACATATGTCCTCCAATTGACTAATATTTAAATTAAAAAAAAAAACTCTAAGTTTTGTCTTATAAGTGTGGTAGGTAGTCAAAAATTTAGTACCTCCTACCAATGCCATGGTCATCTAGTGAGGAGGAAAAAACCTTGGTACAAGGGAGTAGGGTAGACCAGCCCATCATCGATCGCCTGCCTATGATCAAACACTTATGTATATCTTCATCATATGTGCTTCAGTTTGAGTGATTTAAAATGTTATGGGAGTGCTACCTCAAGTATGTCGGTTGTTCCTTGAATGTGGAACTTCAAAGGCAGGTGATGGCAACACTTGATAAAAATTATGGATGTGAGTGAGTCTTTCAATGAGCTCAAAAGCAAAAGAGGAAATCAAGTTTTGGTAAGGTGGTTGTACCAGCAGTATCAAAGCCTAGATCTGCTTGTTACTTGTCATTCAATGATTTTAAATCGACTATGAGAATAATGGAGAAATATGATAAGTTTTTTAAAATATGAGACTTGTATCATAATGCTCCGATATGAGTTTTTTTTTGGTAATGAAATCTTGGTATTTGATACTGGTACAATATCACACCAAGAATGAATGAATTATTGCTACCACCATGATACTAGAATATCAAAGATTTCCCAATAGGGCTTATTATACTAACCCATGTTTTCCTAGTCTCCAAATTTTCAAAAGGCCTCTTTAAATTTGATATGAGTACTACTTTCCGCTACCTCACCCACAACCCTCCCTCACTATTACTACCTGAAGAACTTTGCAACCCACAAAGTAGTGTAGATAAAAAGCACTAAGAAACGGTTACCATGAACCTAAACATATGTAGATTGCAATGCCCATAAGGGGGAGGGTTCTTACAACTAATCCTTGAGAGTGACAAGGATCTTATACATACTTATGCTTAGGCACAAAGACCTTGTTGGTTTTCTTTTTTAATGCTAAAATGGGTGGGCTTTAGAGGAAATAACTTCTCTCCCATAACTTCATTTGACGATTAATTAAATTTTTTTAATGGTGTTCATGGGAATTAGGTATGCTTTTTGTAACCAGTTCCTTCTTTTATGCCCTATCCTTATTCTTGCTTGTGCTCCATCTAGCTTGCCAAGGTTCATCACCCTTCCATCCACTCATCATGTCCATTGGCTTGCCTTTCTACCATTTCATCCACCTACGATTTGTGAGCCCCCAACTTTCATCTATCCACTAAAGAAAGCCCCAAAGAAAAAGTTTGGCCTTTACACAGTATATTGCCCTTGGATTGCACCATTCCCAAAATAAGGCCCCTCAGCTCCACCTTGGATGGGTCCTTACTTTGGGAACGTGGTGGTTTTTAGGTGTTACCCTACACATAAGATCCCAGCTCCCGCTCTTAAGGAGTCGGCATAATAACTTGCCTGTCTTTATTGGAGGGATAATTTGTGTGTATAAGGTGCCCTCCAAATACACTAGAAAATTTCTGTGAGGGCTTTATGAGGGAAAAGAAAAAGCCCTGAACTGATACCACATTATTGTCCAGTTTAGATGCAACCTGAAAAGGGCTAAAAGAAAAGAAGAAAAATAGGAAAAAAAGGAAAAGGGAATGGGGTTTCTTTTTCAGCTTTTTTTTTTTTTTTTTCATTATAATATGCCAGGTGACTTTTCCACCATAAAAAAAGAAGCAAAAGAAAAAAGAAGTACACACTACATTTCCATTTTGGAAAGAAAGTGCAAAAAGAAATTGTCAACTATAAGCAAAACAAACAACACCCACCAAAAAAAGAAGAAAAGAAGGGACAAATGGACCTTGCTCACACAAGGAGGATCTCACACAATTTGAGAGCTTGAGCTTTTTTCACTTGGTCTTAGTAGAGGAGTATACCTAGTTGCTTCCTTTCACTCCACTCCAAAAAGTTGACCTCGTAAAAGCATCAAAAGCAAAAAGGGCCTTTTGCATCAAAACAAGGATCACATCCAAACAATTTGCCATGTGAAAATTTCCTTTGATGATACTCCTTTGGTTTTGTCACTCCAATGCTTCTAATGCTTTTCATGCTTTCTTAGCAATTAATTCGATGAGGAGCAATCGAATATGAGTATGGCCGTTGTTGCTGTTGTTGCACAAAAGTGCATTTTTATGTATGACGGTTTTTCTCTCCCTCAGATTATTCCTGTTTGTACACTAAGAAAAAAGTTTGCCATTGCAGACGTCGAATGAATAGTTACATGTTCCTTCATATGTAAAAGCACTCGGAGAGATTTCCTAAGTGCATTTGGAGGGCACCTAATTTATGTGAATATCCCTCCTAGAAAAGAGGATGGATCTTAGGGTTTAGGTGTCTTACGCCCACTCCTTAAAAGTACCTTAGTTACTGCTCTCAACCAACTACGTGTACTCTTGTCATATATTGGTAACACCCTGTAGGGACCTTACAAATCATGTATGGATCTGGAGAGCCTAGTGGGCATTCTTTGGCATATAAACTAAGTCCTCCATATACACTAAGTGAAATATGACTTAAGATTTACAAAATGTGTTATGATCTGGGGTGTTTTTTTCCCCAATTTTTTGATATAACAAATTTGGCTAAATTTTCCATAAAAGAGAAAATCATTCAAATTTACACTATAAAAAATTCCCAAAAATTCTCAATTTTTTTGTCATCAAAATGACACAAATTGTTTGGAAAGAAAACACTAGTCGTGATAGCACATGGTGAAACATGAAGTTGCTAAATGGGGGGGGGGGTGTTTCTATTACAATGTTGGGTGGGTATCACATTTTTATGATACCCCCTAGATCCAGTTTTCATAACACTTTATAAAAGGGTCCGGTTTTTTTTTTTTTTCCCTCTAAAATTTATATGCTGGGCAAGGGTATCAATATATATATTTAAAAAAACCAATTCTCAATATGCCAATTCTTGAAAACAACCAGTTCTCCTTTGCTGGTTCTCACAAACTGGGTATTACTTATTAATTGGTTATTATTTTAAAATATTCCAGAAAATTAAAATTATTTTTAAAAAAATCTCAATTTTATTATTTCGCTTATTAATGAAAAATTACAAACATTGTTGCAAACAACTTTTTAACACCAAATAATATTTTATTTATTGAAGTTTTATTCTTCAACAATTTCATCCCTTTCAAATTCAACTTCCAACTTTTCTAATTCTTGTTCTAGATTTACATCCTTTTCAAGGAATTCCATTAAATTAGATGGAGAATTACAACCTATTCTAGGATCATTGGGCCAATTTTTGTTGACAAATATCAACTTTTTTAAATTTTTAGTTTGCAAATAACATCCTCCTCAAGTTGGTAAGTATTCCAGCCAAAGAAAAAATTCTTTCTATTTCAATTTGAGATCCAATAACACCCAAAATTTGTCGAGCTAAAAATCCAATTGTAGGGAACATTGTTTCATATTTCTATCACCACTGAAGAAGACATTTGATGTCCTTAACATCCAATTGATATCTCCTGAAAACTAGCGACTCCCTATTCACAAGCTCTTCTACTAGTTCACTTGTGCCTGTAATTTGTTCAAAAATATCCAAATTGCAATCCTATTCAAAAAAATCTTCATGAACAGAATTCGTATTTAACCTTACCAAAGGATGCAAATGCTCCTGGCATTTCACCAACATAAAATACAGGGTTTTTCTATCATATTCCTTAACAAGAACAACACATGACACAAGGTTTCTCTATCATATTCCTTAACAAGAGCAACACCTTGTTCCCTTCCAACAAATGAGGATACTATATTAAGACTTTTAAACACCTAGGGTTTAACATTAAAGAGATCATATTATGAACTTTCTTGTTTTCATATTTTTTCAAAAATGAAAGGAAAAAATCTAACACATTGATTATTTCCCTTTTAATGTTAAAAGCAAAAATAACTCATAAAAAATAATGGAATCATTTTCCCTTAGGCTTTCAAAGGAAAGAATATTTTTGCTTTTTGTTTTTTGTTTCAAATTCAAGGAGAATGTAAAACATCATTGAGGAGCCAATGTCCATGAGACTGCTTAAGAACACAAGTAAAAACAATTGGAAAAAGACAATCCATTACAATCTAAGAAATGTGCTAAATTAAAGGTGGAGGCATTCAACCAATGACTTTCACAACAATTTGTTTGCTATAACATAGCACAATGGTAGAATGAAATTGTAAGGCTTCTTGAAACATAATGACCTTATTAGCAAACTTGCAACACAACCAATAATAGAAAAGATTAATTATTTTGTATAATTCAGAACTTCAAAAATTATAAATTGTTGAAATTATAATGAAACAAAAATGACCACTTGGTTTTCACTAGAGTGTCCAATTTTCTGGGGTGAATGTTAGTCTCAACACAAGCTTTATTCCATTTTTACCTTCCCTTTCTAAATTTTTTAGGCCAAGTAATGCACTTTTGCAGATTTGCTTGAACAAACTTAACATAAACATACTTTAGATCCTTACACACCTTTTCCTCTACATTGCCATATTGACATGCTTTTGAAAAAACTTGCCCAAAGCAAGTGCCTTGAAAGCTTTCTTATAAACCAAGAGATTAACAATTTATAACAACTTTCAATGTTGTAGTCATTGCATTGAGATTTGGCCCTTCATCTTTAACATAAGAAATGATATTTTTCCTTAAACCATATTAGTCCAATAATTTTGTTAGACTTCTAGTTAATGTTTGACCAATAATTTCTGTCATTTCAAGCAAGCCAATAGTTACATGTTTTGGCTGCCAATCATTGTTCAAAAAAATTGATCACTAATGCGAAGACATCATCAGCTCTTATAGACATCTCGATATTAAAGTTAGGTCTTGTAGAAAAATAATTTGCTAATGTAGGAAGAACATATTGTTGACTTGTCTTTTCAACTAACCCTGGCAATATCTCTTATGAAAACTGCCTTTTGGAAGGGAAATTTAAGTTTGGACACAAATGCAAAACTAAACATTTCAACCACATGCTTTCCACAAATTGAATTGGTAAATTTTTTTTGATAATTAAAAGGTCCAAGTCTTTTAAAAACTATTTCTGTGGCACATCTTCTTTTTTGAAGGAATCTTTGACAAATTTTTTTATAAAAATTAACACACTAGACATAATCATTCTTTTATGGTTGTCTTTCTCCTCTTCCTTTTAACAAAAAAATTAATTCTTCTTTAAACATTTTGGCAATAACAATGTTGTCACAACCCCTCTTTGAGGGAAGTGTGAGGTCGCCACTCACATTTTCGAAAATGGGACTTGGGAGTCCTCTGGGCCTCCCAAAAACTCAGAGTGCGATTGCAAGGGTCAAAACACCTCGCATTGAGGCATTATTTATATCGTTGAAAAGGTCTTGAAGTGTAGATGTCCAAAATGGCCTTGCATGAGCCATTTCGACATCTCCAGCACAAGTTATGGTCGAAAGAAGGGCCGGGAGTCAAACTGGCAATTTGACTCTCGACCATTAAAAGTCAGGAATCGACTCAATTTCAGTGTGTGCAGATAAAGTGCGACACACCGTTGGAAAGCTCTCGAGGAGAGCTACAACTTTGGTTCAGACCTTGTCCCGATCCGAGTTCAGGGCGAGGAGTTATGAACGTCCAAAGTCCCAAGAGTCCAAACCGGGACAATTTCGGGATTCCACTTTGGGAGTCCTGGGAAAAAGAACCATTTGGATGCAAGTGCGGCGGAGAGCTGTAGAGAATACTATATGGGGGAAGGTGGTGGCTTCCCTTGAGTCCGGGCCGTGGTGAGTCAAGTGAGTCCAAGGTAGCCCGTGGCTTTTCCCAACACCAAAATGGTGCAAAATGAGTTCTAACCAACTTGTTGGTTGGATTTGGATGCAAGACCATGTAATTGAATAAGTTTGTCCCTCTTCCTAGTATATCCTGGAACTTTCAGCATGCCCCTTTCACCCCCCTTTAGTGCTAGAAGCTGGGAGTGGGCCCCGAATCCCATAAATTCCGTAACTTGAGTGACCTAGCCCTAACTTGGTGTTAACTAGGGACTTGGGAGCGTGTCAAGTGTTTAGGGGTTTAGGGTTTAGGGAACCCTAAACCCTAAAACCTAAACCCTAAACCCTAAACCCATCCACATGTTTTTTGAAAAAAATTATTCCGTTTGTTTTATAGTAAGAAATTAGTCTTTTCCTTGCTTAAGTTCTTGAATTTATTCCTGTTACAAGTTCTTGATAACAAAGGATACAACACATGATTCATATATTTTCAAGATCAATTTTTGTATTATCATTGACACAATAAAAACTCCAAGACAAAAATAATTTTCCATGCAGTCACCAAATTTTTCTTTCAACATGCAATTTTTAAAGATTTATCTTCATTTGTTCTTCTTTTTCATTTTTTGGATTCCTATTTATTTCTGTTTGTGCATTTACATTTTTTTCCATAATTTTATGATTCACACAAATTTCAATTGTTTCATCATTTCCCATTACAACATTTTCATTTGTAAAAGACCGTTCCATTGGTAGTTTTCACAAAAATATTTCCAAAGTTAATTAAGGCATAAGATTAAAAGATAATTCCAATTTTTTCCACAAAAATAAAAAATAAAAAAAATTCACAAAGGTTTACAATTTAGAAACTTATTTTACAAAAAAAAAAGGGTTTAAGGGTAAAGTTTACAAACAATGGCCTTGAAGGTTAAAAAAAAGAAATTACTCACCTTTCTCTCAATAAAATTACAAAAATGTATAATGATAATTTTTTTTAGAAATTTATTTTGGGTTTATGGATATCTTGCACATTAACAAAAATAAATAAAATTACATTATATACAAACATGTTACAAGAATGAAAAAAAAACAAGAATAAAATAGAAAATAAATCTAAGACAAAAATTATTTAGCAAAAGAAAATAAACAAAAGAACCTAAACACAAAAGAAAAAATACAAAAAAAAAAAATATTAACCTTTTCTGGTGGTTGCTAGAGAGCTTGTTTCTCTAAGCTTCCAACTCTTCCTTGCAAAAGAGGAGGGAGGAGGGAAATACCAACCAACACAAAACAATGAGGCAACAAGGCAACGAGACAACAAGGCATGAAGCAACAAGGCAACGAAACAACAAATGTGGGGGGGGGCAAAAGGTAACTTGACATAGCAACTTGGCAATGAGGTAGTGAGTGATGGTAGCGAGGCAACAAGTGATGGCAGCACGACGATTCATGAGGCAACAAGGCAGGGTAATGATGAGGTAGTGACAAGGCAATGTGTAAGGCAGCGCTAAGGCATCGCAAGGTAGCACTGAAGCAACAACAAGGCAGCACAAGGCAATGATGAGGCAGCAAGTCAAGGTAACAAGCTGAGGCAACATAAGGCATAACAAGATGGGGAGGCAACAACAAGATACAAGGCAAGAAGCAAAGGAAAGAACCATAAAGGGGAAAAAATAAATAAATAAAGAAAAAGGGGAAAAAAATAATTTATGATCCAAATCCAAAATCTAAACAACACAAAAACACAAAATACTAGAGAAAATACACACAGAACCTTTGTGAACATAAATGAAAAAAACGCAAGAGGAAGAGCTAGTGTACAAAAATGCATTTTATAAATAAAATTTAAGGTTTTTTGGAAGTGGCTATTGGAATGCGGCACCTCCACCTAACCCTAATTTTTTCACATAGGATTCTCTTGAAACCCTTACCTGGGTTAGGGGTCAAACTTTAATTGGGTCCCATTATTTTTATTTTTGAAAACTTAACCAATTATCACCATTTGGTTCTCACTTTTGTGAAAACACATGATTCGGTTTTTAGGTAGGGTATCATTCAGTGTGATACCCTGAGGGGTTTAAACTTTGATGCCCGGTGGGCGTTGTGATACCCATTGAACATTGGTTTTTAATATGAATCCAATTCATTTAGAATCCTTCAATCAACACATAGTTCAAACATTAAGGTTTTGTGCACGATGAATATCCATTGGGTATCACAAGAATAAAAGAAAAATGGTTAGTGAGGCTGGCATGTTTTAGTTGCATTATTGCAATTCTTCTCAAGCTTCATCTTGCACAAATAATTTCAGTTTATATGATCATTAAGGTTTAATGTGGTAGATTTTTGTTTTTTTACCAGATTTTATGACATAATCTTTTGTTGATGGTTGATCATATTCATAATTGTGATTGTTATGTTGAACATAAATTAATTTTTTCAAATTGTCAAATTTGCCTCCTTAGACTTTAGTGTCATGGGATAGTCTTATTTTTGCCCATCATGTTGGGTGTGTTTTCTAGCTTATCTTAATGGACTTGTTGGCACCTTACCTAGCATAATGAGTAGGGACTTAATTTTTCCATAACATGCTAAGGTTTGATGTAACAAATTATGTCATTTTCTTAACCACATTACATGGCATAATCTTTTGATGATGAATATCATCCACTCATAATTGTGACCAACATGTATTTGTTGATCATAAAGCATTATTTGGAATTAGGGACTTTGTCACCCTAGACCATTTTTTTTTTCCCCTCAATTTTTCTATGTGGCAAAACTAGCTACTTTTAAGTAGTTCAAGTATGTCAATGTGGCAACTTGCAATTTTTTGGGGTTGATCAAGTGGCTATGCTTATTCATGCAAGCTTGAAAATTGGCTAAAAAGTTAAATCTAGAGTAGTAAAATTAGAGGTAACCACATTGAATTTGAGGTATGCAAAACAACAACCAAGTAGGGTCCAAGGTAGAAAAATGGTTATGAAATGGAACTCCATGTAGACAAATTGGCAAACAATTGCAATTCAATGGGGAAAAAATGGCAACAAGATACAAAAATCAGTAGACATCAACTACCTATAAACTAGGTTTATAGATGCAATTAGATTTGTTATTACAAATGAAATATGCTTCAGTAATAGTGTGGTAGGATTTGGCAACATTCCAAGCATTTATTGTTGCAGCAAATGGAAAAGTGTTGAAGGTAAAAAACTTCTAGGTGAACATCTTGACAACCAAATCCAAATGGGTTGTTAATTTGTTCTTAAGCTTACTCTTCATAAACCCTAGATTTGAAAAACATCTCCATCCTTTACACTACCCAAAACCATGGCCATAGATTATTTAATTAGTTTTAACCATTTAGTCCATGGGAAAGAAGTTGGTTGTTGGACAAGGTGGTTAAAATTTTTGTGCATGGATTACAATCCATAAAAGGTTTCATGGTTACATGCCAGTTGGCAAACATAGTAATCTTGAAAAAAAAGACTGTTGCATTAGTAATGCCTCATCCAATAAAAGTAGGATATATAATTATTTTGGACTAATATGCTTCCCAAAACAATAATGTGCTTTCAAAATTGAAAGTTGTGCCAAAAAATTGTGCTCAGCTTCAAGTTGCACCCAAAACTAGGGGTAAATCACCCTAGTGGCATTCATGATGTCTTGAGTTGGGAAATGCCACATTGTTGTTTCATGGCTTTTACTGCATTCAACCAATCCAATCTAGAAATATAATTCAATCAACCTGTTATAAATGGGTTTTTTTTATAAACCATGTATGTGTAAAAAAATTGAAACCCTACATACTCCACTCCAAAAGTAGGTTCAATAATCCAAACTATTTGTAAATGATTGTATGTGTGATTTGCAACAACAAAGAAAGTCTAAAATATCCCATTTCCATAGCCATAACTTGTAACTAGATCAACATACATCCTATTACAAGCCTTAATTGCATCAATGAAATCACAAATGAAAACATCTCAAGTTTGAACAAACTTTGAAAGAGATTGCATGCATTAAACAAGGGTAGGATACAAGTTAAACCTAAAATAATCTCAACATTACAAAGAAGGTCTAGATTTGTTTTTGCCAAGGTGTTGGTCGCTTGCTCATCAAACATATGCACAATTAGGGACTTATACTTTGCAAAGATTCTTTTGGTAGGGGAGAACATTGAAGTCCAATGTGTTTTCATGTTACATAAAATCTTGAACACTTTCTGCTCCCAAAATTCACTCAACCTAGATCTTTCCAAAAACCTTTTAGGGCTTTGTGAATAATAGTTGTAAACAAATTATATATAGCAATAATTCAATTTTTGCAACCAAGGTCAATTGAAACATCATTTGCACAACCAAATTGGTTCGGTGTGTAACACAATGCACATTTAACATAAAAGGTGTGTTCTTTCTTTTCAATTGCACAATAACATTAGTCTTTGAACCTTGGAAGGTTGTCACCCCATTTGCTTTAAAACATACCAATTTGGAAGCCAAGTTAGATTATGAAAGACCACTATAAATGAATAGAGAGTCCATGTTTACCTTTGTTAAATTATTAGCATTGGAACCTTTTATAACTTGCTGCAATGTCAAAAGAAATGATACATGTTTCCATCCTTCCACAACATAAACATGGGTCAAAATCCATGATTGATTGTTTATGGTGGTCACTTCATAACAAGAAACAAAGATGAATCAAACTTTTTGCATTGCCAAAAAAGTAGATCAAAACACAAAATCATGCATGGCTTTAGCCATGCTCCAACTAGTAATGTTAATTTAGTGTTTTCAAGGGTTGTTTGGCACTTTGAAGAAACTAAAAAACTTTTTACAACCTTCAAAATCCATCATACATTGCCCTTGTTTCAACATATGGAAGATTGTGACAAATTGCACAAACTTTCTTTTGCTTTCTATAAGTCCCCATTTGTAATTTGTTGAGCCATAGAAACTTGCCCATGAAAAGTAGAAAATTGTTGTTTCTTTTTAACATGTTGGCTAAACGAGTTCATGTAATACTCATTAATAGCCACCCTTGGTCACGCACATGTTGCTTTATGATGACCTATATGTTTCCACAACCCATCAAGTTTAAAAATTAGTAAATTCTTTTTTTTATTTCGTTGCAAATTGTACATCTTATTTGGTTCATCTTACCATAATGACTAATGATTGTTCTGCCCAAGGAAGCTTAATAGCCCAAACATCTTGGAACACTTGATTAAACTCCCACTCCTTCTTTTGAACTTTTTTGGGAAGGTCTTGAGTGAGATCAATAATAAGAATCAAATCATCTCCAATAGTTCGAGAAGTTTAAACTATTGTAGTTCTTTTCAAAAAATAGAAAGGGTGCTTACCATTATGCATGATGCTAGACATATTTTCATTTAAAGACATGTTGAAATTTTTTATTGAAGGTGAGGGTGAAGATGAATCATCACCTAGGGAACAAAGAATAGAGGAAGTAAAAAACTTCCGGTACTTGAAATTTGATAATGGCCTAAGTGGTAACATTGTCTATGTAATGTGTAGCAACCAAAGCATGCACCAACCATAGTTGAACCCTAGATCGCAGGATGACAAAACTATGACCCTAATCACAAGCACACAACAAACTTGCAAGTAACACAAGTTATAATAGATCTGCACATAATTGATACAAATTTTTCACAATAAGAATGCATATAGTCAATTGCAGAACAAAAGCCTTAATAATGCATACAATAGAATGTACAAGTGCACACCATGAAGCATAAGTTTTATATGCAATATGAGATTGGGTCCCTGGAATACTTTCACCTCTTGAAGTTGAAGCTACTACAACTTGTAACAAATTTAAAAGTGGTGGTGGTTGCCTACTATAACTTCTTTGCATCAATGCTTGTTCGTTGAAGCTTTGAAGTTAGAAATTCAAGCAAGTTGCAAAACAACTTCAATTTGGAAAACAACTTCAAGTTGGCTTATTGCTTGAAGATCAAGGTTCAAATTAATAATGAAAAAAAAATCAATAAGCAAAACTAACAATGACATATTTTTACACCAAAGGAGTAATGATGAACGAAGGCCTTTAAACATTATAGTAAAAAGGAGCGATTGGAACCATTGTTGTCAAGGAGAATTAATGCGAAATTATCAGCACCATGATTAGATTGTGGCATTCGATGGCCATACGATTTCACAAAGGTGTATATAATTAGTCATCGTGGCTTCAACAAAAATGGCTTTTATCACATTAAAAATCGTTAATTGCTAGTGATTTCGACCCAATCCAATGGCCTAAAATAATTGTAGGAGGTTAAAGGCTTATTTTTTTAATTGAAAAAATACTAAATTTTGCTTAAATAAAAATCATTACCCTGAAGTGTAATTGATGCAGCCCCACATTCTTTGAAAGATTCAAATGTAAGTCCAAAGTGGAAACATCAGAAGAAGGAGTCATGGTACGTTTCTTAGCTCATAGAATTTCGAAAGTAGACGGGTGTGCTGGAGCTCTGGGATGGCGACTAAAATGAGTGACAAATAGGTTAATTATTCACATGAACCTGCACAAGTTAAACAACAAGTTGGTTAGTGCATGGTTGGAGCACTTTTGGTGCACGGACAAGTCACGGGCATACACGAATTCACAAGACTTAGCACGACTTAGACTTGGGGGAAGCCACCACCTTCCCCTTTATAGTATTCTCTCTACTTGGCCACAAGGCTTACACTCAAATGTCATTTTGTCTTGGGACAACAAAATTGAGACTCTTGCAACTTTGGAGTCCCATAACTTTTTGTGCAGACCTTTGATTGAGGTGAGGTTTGAAGCAAAGTTTTAGCCCTTGTCATTGTTGAAAGCTTTCAAATGATATGTGGCATGCCACCTGTACGCAAATAAATCAAGGCTATTATCGATTTTTAGTGGTTAGGAGTCAAATTAACAATTTGATTCTTAGCCTTTCTTTCGGCCATAACTTCTGTTTTGAGTACTCAAATTAGACGTGCAAGCTCATTTTAAACATCTACATTCCAAGATCTTTCTAATGGTATAAAAAACTTTTCAATCTAATGAGTTTTGACCTTTAAAATTGCTTTCTAAAAATTCGGGAGTTCATTGGGACTCCAACTTCCAAAGTGGGAGCCCATTTGGGAGTGTGTGGGTTCATTCTTTCATGCCCTCCTACACTTTTGGGAGCATGAAATGTGACTCCAAGGCTTCACTCTCGGCTTGCACCTTTGCAAACCTTTGCCTTGGTCGTGAACCCAAGGTTAGGGTCATGACAATAAGTTCATGGAATGGTTTTGCTCTTGCCCATTATGTTGGGTGCACCACCTAGCTTGTTTTAATGGTCTTGTTGTCCCTTAACCAACATAATGGGTAGGGGTTTGACCATATAGAATTAAAAGTAACTTCAATACAAGCCATAAAATATTGGTGATTGAAAAAAACTAGTTTGGTACTTCAAAAAATCTTTGCAAAAGAACATGAATACTTAAGGTAGTGTGGTTGGTGACTAAACACTTAATGTATTAGTCACCTCCTTTTCATTTAATCCAACTTTTTTTTTGATGGGGTTTAAAGATAAAGTGTAGAGGCCTAGAAGGCACACCCATTTGAATAGGTGAAAAATGAAAATATATGCCCTTCTAAAGTTTGGATGGTTAAAAATGAGATTTTTTTTTTTCATACACATTACAATTCATGAGAGTTTACTTTTCCACCTAAAATCAAAGAATCATATGTCGAGTAATGGACTTTATTTACTCTCATCATTGGGATGGATGAAGTAAGTAATGTCCACTATTTTCCAAATAATTATTCATTTTTTATCATACGATTGAGATTTAGTTTAGTTTAGGGTTTGGAAATCAATGGTAATGGATGTGAAATCATTCCATCCATCAAACCTTTGTGTAGGCTTTTAAGAGTTTGTGAGCATGAGGTGTTCCTCTTGATCATAGTGGTCATGGTGTTCTTCCTAATGGTTGTTGTCTTGGTGTTCCTCTTAATTGTTATGGTTTTGTGTTCCTCTTAAACACTATGGTCTTGGTGTTCTTCCTAATCACCATGGTCTTAGTGTTCCTCATGCTCACTATGATCTTGTGTTCCTTCTAATTGCCATGGTTTTATGTTCATTCTGATTGCTATGCTTTGGTGTTTTTCCTCATTGTTGTGATCTTGGTGTTCTTCATGTTTGTTGTGGTCTTGTATTTTACAACTTTCTAAATTGCATTTGTCTTTTACTTTGTTTGAGGTTTTTCTTGTTGTTATTTATGCATTTAATCATTAAAAGGTAATAACTTTATTATTTTGCACCTTTTTACGTATTGCCTTATGTGTGCTTGTTGTTTAACATTTCGTTGAGACCATGCCGTGCATGTGAGATTCACGCCTTTGTACTTTGCATAGATCTATTCATAAGCTTGTTTGAAAGTTTTAATGAAATCTATTGCCCACCTCCCTTAGGGTTGTTAAGGTCTTGGTTGCATCAAATTATGTCTTAGTGGGGGTATAGTGATCATGTTTAACCTAAACTCTTGTGCATGTTCTATTGCTTCTAAGGTAACATGGTTGTTTGATTTAGGGTTTATTATGAACAATTGCATGCCTTGTAATGTGATAAACAAAAGCCCATAACCAAACACTTTTTTTGGGATATGTTGGTGTTGTTTTGTGAAAATGAGTGCAACCCACCCTTAAATCAAAAGTTGCATTTTCAAAAAAATTGTTTCAAAACACACTCATAACTAAACATTCAAAACTTGATTAAAATATTTTTCACCTTATTTGTTTCCAACAATATGCATGAAAATGTGTTGTTCGTTTATCATCACCAAACATATTTATAAATAACGAAGATTATTATTTTTTTAATATTGGTTTTTCCCATGCCCATAATTACACACAAAAATAACTTTGCACTTGAATACCCTAAAAAAATCAAACACAAATTTTCAAGATCGGCCATTTGGTCATATAGCCTTTTTGAACATTGATTAACCCACATGTGACCATTCGTTGATGTTGGTTTGCATTAGCTTGACATTCAATTACTGGGTGATGTTTGATGGCAGGACTGCCCGGGGGGGGGGGGTGGAATCCACATCCATTCTTGTCTTTCATAAAACAGGCAATCATCAGAAAGCAGTTGAGCCAAGTAATGAAATTTATATCAAA
>Ga0116231_10008655_pt1 | contig 17721 bp, 17 predicted proteins | sample S1TSphgellanicum_2_FD_89695 | JGI IMG/M metagenome (GOLD analysis project Ga0116231, IMG submission 89695) | Host-associated microbial communities from peat moss isolated from Minnesota, USA - S1T2_Fd - Sphagnum magellanicum MG | ecosystem: Host-associated > Plants > Peat moss > Unclassified...
ATGAAGCGCGCCAGCAACTCCCGATCCGGCAGGCCGGGGACTTGGGCCGCAGCGGCGGCGCGAGGACGGGGCGGGCGGGTGCGGGGAGGGGGGGGCATGTGAGGGTGAGTATGGGGCGGTTCGGGGAAGGTGGATAGGCGGGACGAACGTTGTCTCGCTCAACCAGTCAGTGGATCGGCGCAAACGCGCGAGCTAGCCCCAGATGCTCCACGAACGGTTCGAAATCACGGTCGCTGAAAAGGAGCGCATAGTCATCTTCGATGCAGCGCGTGGCAATCAGCGTATCGATGGTCTTGCGGATCGTGACGCCGAGCGTACGCAGATATCGAAAATTCTGGGCCGCTTGAAGGGCGATATCTTTTCCGACGATGTCGATCACCGGGACAGCGGACATGAGTCTTAGCGCCGTCTCGAACTCGCCGTCCCGCGTGAAGCCTTGCAAGACCTCAGTCAGCATCAGGTCGCCGATAGCGACCTCATCGGCCCCCAACAAGGCGTCTAAACGGTCGGTCTCAGGCGTCCTAAGGCGGCGGAAGTAATCGATCCAGACGCTGGAATCGACCAGGATCACGCCTTGTCCAGCCGCATGGCCTCAAGATCGCCTTCCCAGGTCAGCTTGTCCCGATAACGACGAATCTCTTCCTGCCGACGCAGGCGAAGCAGGGTGCGCAGGCCCAACTCCACAGCTTCACGCTTGGTCTTCAAACCCGTTGCAGCGAGCGTATCCGCCATCAAGGCGTCATCGATTTCGATATTAGTTCGCACGATGTGTATCCTCAGCCTACTTCATACACATAGCGCGTTGATTGAACAGGTTCAATATCATTCGATCCGTCGTGGAAATGGATGGCCGTTGCCACGACGCCCGCCGCGTGCATCTTGGCGATGTCCCTCCATGGTCCTCGGCGTCCCTCATGCCCTTCCAATCCACCTCCAGCTACGTCGCCTCGCGCGATCTCGAAGTTGCGGTCAATGCGGCGGTGAAGCTGCAGCGGCCGTTGCTGGTGAAGGGGGAGCCGGGGACGGGGAAGACGGTGTTGGCGGAGGAGATCGCGCGCAGTCTCGGCTATCCCCTGATCGAGTGGCACATCAAATCGACCACCAAGGCCCAGCAAGGGCTTTACGAGTATGACGCCGTGTCTCGTCTGCGCGACGGGCAGCTCGGCGATCCGCGGGTGCGCGACGTCTCCAACTATATCGTGCGCGGCAAGCTGTGGGAGGCGTTCGCGGCCGAGGAGCCGGTGGTGGTGTTGATCGACGAGATCGACAAGGCCGATATCGAGTTTCCCAACGACCTGCTGCTCGAACTCGATCGGATGCAATTCCACGTCTATGAGACGCGCGAAACGATCGTCGCCAAGCGGCGGCCCGTGGTGATTATCACCTCCAACAACGAAAAGGAGCTGCCGGACGCTTTTCTGCGCCGCTGCTTCTTCCACTACATCCGCTTTCCCGATCGGGAGACGATGGAGAAGATCGTCCAGAGCCACTACCCCGATATCAAGGCGTCCCTGGCGCGGGAGGCGCTGAATGTCTTCTTCGATATCCGCGAACTGCCGGGCCTGAAGAAGAAGCCGGCGACGTCGGAGCTGCTGGACTGGCTGAAGCTCCTGATGATCGAAGACCTGCCCGTCGAGGCGCTGCGGAGCAGCGACGCCAAGTTGGTCATCCCGCCGCTGCATGGCGCGCTGTTGAAGAACGAGCAGGACGTGCAGCTGTTTGAGCGGTTGGCCTTCATGTCCCGCCGCGGCTGATGATTGGCTATTTTCATATTGAGTGTGGGCGTCAGCGTTCTTCGCCTCCCCATCGCAGATGGGGAGGGGGACCGCCGAAGGTGGTGGAGGGGCCGCGCGGGAGCGCGGAAGACGCCACGCCGACGCTGTTCCGCCCGGCTGCGCCGGTCGGCCCCCTCCCCAGCTCCGCCGGTACTCCCCCATCTGACGATGGGGGAGAGGAGAGAACGAGGAAAACCCCCCTCAACGGGGATATGGCGTAATGTTTTGCGGCTTCATCCAGGGTCTGCGCAGCGCCGGCGTGCCGGTCTCGATCACCGAGCACCTGTGCCTCATGGGCGCCATGCAGGCGGGCGCGGCCGACTATAGCGTCGAGGACTTCTACTTCCTGGCGCGGGCCGCCTTGATAAAGGACGAGCGCTGGTTCGACCGGTTCGACCGGGTGTTCGCACAATATTTCAAAGGCTTGGAGACGGTCGGCGACGATCTGGTGCGCGAGCTGCCGGAAGACTGGCTGCGCAAACTGGCGGAAAAGACCCTGACGGCTGACGAGATGGCGGCCGTGGAGGCGCTCGGCGGCTTCGACAAGCTGATGGAGACGCTCCGCCAGCGCTTGGAAGAGCAAAAAGAACGCCACCAGGGCGGAAGCAAGTGGATCGGTACGGCCGGAACCTCGCCGTTCGGGGCCTACGGCTACAACCCCGAAGGGGTACGGATCGGTCAGGACGGCTCTCGCCACCGCCAGGCGGTCAAGGTGTGGGATCGCCGCGAGTTTCGCGATCTGGACGACCGGGTGGAGCTGAACACCCGCAGTTTGAAATTGGCGCTACGTCGCCTCCGCCGGTTCGCGCGCGAGGGCGCGGCCGATCAGCTCGATCTCAATGGCACCATCGACGCCACGGCGACCAACGCTGGCGTCCTGGACCTGAAGTTCACGCCCGAGCGACGCAATACGGTCAAGGTGCTGCTGTTCCTGGATATCGGCGGCTCGATGGACGACCATGTGCGCGCGTCGGAGGAGCTGTTCTCCGCGGCGCGCTCCGAGTTCAAGCACCTGGAGCACTTCTATTTCCACAACTGCGTCTATGAGGGCGTGTGGAAAGACAATGCGCGCCGCCGCACCGCGGTGACGCCCACGCTGGAGGTGATTCGCACCTTCGGTCCCGACTATCGGCTCATCTTCGTCGGCGACGCCGCCATGAGCCCCTATGAGATCAGCCATCCCGGCGGCAGCGTGGAGCATATGAACGAGGAGGCCGGCGCCGTCTGGCTCGACCGCCTCACCCGCCACTTCCGCCGCAGCGCCTGGCTCAACCCCATGCCCCAGCCAAGCTGGACCTACACCGCCTCGACCCGCATGATCGCAGAGCGGATGGAGGGCCGCATGTTCCCGCTGACGCTGGAGGGCCTCGACCGGATGGTGAAGGCGCTCAGCCGGTAGGGGGTCGGCGGCGGCATCCAAGTTCGAGTTTCAGCACAACGAGGTGCGTCCCGCCGACAAGCGGTTCAGCGGCGGCGCGCAACAGCTCAAGATCGCTGGGCGCCATGCTTGATCCGCAGAATCACCACGCCGTCCGGGCGTACACGATAGCGGATGAGGTAGGGTGCTACGGTCACAAGAACGCGGCCGGCCCCCTGGGCGCGCCCGGCGTCAGGGAAATCGCCTAGACGGTTCCCGGCTTCCCGAAGTCGCTGGGCAAATCTCGCAGCGGCCATAGGCCGATCTGCGGCGATGTGGTCATGGATCAGGGCCAGGTCGCGCTCGGCGCGTGGCGACCATATGACGGGGAGCGGATGAGCCATAATGTCGAAGTGCAGTGTGGGCGTAGACTGGAATTGAAGCTTCGATCACCACACAAGAGGGACTTAGTCGCCAATCTGTGGTCGGGGAAGCTCGTTGGGCGTTCCCCACGACTCCACCCACGCTATAATCGCCTCATGGCTAATCCCGCCCTTGGCCTCGTACTCGGCCATAGCCTCGTCATCCTCCGCTTCGTCGGCGGCGGCCTCTATCTCAGCCGGGGAAGGTTGATGTGCGAGCATGTGTGAAAGATAGCGCCATACTGACTCTGGCGCAAACGTGAACCCCTCTGGCGCAAACTTGAACCCCAGCAGGGCTTGCGCGACGCAAGCCGCTGGGCGCGCCCACGCGCGCCGCTCAGGGGAGGAGATGCGGCGTCATTTTTGACCTGTATTGGGCCTCTCCCAGGGATTGATGACGGTCATTCCGGCCGCCTCAAAAGGCGTTGTGTCGCGCGACGCGACAAGAAAGCCCCGCGAAGCCGCGATGGCGGCGATGTAACCATCGAGCGTTGGGAAACCCCGGCGGTTATTTCGGGCGGTCCCAGCCAGCTCGGCGTAATGGCTTGCGGCTTGCGCGTCGAATGGTAGGACGCGATTTTCGAACAGCCCCATGACGCCATCCAACGTCCGGCCCAGCACCGCCTTGCGCTTGCCATCGGGCAGGGCCGATATACCGAATAGCAAATCCGCCAAGGTCACGCTGGAGATGTACAGCGTTTCGGCGGCTTGCGCATTCAACCAGGCCAGCACGTTCGCATCCGGTTGAGGTCTTATCGCCTCAGAGACGACATTTGTGCCCAGGACGATCATTCAAAATTCAAAGGCTCGGCAGGCGTTTTGTCCCTGATGTGCTCCAACGCCGCAACGTCGTGGTCCGTCAGTCCTGCCTCCCGGCCAAGAGCCGCTAGGGCGTCGCCCATGCGGACGCGCCTATCCGGCTTGACCGCACTCGCCAGAATGTCTCGAATTTCGGCTTCGGTGCTTCGGCCGTGATGGGCCGCTCGCACTTTGAGCGCCCGATGGATTTCGTCTGGCAGATTTCTGATGGTCACGGCGGGCATGTGATATCGCTCTTATAAGATCGATATCTTTGATATCATCAATCTCTAATTGACATCAAGGCGCGCTGTAGCTGGCGGCCCTCAAGCCGTCCTGATCTTGCTCTCCAGCTCCAGCACATTGGCGAGGGACTGCAGCCGCTTGCGGGTCTGTTCGCCGAGCAGCAGGTCGGCGGCGGAGCGTTTTACGGTAAGCGTCACGAGGCCGCCGTCGAGCGTCAGGGTGCTGGCGGCGAGCAGCGCCGGGGCGCGGCCGGAGAGGTCGCAGCCGAGCCGCATGGCGGCGCCGAGCGCGCGGGCGCGGCGCAGACGTTCTGGCGCCAGGATGCGGGCGATCCCGGCGGCTTGGCTCAGGGGGCCGGCCGTGTGGCGCGAGAACACGGCGGCGGCGAGGAAGGCCCGCTCTGGGTGGCTCTGGCCGGGAATTGGCGCGCGCAACACCTGGTCGAACGCCAGCTCTGCGCGATGGTCGGGATGCAGGCGGGCGCCCAGGTCCGCGAGGCGGCATGCCGCCGCCATCAGGGTCGCGTCCCGGCTCTCCTCGAACATTGGCGGCAGAGCGGTCCAGAGCGGCGATAACCATTGCTCTAGCGCGGGACCAAGCCGATCGGCGGCGCCTTGGCGTGCGCCCAGCGCCGCACACCCTTCGACCAGCGGGTCGCGTTGGCGCACGACCCTCGGCATCGATTCCAGCAGCAAACCTTCGCGTAAGCCAAAAGCGGAAAAACAGACGCGGCTAAGCCCAAGATGCTCCACCAAGCCTTCGAGCACCAGGGCGGCGTGGGGTAGCGTCTCAGCGCGCTTTTTGGAGACGCCGGGTATCTGCTCAAGCGATAGGCGCGATTGGCGGGCGACGAACTGGGCGGCCTCTACGGCGTCCCGCGCGCTCATCTCATACTGATGCACGATCCGTAGAGGGTAATGGGCGGCCTCCATATGGATCAGGGCGATGTTGCGCCAAGCGCCGCCCACGGCATGGAGGCAGTCGCTGCGATAGAGCGGCGCCGCCATCCTCAGTCGCTCCGCGACCGTCGCCCGCACGACCGCGGGATCGATCTCGCCCGGTGCGCCCAAGGCGAAGGGGCCGAGCGGCAGGGTGACGCCTTCGGCCGGCTCGCCGTGACTGATGCGCACCAGCTCCAGGCTGGAGCCGCCAAGGTCGCCGACAATCCCGCTGGCGTCAGGCTGGCCCGCGGCGACGCCGAGCGCCGAGTAATGCGCTTCCTCGGCGCCCGACAGGATCCGTACCTTCATCCCCGTTTCGGCGCGCACCTTGGCGATGAACTCCGGCCCGTCTACGGCGTCGCGGACGGCGGCTGTAGCCGCGATAAAGGTTTCCGACGTTTCGGCCCCGTCCAGCACAGCGCGGAACCGGCGCAGCGCGGCCAGCGCCGTTTTGATCCCATCGGACGACAAGCGCCGTCCTTCGCCTTGTTTGCGCCCAAGCCCGGCCAGCACCTTTTCGTTGAACACGGTCCAAATCGCCCGGCCTTCGATCCGGTAGATGACCAGACGAACCGAGTTGGAGCCGACGTCGATGACCGCGACGTCTCGGGATCGTCTATCGTCTGGGGCCCACATAATCGATGCTGCGCGGCATATTCTTCACGCCGCGGCCGCGGCCCGAAAGGCTCGGGTTGGTCATGAAATAGTCGTGGGCGGAGAAGGGCTTGCGGATGCCCTTGGTATTGAAGCGGGTATAGGTCCCGTCCGGTCCAAGGTCCCAGCTTTGGGCTTCGTCGTTCAGGTTGGCCACCATGATCTGATTGAGCACCTGCTGATGCACGGTGGGGTTCTCCACCGGAACCAGGGTTTCGATTCGCCGATCCAGGTTACGCGGCATCCAGTCCGCCGACGAGATGAAGACCTTGGTCTGATTGCTCGGCATCGGCGATCCGTTGGCGAAACAGCACACTCGGCCGTGCTCCAGGAAGCGTCCGACAATGCTTTTGACGTGGATATTCTCCGACAGGCCCTTCACGCCGGGGCGCAGGCAGCAGATGCCGCGCACAACCAGCTCGATTTTGACCCCCACCTGGCTGGCCGCGTACAGTGCATCGACGATCGTGGGATCGACCAGGGCGTTGAGCTTGGCCCAGATGGCGGCTGGCTTGCCCGCGCGGGCGTTTTCCGCCTCCGCCGCGATCATGGTCAGGAGACTGGGCTTGAGGTTTACCGGCGACACCGCCAGCTTCTCCAGCTCATCGGGTTTGGAGTAACCGGTGATGAAGTTGAACACCTTGCTGGCGTCGCGCGCATAGGCGGGATCGCAGGTAAACAGCGACAGGTCCGTGTAAACCTTGGCTGTGATCGGGTGGTAGTTGCCGGTGCCGAAGTGGCAGTAGGTCTTGAGCGCATCGCCTTCGCGCCGCACTACGATAGAGACCTTGGCGTGGGTCTTATATTCCACGAAGCCGAACACGACGTGGACGCCCGCGGCTTCCAGGTCTCTGGCCCATTTCAGGTTGGCCGCCTCGTCGAAACGGGCCTTCAGCTCCACCAGTGCGGTGACGTTCTTGCCGCGGTCGGCCGCGTCGATCAGGGCGGCGACGATGGGGCTGTCGTGGCTGGTGCGATAGAGCGTCTGCTTGATCGCGATGACATTGGGGTCCGCCGCCGCCTGATGCAGGAACTGCACCACCACATCGAAGCTCTCATAGGGGTGGTGGACCAGAATGTCCTTCTCGGTAATGGCGGCGAAGCAATCCCCGCCATGGTTCCTGATCCGCTCCGGAAAGCGGGGCTCATAGGGCGGAAACTTCAGGTCGGACCTGTCCGAAGGGATCAGCTGGGTCAGTTGAGCCAGGCCCAGCAGCCCGTCCAGGAACAGCGCATCCTGGGGCTGACAGGACAGGTTATGCAGGATGAAGTTGCGGAGTTCGTCGGGTAGGTCGGCTTCGATGCGCACGACGGAGCCGCGGCGGCGTTGGCGCAGCAGGGCTTCGAACTCCCGCACCAGATCTTCGGCCTCTTCCTCGATCTCGACATCGGAGTCGCGGATGATGCGAAAGGCGCCGTGGGCCTCCACGTCGCAGCCTGGGAACAGGTGATCCAGAAACAGCGTCAGCAGGCTCTCGAGCGGCAGGAAGCGCCGCTTGCCCTTGGAAACCTTGCTGTCGGGCGCCAGAGACCAGAACCGATGCACTTGGTTGGGGATCGGCACCATGGCGTAGAAGGCCTTGCCATCCGACCGCCGCTTCAGCTTCAGCGCCAGGGCGAAGGCCAGGTTCGGCAGGAACGGAAAGGGGTGGGCCGGATCGATCGCGAGCGGCGTTAGAACGGGGAAGAGTTCCTGCCGAAAGACAGGCTCCAGCGCCGCGCGTTCGGCGTCTGTGACCTCGTTCGGCGCCACCACCTCGATCTTCTCAGCGGCGAGCGCGACTTTGAGCGCTTGCCAACGCTGTTGCTGCGCGATCATCAGCGCGGTGGCCCCCTGCGTCACCTGATCCAGTTGTTCGGCGGGGGTGAGGCCGTCCTGGCTGTTCACCTGCACACCCTCGCGGACCTGGCCCTTTAAGCCCGCCACGCGGACCATATAGAATTCGTCGAGGTTGTTGGCGGAGATGGCCAGGAATCTCAGCCGTTCCAAGAGCGGCTGGCGCTTGTTCTCGCTCTCTTCGAGCACACGCTCATTGAACTTCAGCCATGAGAGCTCGCGATTGAAAAACCGCTCGGGCGAGGCGATCAGGGCGTCGTCCAGCTTGGGCGCCGAGGGCATAGCGGGGGCCGACGGCGGCGGCGCGGGGTCGATGGTCAGGGGCGCTTTGGGGCTGCGCCGCACGGACCAATCCGCATCGTCGAGCGGCGACGGTTCGATCAGGATCGACGTCGCGGACACGGACGGCGGCGCGCTTGAGGCGTCTTCAGCAACAGACGCACCCCCACCGATCGCTTTGGTGGGCTGCAGCGCCGCCGCCTTCTCCGTCATCGTCTTAGTCCTTATGGTCATCGCCCTCATCGCCGTCGTCCAAGACCTGACGCGCGAGCGCACGGGAAACGGGACGGCCATAGGCGCTGGCAGTTTCGTCCAGCTTTGCGACAATCTCTAGCGCCTTTGGGATGGATCGTTCGATTCTGCGGACAAGATAAGCCAATAGCTCCTCAGAGGGTCGAATGCGCCGCTCCTGAAAGAACTTCATAAGCGCGCCCATAAGGACGGCGTCGTCGGGTTCGTGAAGCAGCGCCACGGGCAGGGCGTTCAAGCGGGAGCGCAGATCGGGCACGTCGGTGCGCCATTGGCTGGGCGGCGTGCGGGCGGTCGCCAGCAGCGCGCCGCCGGGGCGGGCCGCGATATTGATCAGGTGAAAGAGGGTTTCGCCGTGGGCGGCGCGATCGGCGTCTTCCCACAGCACGGGGCCTTCTAGGGCCGCCAAATCCTCCGGCCGAACGTCCGCCGACACGACCGCCGCCTTGGCCCGCGCGGCCCAGGCGGCCGCAAGATGGCTTTTTCCCGAGCCGGGCGGCCCGACCAGGGCAAGCGCACCCTCCCGCCAAGCGGGCCAAGCATCCAAGGTCTCGACCGCTGCGGCGTTGCAAGGCGACATGACGAAAGCTGACCGGGAGAAGTTCGGCTCGCTTTCAAAGATCAGGCTAAATTGGGCCGTCAAATTTCGAACTTAGAAAAGCAGCTAACATCCATGATAGACGATTAAGGTAGTGCGCTCTATCCGTCGATCAAGCTCAGCTCAGAGGGGAAGTTTGAGTCCTTGTTCGCCGGCGAGGTCGCGAACAAACTGAAACGCGACTCGGCCCGATCTGCCGCCGCGCAGTTGCGCCCATTGCAACGCCCTGCGCTCCAATGCCTCCCCATCCAAGCCGAAGCGCTCCACATAGGCGGCGACCGCGGCCAAGTAGGTCGGCTGGTCCATGGGCGGGAAGCCGATCCATAGGCCAAAGCGATCGGAGGCGGACACCATCTCTTCGGCGTCCTCGGCCGCAGCCATCGGCCCGCCGTCCCCCTCCGAGTGGCTGCGGGGCATCAGGTGTCTCCGGTTGGATGTGGCGACGAAGACGACATTGCTTGGCGGCCCCGCCACGCCGCCCTCAAGCGCCGACTTCAGCGACTTCGCTGCCGCGGCCCCTTCCTCGAACGAGAGATCGTCGCAGAGCACCACGAACCGTTCCGCGCGGCCGCGAAGCTGGGCGAACAGGTGGGGCAGGGCGTCGATGGCCTCCCGATCGATCTCCACCAGCTTCAGGGCGGGATAGGTTTCGCCCAGCTCCGTGACCGCGGCCTTCAGAACCGAGCTCTTGCCCGTCCCCCGGGCGCCCCAGAGCAGGACGTTGTTGAACGGTAAGTCGGTTGCGAACCTGCGGAGGTTTTCGACCAGCCGCCCCTTCTGCCGGTCCACGCCCAGCAGCAGGTCGAGGGATAGCTGAAAATCCGGCGCGGGCGAAAAGGCGCTGGTGTCGGCCTCGAACCGAAACATTCGGGCGCCGTCGAATTGCGGCGGCGGCGGAGGGGGCGGCGCCAGCCGTTCGAGCGCTGCGGCGATCCGGGCGAGCAGGGGAGCGATTGACAGCGCAGTCTCTGACGAGTCCATCAAAGTCTTTGTATCCTCAGCGATTTTTGGGCCAAATTTTCGTTATGACCCCATTTTTTTGATGACCGGGGACGGGCCTTCCCCCAATGTCGTCTCATAAAACGGAGCGGCGGACAGGGCGGGGTCAAATCCTCGGCATGATCCATCCCCATAGGAGAGAAACGTGACCCTATCGACCGCTATTCGCGGGCTCGATCAAGCCCGGCAAGCCCAAACCCGTGAAGCCCCCACCCGCCACAAGGCGCTCCTGGCCTGGGTGAACGAGGTCGCCGCCCTCACTGAGCCCGACCAGATTTATTGGTGCGATGGCTCGCAGGAGGAGTGGACGGTCTTGACCGACGCCCTCGTGACGGCCGGCACGCTTCACCGCTTGAACCCCGACAAACGGCCCAACGCCTTCTACGCCGCCTCCGATCCACGCGACGTCGCCCGGGTCGAAAGCCGCACCTTCATCTGCTCCGAACAGGAGGCGGATGCAGGGCCGACCAATAACTGGGCGGCGCCCGCCGAGATGCGCGAGACGCTGCATGACCTGTTCAAGGGTTCGATGCGCGGTCGCACGATGTATGTCGTGCCCTTCTGTATGGGGCCTCCTGGCGCGACGGTCGGGGGCGCCAAGATCAGCGCGCTCGGGGTGGAGATCACCGACAGCGCCTATGTCGCCGTCTCCATGCGGATCATGACCCGCATGGGTCAGGCCGCGTTGGACGAACTGGGCGAGGACGGCGCGTTCGTCCCCGCGGTTCATACCTTAGGCGCACCCTTGACAGTCGGGCAGCGCGACGCCGCCTGGCCTTGTAACGAAACCAAGTACATCGTCCACTTCCCCGAAACGCGGGAGATCTGGTCTTACGGCTCCGGCTACGGCGGCAATGCCCTCTTGGGCAAGAAGTGTTTCGCTTTGCGGATCGCCAGCGTCATGGCTCACGACGAGGGTTGGCTGGCCGAGCATATGCTGATCCTGAAGCTGACCTCGCCCCAAGGCGAAGTTCACTACGTCGCCGCCGCCTTTCCTAGCTCCTGCGGCAAGACCAATCTGGCGATGCTTCAGCCGACGCTGAAAGGCTGGACGGCGGAGACGGTCGGCGACGACATTGCCTGGATGCGCCGCGGCGAGGACGGGCGGCTGTACGCCATCAATCCCGAGGCCGGCTTTTTTGGCGTAGCGCCCGGTACGGGCGCCTCAACAAATCAGAACGCCATCGCGTCGCTGCACGGCAATTGCATCTTCACCAATGTGGCGCGGACCGACGATGGCGACGTCTGGTGGGAGGGGCTGACCGACGAGGCGCCCGCGCACCTGATCGACTGGCGCGGTCGGGACTGGACGCCGGCGTCGGCTGAGCCCGCCGCCCATCCCAACGCGCGGTTCACCGTCCCCGCCGGACAATGTCCGAGCATGGCCGCCGATTGGGAGAAGCCTGAGGGCGTCCCGATCTCCGCCATCCTGTTCGGCGGCCGGCGCGCCACGGCGACGCCTCTTGTGACCGAGGCGTTCGACTGGCGCCATGGTGTGTTTCTGGCGACCAACGTCGCTTCCGAAGGCACCGCGGCGGCCGAGACCAAGATCGGCGAGCTACGCCGCGATCCTTTCGCCATGCTGCCCTTCTGCGGCTACAATATGGGCGACTATTTCGCTCACTGGCTGGCGTTTGGCGAAGGCCCGCAAGCAGACCGCCTGCCGCGCATCTATTTCGTCAACTGGTTCCGCAAGGACGAGGCCGGACGGTTCGTTTGGCCGGGCTATGGCGAGAATAGTCGGGTGCTGAAATGGATCGTCGATCGGCTGGAGGGCCGAGCCGAGGCCGTGGACACGCCCATCGGCCGCCTGCCGACCGTCGCGTCGCTCGATCTGGAGGGGCTGGACCTCAAGCCGGAGCAGCTCGAACGCCTCCTGACCGTGGACGCCGAGGTCTGGACCCACGAGGCCGACCTCATCCCCGCCTTCCACGACCGCTTCGGCGATCGCCTGCCCCAAGCGCTCCGCGACGAACACGCTGCGCTGGTCGAGCGGCTCGCCGCGGTGAGTTGAGGGGCGACGTAGGGCTCACGCGAAGGCGCGAGGTCAGGAGGTTCACGCCTCAATAGCCGCCTGCACATGCGCCTCGCGCTCCAGGGCGCGCGCGAGCAGGGACTGGGCGATGAGGATGCCAATGCCGGCCCCGTAGCCGGCGAAAACGCTCATGGGATAGCGGCCGCCGTGGGCGACGTCGGCGATTTGTAGGGCGATGACGCCGGCCGCCGCCGCGAACACGCCCAGGCCCAAAAGGACCGAGATCGGCGTCTGACCGAAGCCGGCGGTGAAGCTCATCCACACATAGCGCTTCAACACTCGGCGTAAGGGCGGGATCAGGAGCGGAAGGATCGCCGCGGCGACGAGGTAGATGGCCGGAAAGATCAGGATCGCTGCGCACTTGAGACGCGTCGATCCGGGCAGCACCCGCCAGGCATGAACGCCCGCCCAGGCATAGATCAGGCTGGCCGTGAGGCAGGCGCTCGCCTGCATCCGTCTGAACCTGCGCCACGCGACCGCCTTCGCCATGACATCCACATGGGGGGCGGCCCCCGCGGAGCTAGGGGCTTATCGCTTTGTGCAAGCTGGACCGGCTCACAAGCCCGCGAGCTGCGCGTAATTTGGCGATGAGCGGCGTCTAGTGTCCGCCGAACGCCAGCAGTGCGCTGACCGGCACGCCGAGCGCCTCCAAGCGTTGAGCGCCGCCCAGGTCGGGCAGATCGACCACGAAGGCGGCGCCGGCGACATTGGCCCCACCTTGGCGCAAGAGCTTGATCGCGGCCTCGGCGGTGCCGCCCGTGGCGATCAGGTCGTCGATCACCAGCACCCGCTCGCCCGCGCTGCAGGCGTCATGGTGCATTTCGATCGCGTCTGTGCCGTACTCGAGGTCGTAGTCCATGGCGATGACCGTGTGGGGTAACTTCCCCCGCTTGCGCAGAGGGATGAAGCCGACGCCCAGCTGATGGGCGACGGCCCCGCCCAGGATAAAGCCCCGCGCTTCGATGCCCGCAACCTTGTCGAGGCCCGCGCCGCGATAGGGGGCGACCAGCTGGTCGATCGCCTCGCGGAACGCTGCGGCGTCGCCCAAAAGGGTGGTGATGTCGCGGAACATGATCCCCGGCTTGGGATAGTCGGGGATGGTGCGAATGGCGTCGGCGAGGTTCATAAGCGGCGATGTCGTTTTCAGGCTTTGAGGCCGAGCGCCCGACCCGCCACCGCATCCAGCTTGGCGCAGAGGGTGGGATCGCGATGCTGCGGCGGAGTGATTAGGGCGGCGTCCAGGCAGGTGTCGATGGGGGAGGGGGTGCGGGCTTGGCCCTTAAGCGCCGCAGTCAGGGCGACGAGGCTGGCCTTGGCCAGATCGGCGTTGGCGTGCATGACCCGCACAATCTCGCCCACCTCGACATAGGCTTCTTCGGCGCGCCAGCAATCGTAGTCGGTGACCATGGCGATGCTGGCGTAGGGTAGCTCGGCCTCGCGCGCCAGCTTGGCCTCGGGCATGTTGGTCATGCCGATCACATGGCAACCCCAGGCGCGGTACAGCTCGCTTTCTGCGCGGGTGGAGAACTGCGGACCTTCCATACACAGATAGGTTCCCCCCGCCGTCACCTGGGCGCCCGCCACGCGGGCGGCGTCGGCCGCCAGGCGTGATAGGCGCGGACAGACTGGATCGGCGACCGACACGTGCGCAACGAGGCCTTCGCCGAAGAAGCTCTTCTCCCGAGCGAAGGTACGGTCGATGTACTGGTCCACCACTACGAATTGGCCGGGCGCGAGCTCTTCGCGCAGGCTTCCGACGGCCGAGAGGGACAAGATGTCGGTGCAGCCGGCGCGCTTTAGGGCGTCGATATTGGCGCGCCCGTCGATATGGGTCGGCGAAATCCGATGCGCGCGGCCATGACGAGGCAGGAACCGAAGCTGCACCCCGTTGAGCTCGCCGAACAGGATATGGTCCGACGGCGAACCCCAGGGGCTATCGACCTGGCGCCACTCGCGGTTCTCAAGGCCGGCGATCTCGTAGAGCCCCGACCCGCCGATGACGCCCAGGACCCAGTCGTGGGGTTCGCCGCTCAAGGGATTGGCCCGCCGTGGGCGAGCGACACGATCGTTTCGGCTACGACCGCCCAGGCCGGCTGATCGGGCGCGATCTCATCGACGTGATCGCCGGGGGGAGTCTTGACCACGACATGATCGCCGGCGGCGAGCGCGGCCTTGGCGTAGGCCTCGCCGATGGAGGGCGCGACGGTGACGTCGTCCACGCCGTGGATCACGACCTGGGGGACGCCGAGCGGCAGCAGGGCGGCGGGCGAGGTGTCGGCGAAGACGTCTGGGTGGGCGGCCGTCGGGGCGCCTGTCAATTGGCCGATCACCTCGGCGCCACAGGCGGTGTTGGTGTCGGTCTTCAGATTGGGAATGCCTGCGATGTCCACCACGGCGGCGATTTTGATCGGACGGTCGGTGTGGAGCGGGCTGTCGGCGGCGATCTTGTGCTGGCCGGCGGCCCATAAGGCCAGATGTCCGCCTGCGGAATGCCCGGCGACCACGAGATGCTCAAGGGAGAGGTTGGCGAGCGGCGCCTCCTGAACCAGACGTTGCAGGGCCGCACCGACGTCCTGGAACGTGCCGGGATAGCCGCCCCCGGGCTTGTCGACGCCGCGGTATTCCACGCTCCAAACCGCCAAGCCCCGCTGGCGCAGGTCTTCGGCGGCGTAATTGAAGTAGGTTAGGTCGGCGATCGAGGTGGTCCAGCAGCCGCCATGGATCAGGACGACGACAGGGTAGGGACCCGGCCCCTCCGGCAGCCAGAGCTGGGCGTACTGCAGCGGGTCTGAGCCATAGGCGACGATCCGCGTAGGCTGCGGTCGCGGTCGAGCGCGGAGGCTCGCCCAGGTAAGTTTTTCAGCGGCGGCCACGGTGTTAGGCCCCATTCCGATCAGGGCGGCGGTGAAGGCTGCGGCGAGACCAAGCCGACGGGTCGGTGTCATGTCGGGCCAGTCCTTTCAGGGGTGCGCCTTTCGGTCAAAACGAATGCCTGCCCCCTCCTATGGGGGAAGGGGCAGGGGATGGGGGTTTGATCGCAAACGATGAGCAAAGAAGCGCGGGAGGCGCCATCTGTTTTTTGTCTTCACCGGCAGCGCTAGAACCCCCATCCCCTTCCCCATAAGAGGGGGAAGGGGTGCGACACCCTAGTGTTCGATATTCCGCCAAATCCGACGATAGGACAGGTACACCAGCACCGCGAAGATCAGCAGATAGATCATCACCGCGAAGCCCGTCTGTTTGCGTTCGGTCTGCTCGGGGTCCGACGCCCAAGTCAGGAAGGTGACGACGTCATGGGCCTCCTGCTCGGTCGTAGCCTTAGTGCCGTCGTCGAACGTGACCCGGTCGGGATACAGCTGAAACGGCATACCGATAAAGCCGCCGGCGGGCACCTTATTGATCGGCCCCGACCAGGCGGCGGCAAGGTTGCCCGCGAAGTAGGGGTTATAATACTTGCCGTCCGGCACGGTCAGGCCCGGCGGTGGGTCGGTATAGCCGGTAATGAGCGAATAGACGTAGTTCGGGCCGCCTTCGCGCGCCTTGGTGATCACCGACAGGTCGGGGGGCAGGGCTCCGCCATTGCTTGCCCGCGCGGCCGCTTCGTTCGCCCAGGGGTTCTTGAAATGGTCGGCGGGGATCGCCGGCCGTGTCGTCGGGTCGCCCGTATCGGGGTCGATATCGGGTACTTTGATGTCCGCCGCGATAGCCTTAGCGTAAGGGCTCTCGTTCGGGTTCGGATACTTCGGATTGTAGAACGGACCGTCCTTCTGAGCCAGGTTCCGATAGGACAGCAGGTTCATCGAGTGGCAGGCCGAACAGATTTCGGCGTAGACCTTGTAGCCCCGTTGCAGAGACGCCTGATCGAACTTGCCGAACGGACCTTCGAAACTCCAGTGAATGTCCTTAGGCTCCAGCGGCGCCGTCGCCGACGCGACCGTGGGCCCCAGCGCCAGGGCGGCGACGGCGGCCAGCGCAGCCGCCGCCCTTACCGAGAATACAGATCCGACGCCCACGAATTGGGCCTTCTTCGGGGCTTTGTAAGCGATCACCATCAACCCCTCTTTTCGGCTTGCGCAGGCGCGCCGACAGGCATCGCTGCAGATCCGCGTGACAGTACCGGTGTGGAGATCGTCTCCGGCGGCGTCAGTGTCTTTTCCGTCAGCCCCAACAGCGGCAGCACCACCAGGAAGTAGGCATAGTAGTACAGAGCCAGAGGCCGTGAGAACAAGGTTACGTTGATGCCGGTGGGATCGCCGTTCGGCGCCGTGCCCAAACGAAGCACGATATCGTTTGGCTCTTTCGAACCGCACCAGCCCAAGGTCAGCGTCACCAGAATGAAGGCGAAGAAGAACCAGCGCATGGCCGGCCGGTAGCGCAAGGACCGAACCTTGGAGGTATCGAGCCAAGGCACGGCGAACAGCAAAGCGATCGCGCCGAACATCGTCAAAACGCCAAGGAGTTTGTTCGGAACCGCCCGTAACATGGCGTAGAACGGAAGGAAGTACCACTCCGGCACGATCTTGGCGGGCGTCTGCAGCGGGTTGGCCGGAATGTAGTTCTCAGAATGGGCCAAGGCGTCTGGCGCGTAGAAGACAAAGTAGGCGAACAAGATCATGAATACGATGATCGCGAACCCATCTTTCACCGTGTAGTACGGGTGGAAGGGCACGGTGTCGGCCTTAGACTTTACGTTTACGCCCGTCGGGTTGTTGTTGCCGGGTACGTGAAGGGCCCAGACGTGAAGACCAACCACGCCGGCGATCATGAACGGCAACAGGTAGTGCAGCGAGAAGAACCGGTTCAGCGTATCGTTGCCGACCGCGAAGCCGCCCCACAGCCATGTCGTAATGGCGCTACCCACGTAGGGGATGGCGCCGAAGAGGCTGGTGATCACCACCGCGCCATAATAGCTCATCTGGCCCCAGGGCAACACATAGCCCATGAAGGCGGTCGCCATCATCAAAAGATAGATGACGCAGCCGAGCAACCAAAGCACCTCCCGCGGCGCCTTGTACGACCCGTAGTAGAGGCCGCGCCCGATATGGATATAGACCGCGAGGAAGAACATCGAGGCGCCGTTGGCGTGGATGTAGCGGATCATCCAGCCATAATTCACGTCGCGCATAATGTGCTCGACGCTATTGAAGGCGAGGTCGGCGTTGGGCACGTAGTGCATCGCGAGCACGATGCCCGTCAGGATCTGGGTGACGAGGCAGAAGGCCAGGATGCCCCCGAACGTCCACCAATAGTTCAGGTTTTTCGGGGTCGGATAATCGATGGCGCTGTCGTAGGCCAATCGAACGATGGGAAGCCGTACGTCGAGCCAGCGCTCGATCGCGGTCTTGGGTACGTAGTTTGAATGTCCGCTCATGATCCTCTCGCCGCGCTCGCGCTGATCAACCGATCTTGACCTTTGTGGGGCTCAAGAACTCGTAATCCGGAAGGAAGAGGTTCAAAGGCGCCGGTCCGGCCCGGATTCTGCCTGCGGTATCATATACAGAACCGTGGCAAGGGCAAAGCCATCCGCCATA
>Ga0116231_10008656_pt1 | contig 17721 bp, 12 predicted proteins | sample S1TSphgellanicum_2_FD_89695 | JGI IMG/M metagenome (GOLD analysis project Ga0116231, IMG submission 89695) | Host-associated microbial communities from peat moss isolated from Minnesota, USA - S1T2_Fd - Sphagnum magellanicum MG | ecosystem: Host-associated > Plants > Peat moss > Unclassified...
AAAAAACTTTGATAACTTTGGGTCATGGGCTTTGACGGGCCCGAAGCCCATGGCCGACAGTTCCAGAAGTTTTTTGCTTCTTTTTTTCAAAAAAGAAGCGCTTCCTTCCCTTCCTGGCTGACCTGCGTCACCCCGGTTGCAGCGTCTTCTGCATGGTCACGACATCCAGCCAGCGGTCGAACTTGTAGCCGACCTTGCGCATCGTCCCCACCGGCACAAACCCCAGGCTCGCATGCACGCCGACCGAGGCGACGTTTTCGGAGTCGCCGATCAGCGCCAGCATCTGCTTGAACCCGGCCGCGGTCGCGTGCTGGACGAGGGCCGACACCAGCGCCTTGCCGACGCCCTGCCCGCGCAGGCCGTCGCGCACGTACACGCTGTCCTCGACCGTGAACCGGTACGCCGCCCGCGCGCGGAACGCGCCGTAATAGCCGTAGCCCAAGCACCCGGCAGCGTCGCGCGCCACCAGCCAGGCGTAGCCGGCCTCGACGATGGCGGCGTGGCGGGCGGAAAATTCCTCAAGCGAAGGCGGCACATCCTCGAACGTGCCGGTCCCGTGCAGCACGTGATGCGCGTAGATGCCTTGCGCTTCCGCGAGGTCGGCGGTGGTGGCGGGCAGGACGTTCATGCTTCGAATCCCAGGTCGGTTGGCGGGGTTTTTGTGACAAATTTTTAGCGCCTTGGCCAGGAGCCGGCGCGGCCGCCCGATTATTTCATTTACAATTTGTAATGATATGACTACGTAACGGTCAGGCGCGGAAAAGGATGGCCATGGCATGAATGACACGCCGCAGACCCCGCGACCACAGCCGGCCTATGAGGCACGGCGTGATGATGATCCCGTGGCCGCGGCCGCACTGCCGGCGCGCCTCGCCGCGGTGCTGCAGGTGGCCCGCTACCACGGCGTCGAGCTTGACCCCGATACGCTGCCCCTGGGCGACGGGGGGGCGGCCCCTGCCCCGCCGGTGCTCATCGCCTGGCTGCAGGATAGCGGCCTCTGGGCGCGCGGGGTCGCGATGAATTTCCGCCAGCTGCTGAAACTGAACGACCCGGCGCCGATCATCCTGCTGCTCGACGATGGCGGCGCCGGCCTCATGGTCGGGCGCGATCCGCAGCAGCAGTTGCTGCTGTTGCGCGATCCGCGGGGCCTTGCGACCGACCCGCCGGTCGCGGTCGACGAGGTCCGGCTCGGCCAGCTCTGGAGCGGGGCGACGCTGCTGGTGCGCGCCTCGCGCGCCGGCCAGGCCGAGGACCAGCCGTTCAACCTCGCGATGCTGGCGCGCCTGGTCTGGCTCGACAAAGCCATCCTGCGCGACATCGCGATCGCCTCGATCACCATCACCATCCTGAGCGTGCTGCCGATCCTGATGGTGATGCGCACGATCAGCACCGTCATCCAGTATCACAGCAACAACACGCTCGCTCTGGTCATCGTCATCCTCATCCTCTGCGTCGTCTTCGAGATGGTGCTCTCCTGGGGGCGCAAGCTGCTCGAGGTGTTGATGGCGGCCAAGCTGGACGCGCGGCTCAACCTGATGATTTTCGAGCGGCTGCTGGCCTTGCCGATCGACTTCTTCGAGCGCGAGCAGGCCGGCCAGCTCGCCTATAAAATCGGCCAGGTTTACCAGGTGCGCGATTTCCTCACCGGCAAGCTGATGAACACGTTCATCGACATGTTCATGATCGCGCTGCTGCTGCCGCTGTTGTTCTATCTCAACGCGACGCTCGCCTGGACCGTGCTGCTCGCCGCCGCGATGATCGCGCTGATCATCGCGGCCTTCCTGCGCCCGCTCGGCATCATGACCGGGCGGATCATCGCCGCGGAATCCGCCAAGGGCTCAGTGCTGGTCGAGAGCATCTATGGCATCCGCACGGTCAAGGCCCTGGCCCTGGAGCCGACGCGCGCGGCGGACTGGGATAGGCGCGTGGCCGAGACCGCGGCCTTGCATATCGAGGCGAGCAAGCTTGCGAATTGGCCGGCGACCCTCTCGCTGCCGCTGCAGCGCTACAGCCAGTACGGCGTGCTCGCCCTGGGCGCCTATATCGCGCTGCACACGACAGGGCCGGTCGATATCGGCGGCCTGACCGGCTTCATGCTGCTGGGCGGCCGGGTTGCCGGGCCCCTGGTCAGCCTCGCGACGGTGATGGAGGATGTGCAGAAGGCGCAATCGGCGATCGGCCAGGTCGGTTCCGTGCTGAACCGCCCGAACGAGAAGCGCGCCCTCACCCACGGCCTGCGGCCGCGTTTCGAAGGCGCCATCGCCTTCGAGGATGTGACGTTCCGCTATGAGGGCACGAAGACGCCGGCGCTCGAAAAACTCACCTTCGAAATTCCGGCGGGCACGATGCTGGGGCTGGTCGGCCGCTCGGGCTCCGGCAAATCCACGGTCACGCGCCTGCTGCAGGGCATCAACCGCGACTATGCCGGGTCCATCCGGATCGACGGCACGGACATGCGCGAGATCAACCTGCGCCACCTGCGCAAGAATTTCGGCATGGTGCTGCAGGATAATTTTCTGTTCCGCGGCTCGGTGCGCGATAACATCATCGCGGGACGGCCGGGGCTCTCCTTCGAGGATGCGGTGCAGGCCGCCCGGCTCGCGGGTGCGGAGGAATTCATCGAGCGCCTGCCGAACGGCTATGACACGTTCATCCAGGAGGGCTCGCCCAACCTCTCTGGCGGCCAGAAACAGCGCCTCGCGATCGCGCGCGCCGTGATCTCCGACCCGCGCGTGCTGATCCTGGACGAGGCGACCAGCGCGCTCGACCCCGAGAGCGAGGCGCTGGTGAATGCCAACCTGCTGCGCATCGCGACCGGGCGAACCATGGTGATCGTCTCGCACCGGCTGTCCTCGCTGGTCGACTGCGACCTGATCATGGTGCTGGACCGCGGCCGCGAGATGGACCTTGGCACGCATGCGGAGCTTGTCGAGCGCTGCCCGATCTACCGGCATCTGTGGCTGCAGCAGAACCGGCATCTCGAGACCAGAGGGGGCGCGCGTGCGGCTGTTTACAAAACCCCTTGATCGGCTGCCCGGCGATGACGCGGCACTGCCGCTCGCAGCACTCGAATACCAGTCGCCGACGGCGGCGATCATCGCAACGCCGATCCCCGCGCTCGCGGCGCGCACGAATTACATCGTCTCGGGCCTCGTCGTGTCCCTGCTGCTGGTCGGCGGCGTGATGCATACCGACAAGATCGTCTCGGCCCTTGGCGTGCTGGTGACGACGGCACCCGATTCCGACATCCAGGCGTTCAGTGCGACCTCAATCGTGCGTTCGATCGATGTGCATCCGGGCGAGATCGTGCACCAGGGCCAGGTGCTGGGCGCGCTCGACCCGACGGATACGCAGGCGGATTTGACCTCGCTGACGGCGCAGCAGCAGGGCTACACCGCGGCGGTCGCGCGGCTTGAGGCGCAGGAGGCGGGCCTGCCGTATCTCGGCGATCCCGCCAATCCTGCCGCCGCCCTGCAGGTGCAGACCTACGCCCAGCAGCAGGGGCAGTACGCGGCGACGATGCAGGATTACGGGCAGAAAATCAGCGAATTGCGCACCAACATCGCGGGCTATGAGGCGCAGGCCGCGTATTACCGGCAGCGCCTGGGCATTGCGGCGAATGTCGAGACCATGCGCAAGGACCTGCAGCGCCTGCAGGTCGGCAGCCGGCTCGATACGCTGGCCGCGACCGACGACCGCGTGAACATGCAGGCCGAGCTCGCGAGCGCCACCTCCTCGGCCGCCGCGCAACGGCGCGAGATCGACGCGCAGACGGCCGAGCGGGACGGGTTTGATCAGCAGTGGAAGGCGACCGTCTCGCAACAGCTGGCGGCCGCCCTGGTCGACCTCGCGCAGGCGCAGCAGGCGCTGACGAAGGCCAAGCTCGCCGACCAGCTGGTGGTGCTGCGCGCCCCGCAGGATGCGATCGTGCAATCGGTCGCCGCCCTCTCGGTCGGCTCGGTGCTGGCCGCCGGCGAGAGCCTGATGGAGCTGACGCCGGTCGATGCGCCGCTCTCGGTCGAGGCCGAGATCGGCGCGGACGAGTCCGGCTACGTGCATGTCGGCGACAGCGTGATCGTGAAATTCAACACGCTACCGTTTCTGCAGTTCGGCTCGGCGAGCGGCACGGTCCGCTCGATCAGCCCGGAGAGTTTCAACCCGCAGGACCAGCGGGCGCTGGAGACCACGGGCGCGCCGCTGCCGGGCGGACCGCAGACCTTGTTCTACAAGGCCGAAATCTCGCTCGACGCGCTGCATTTGCACAACACGCCGCCGGGGTTCCGCCTGGTGCCGGGGATGCCGCTGGAGGCCGACATGAAGGTCGGCAGCCGCACCATCCTCGGCTATTTTCTGGAGCGGATGCTGCCGGTCGCGTATGACAGTTTGCACGAACCGTGAGCGGGACGCGATCAACCGACGTGAGCGGGACTCGATCAAAGGCCGTGGGCGGAACGCGATCAAAAATCGCTAGCGGCACGCCAGGCAGCCGGTTCAGCCTGGCCGACCGGCTGGCGGCGCGCGATCCGCATCTCGCCTGGCGCCGGGCCCAGCTTCTCCGCGACGACGGCGAGGCGGCGCGCGCGTTCCAGCTGGCGGTGATCGCAGCACGCGCCGGGCTGCCCGCAGCCGAGGCGATGGTCGGGAGCTGCTACCTCACGGGTGCCGGGGTCGCGCGCAACGGGGTCGAGGCCGGGCGCTGGTTTCTGCGCGCCGCCGAGGCCGGTGACATAGGCGCCTGCCGGGACCTCGCTGGCCTGCACCTCTTCGGGCTGCGTGAAGCCGACATCATCAGCACGACGCTGTCGCTGTTTGGCGCCACGGAAGCAAGCGACGGGGATTTTGACGCGGCCCTGCGCTGGGCGCTGGTCGCGGCCCAGGCGGGGGATGCCGATGCGCAGGTGATGGCGGGGTTCATCTATGTCGCGGGGCCGCCAGACCTGCGCGACATCGGGCAGGCCCGGCACTGGTACGCGCGCGCCGCCGCCGCCGGTGCGGCGCGCGGGCATCTCGGGCTTGGCGTCATCACACTGGTGGAAGCCGCAACCGATGCGGCGACATTTGCCGCCGTCGAACACATCAACAAGGCCGCCGCCGCCGAGCTCGGCGCGGCCTTCTACTATCTGGGCGTGATCCATGAGCGCGGCATCGGCGTGCTGCCGGATGCCGCCGCCGCGGCCGCCAATTACGCGCGCGCGGCGGCCGCCGGCATCCGCAACGCCCAGGCCAAATACGGTTTCGCCCGGCTGCACGGCATCGGCGTCACGGCGAACGCCGTCGACGGCGAGACGTGGCTGCGCCGCGCCGCGCTCGCGGGCGACCCGGAGGCCGCCGCGCTGGTCGCCGGGCTCTACGCGGCCAGCGGTGCCGGCGTTGCGCTGCCGCCGAACTACGCGGAGGCGGCGCTCTGGTATCGCCGCGCGGCGGAGGCCGGGCATGTCGAGGCGGCGCGCGCGCTCGGCATGCTGTGCCTCACCGGGGCCGGCGTACCGCGCGATGCGGACGCGGCGGCGCACTGGCTGCACCAGGCGGCGAATGCCGGGCATGCGCAGGCGGCGGCGGGCCTCGCCTCCCTGCTGCTGAGCGGCCGCACGACGCCGCTATTCGCCGAGCGGCCGCCATTGCATGACTGGTTCGCGCAGGCCGCCGCCGCGGGGGACCCTGCCGGGCAGTTCAACTACGCGGTCTGCCTCGCCGAAGGCATCGGCGTACCGCGCGACGAGGCGCTGGCCGCCGAATGGTTCGGCCGCGCCGCGGCCGCCGGCGTGCTGAACGCGCAGCACCAGTATGCGCGCCTGCTGCTGGCGGGGCGGGGCGTGCAGGTGGATGCGGTGGCGGCCCGGCGCTGGCTCGAAGCCTGCGCAGCGCTCGACTGGCCGGACGCGCTGGTCGATCTCGCGGGGCTTTATTTGCGCGGCGAGGGTGGGGCGCGCGACCACGAGATGGGCCGGCAGCTCTATGAACGCGCGGCCGAGCAGGGCCATCCCGAGGCGATGTTCGCGCTGGGGGCGCTGTATGGCGGCGGGCACGAGATCGCGACCGACCGGGCCGCCGCCCTCGCCTGGTACCGCGAGGCGGCGGCCGCCGGACACCCGATGGCCGCGCTCATGCTGGCCAAATACATCCGGCTCGGCATCGCGACCGCGCCGGACGCGGTTGCGGCGCGGCCCTGGTACGAGGCGGCCGCGGCGGCGGGCATCGCGGCGGCGCAAGCGGAGCTGGACGAATTTTTTGCACCCGCGCCCGGCATGTCCGATCCGGCGGCCGCCGCGTGAGCGGATTTGTCAGTGCGACGGCCGCGCTGGTGGCCGATGACCGGGCGGCGCCGGCCAGAAGACCGGTACGGACCAAACACATAGCATCGGCCACGGCGGCCTGGGAGCGCGGGCTCGCCGGCGGACCAGATTCGCGGTTGTGGCTGGAACGGGCGGCGCGGCTGGCGCCGGATGATCCGCGCGTGAGGCTCGACCTCGCGCGCCTGCATCTGGCGGCGGGCGAGGCGGCGCGCGCCGCCATCGGCTTTGCCGCCATCGCGGCCCAGCATGACGCGGCGGCGGCGTGGCTTGGCCTCGCCATGGCGCGCGACCGGCTCGGCGACGCGCCGGGTGCGGCGGCGGCGCTCGGGGTTCTGCTGGCGCGCCACTGCCTGCCGGCCGGGGCCGGGTTCGCCTGGATCGTGCGGCGGCTCGCGGCGCGCGCGGGTTATGGGGGTTTTTGCGGCGTCCTGGCCGATGGCGCGCCGATCATCCAGGGTGCCGGGCGGTTGCTGGGGGCGCCGCCTGATCCGGCGGCGCTCGCGCGCGTGACCGGCATCGTCGCCGCATCCGGCACGGGGTTGACCGGCTGGGCGAGCCGCCCGGCCGCACCGGATGCGCCGCCGGCGTTGACGCTGAGCGACGCCGTCGGCCGCACGCGCGCCGTCGCTTTGGCGAAGTTTTTGCCCCCCGACGCGCACGCCCCGTTTTTGCGACGATACACATTCACCATCGCTGCCGGAAAGCTGCGCGGCCTGACGCCGCCGTTCACGCTGCGCGGACCGGATGGCGCGCCGCTGCCCGGCAGCCCGCTCGACCCCGCGGATTTCGCCGGTGCGCGGGCCGTGCCCGCGGCGCGGCGCGGTGCCGCCCCCAGCGTCACGCCGCCAGCCCGCGGCCTTGCCATTATCGTGCCGGTGTTTCGCGGGTTCGTGCAGACCAAGGCGTGCCTGCAGAGCCTGCTGGGCGTTGCGGGTGCCGACCGGGTTATCGTCGTCGATGACGCGACACCCGATGCGGCGCTCGCCGCGCATCTGGACGAGCTGGCGGCGCAGGGCCGCATCATCCTGCGCCGGCACCTGGCCAATCGCGGTTTCTGCCACGCCGTGAACACGGGCCTGCAGGCGGCCGGGGCGGGCGATGTGCTGCTGCTCAACAGCGACACCATTGTCCCGCCGGGCGCCATCCGGGCGTTGCGCAGGGTCGCGTATGCGCGCCCGGATACCGGCACGGTGACGCCGTTTTCCAACGAGGGCGCGATCCTGAGCTACCCGCAGGCCCAGGGCGGCAACCCGATGCCCGATGCCGCCGGTGCCGCCGCCCTGCAGGCGCTGGCGGCACGCGCGAATGAGGGGCGCAGCATCGAGATCCCGACCGGGATCGGCTTCTGCTTGTACATCCGGCATGACTGCCTGGCCGCCACCGGCGCGCTGCGCGCGGGAATGTTCGCGCAGGGCTATGGCGAGGAAAACGATTTTTGCCTGCGCGCCCGGCAGCTCGGCTTCGCCCACCGGGCGGCGCTGGGCGCGTATGTGGCGCATGCCGGCGGGGTCTCGTTCGGCGCGGACGCACCGCCCCTGCTGGCGCGCAATCTGGCGGTGCTCGAACGCCTCTATCCCGGGTACCACGCGCTCGTGCAGCGGTTTATCCGCGCCGGCCGGCTGGCGCCCGCGCGCGCGCGGATGGACGCGCGGCGGCTCCTCGCCGCACCGGGCGCAGAGCGCGTGCTGCTGATCACCCATAGCCATGGCGGCGGCGTGGCCCGCCAGGTCGCGGCCGCCGCCGCCGCGCACCGCAGCCAGGGCCGGCAGGCTTTGGTGCTGACGACCGGGTGCCCGGGTGATCCCAAGACCACCCCCTACCCCTGGCCGAGCCGGCTCGTCGATCCGGGCGACGCCGCGTCCTGCGCCAATCTCACGTTCACGCTTCCGCGAGACATCACGTCGTTGTTGCGCCTGCTCCGGCGGCTCCAAATCGCGCGTGTGGAACGCCACCACACGCTCGGCCATCATCCGGCCGTGCACGACATCGCCGCCGGGTTGAACGTGCCCCAGCACATCATCCTGCACGACTACGGCAGTTTCTGCCCGCGGCTGAACCTGCTCACCGGCACCTCCCCCGCGCGCTATTGCGGCGAGCCCGACGCCGCGCACTGCGCCGCCTGCTGCGCCGCCGACCCCGCGGGCGTGTTCGAGGTTCTGGCCGCACCCGCATTGCGCGCGCGCTCGGCCGCCGCGCTGGCGCAGGCGGCGGCCGTCATCGTCCCCTCGGAGGACGCTGCCCGCCGCATCACCCGGAATTTTCCCGGCATCACGCCGCGCGTCACCCCTTGGGAGGATGACGGCGCGCCGCGGCGCTTGCGGCCGCCCCGCCAGGCCCACCGGCGCATCGTCGTCATCGGCGGCATCGGCATGGCGAAAGGTTTTGGCGTGCTGCGCGCCTGCGGCCGCGATGCGGCGGCGCGCGGGCTGGACCTGACATTCATCGTCGCCGGCAGCACGGCCGATGACGCGCGCCTGCTGCGCACCGGCCGGATCATGATCACCGGCGCCTACGGCGAGGCTGAGGCGGAGTCGCTCACGACCTCGCTCGACGGCGACCTCGCTTTTTTCCCCTCGATCTGGCCCGAAACCTGGTGCTTTACGCTTGGCACCGCCTGGCGCGCCGGGCTCTATACCGCCGCGTTCGACATCGGCGCGCCGGCCGAGCGCATCCGCGCCACAGGCCGCGGGTTTCTGCTCCCGCCGCGCCTGCCCGCCGCGCGTATCAACGACGCGCTGTTGAGATGGACGCCAAACGCCGCAGAAAAATTAATTACGATATCGATTTGACTAGACCGGCGCGCGCAACGCCTGTAGTCCTGCCGACGCGGCACAGGTTTCCAGAGGAACACACATGGTTCAGTCGAGACAAGCCACCAAGGCGGCCGAGATTTTTGCCGAGCCGCCGCCGGATCCGCAGACCACCACCGGCGTGCAGGAACTGAAGGTGACGGGCCACATGATGTCGCTGCCCGCCGGGCTGTTCTGTTTTGTTAACGAGATGAACCCCGCAAGCGCGCGCCAGCACGGCATGCCCGGGGTGCGCGTCTCGCCGCCGCCCTCGGGGACCGCAAATGTGGAGATCTCGGCTTTCCGCCCGGATGGCTGGCTGAACGCCGATGGCGACGCCGCCCTCGTGCGGGTCCGCAAGGGCCCGGCGCAGGTCCTCATCACGGTATACCAGCTGCCCAACACGGTGGACCCCGCCCCCCGCCTGCAGGTGCGGCAATTGCTGGGGGCCCAGGATATGCCGGCGCCGACCGCCCCGGCCGCGGTGGACGCCGCGCCCGCTCCCAGCGACGTGATGGCGCATATCCAGACGCGCGGGGACGTTCCAACCAGATTCGGCGACTGGGCCGGCGAGCCCGGCAGCCAGAACTGGATCGAGGGGTTCGCCATCAACGCGCCTGCAGGCATCGACCCGTCGGAGCTCTCGTACCAGGCCGTGCTCGGCCGTGGCTGGCTCAGCCCCTGGGTCGAGGCCGGTGCCTATTGCGGCTCGCGCGGCATGGCGCTGCCGCTGCTCGGCTTCCGCGTGCGTCTCAACGGCCAGGCCGCACAACAATACGAGCTCAGCTACGCCGCCCGCTTTATCGGCGGCGCCAGCGCCGGGCCGGTCGGCAATGACGAGACCTGCGAGGGCGACACGCTCGCCCCGCTGGAGGCGCTGCAGATCTCGCTCGCACCCCGCTTGCGCAAGACCGGACGCCAGAGGCGATGAGCCGATGAATTTTCTCTTCGTCCATCAGAATTTTCCAGGTCAGTACCTGCACATCGTCCGCAGCCTGCTCGCCGACAACGCGGCCCGGGAAGGCACGCACCAGATCGTCTTCATGACCGAGCCGAACCGCAACAACATGGCGGGCGTGCGCAAGGTAACCTACGCGCGGCCCCCCGCCGTCGCCGCCGGCGCGCATGTCGATGCCCGCGAGTTCGAGATGGCGACCAGGCGCAGCACCGCCGCCTATGACGGCGCGCTGCAGATCAGGGCGCTCGGCTTCAAACCAGACATCATCATCGGCCATCACGGCTGGGGCGAGATGCTCACCCTCGCCGACGTGTTTCCCGGCGTGCCGATCCTGGGCTATTTCGAATTTTTCTACCGCATCAAAGGCACGGATGTGAATTACGATCCGGAATTTCCGATGGGGACGGACCGTTTCGGCGCCGTGCGCAGCAAGAACGCGGTCAACCTCATCGCCCTCTCGCTCGAGCAGCACGGCCAGGTGCCGACGCGATGGCAGCACGCGACCTATCCTGACTGGGCGTGCCGGCAGATCCGCATCATCGAGGAGGGCGTTGATCTCGACATCTGCAAGCCCTCCGCGCGGCGGGCGAGCCAAACGCTGCGCGTCGGCGACCTTACCGTCACCCCGCGCCAGAAACTGCTGACCTATGTCGCGCGCAACCTCGAACCCTATCGCGGCTTTCACACCTTCATGCGCGCCTTGCCGGGGCTTTTGTCAGAACGGCCGGAGCTCATCGTCTCCATCGTCGGCGGCGATGACATCAGCTACGGCGCGCCGCCGCCCCACGGCACCTGGCGCGAGGTGTTGCTACACGAACTCGGCCACCGCATCGACCATGAGCGCGTGCATTTTCTCGGCAAGGTTTCGTATGCGGATCATCTGGCGCTGTTGAGGCGCTCGGACGCGCATGTGTACCTCTCCTACCCGTTCGTCGCCTCCTGGTCGTTGCGCGAGGCGCTCGCGATCGGCTGCGCGGTCGTCGGCGGCGATACGGACACGATCACGGAATTCGTCAAACATGATGAGAACGGGCTGGTCGTGGACAATCTCGATCCCACAGCGGTGGCGGCAGCTGTGCTGCGCCTGCTCGCCGACCGCGCGCTGTCGGCAAAGCTGCGTGCCGGGGCGCGGGCGTTTGCGACGCGGCGGCTGGATATTCAGGACTATCTCGCGCGGTATCGGGGATACATCGAGGACATCGCCGGGCGGCCGCTTATTGAGGAGGGGGGCAAGAGCTTCTTTTTTGAAAAAAAGAAGCAAAAAACTTTTGAAACCCTGGGTCATGGACTGTGACACCGTCACCGCCCATGGCCCAGAGTTATAAAGTTTTTTTGCTTAGCTACCTCACTCGGCGGCGTCGCGCTTGCCGGAGATATCCTCGCCGGTCTCCTGGTCAACCTGCTTCATCGAGAGCTTGACCTTGCCGCGGTCATCGAAGCCGATGACCTTCACCTTCACGGTGTCGCCCTGCTTGACCACGTCCGTTGTCTTGTTCACGCGGCTCGCGGCCAGCTCCGAGATATGGACCAGGCCATCCTTGGCGCCGAGGAAGTTCACGAAAGCGCCAAAATCGGCGGTCTTCACGACCTTGCCGGTATAGATCACGCCGACCTCTGGCTCGGCCACGATGCCGCGGATCTTGTCGATCGCCGCCTGTGCCTTCTTGTCGTCGGAGGCGGCGATTTTCACGGTGCCGTTATCGTCGATGTCGATCTTGCAGCCGGTCTGCTCGACGATCTCGCGGATCACCTTGCCGCCGGTGCCGATGATGTCGCGGATCTTGTCCTTCGGCACGCTGATCATGGTGATCTTCGGCGCATTGGAGGAGACGCCCTCACGGCCCGAGGTCAGCGCTTTCGACATTTCGCCCAGGATGTGCAGGCGGCCGTGCTTGGCCTGCTCCAGCGCGATCTGCATGATTTCCGGCGTGATCGAGGTGATCTTGATGTCCATCTGCAGCGAGGTGATGCCAGCCTCGGTGCCGGCGACCTTGAAGTCCATGTCGCCGAGATGGTCCTCATCGCCGAGGATGTCGGAGAGCACGGCGAAACCGCGATCCTCCTTGATCAGGCCCATGGCGATGCCAGCAACCGGGCGCGTCAGCGGCACGCCGGCGTCCATCAGTGCGAGCGAGGTGCCGCAGACCGTCGCCATCGAGGACGAGCCGTTGCTCTCGGTGATCTCGGAGACGATGCGCAGGGTGTAGGGGAAGGCGTCCTTGGTGGGGAGCAGCGGGTGCACCGCGCGCCAGGCGAGCTTGCCGTGGCCGATTTCGCGGCGGCCGGGCGAGCCCATGCGGCCGGTCTCACCGACCGAGTACGGAGGGAAGTTGTAGTGGAGCATGAAATGCTCCTTGAACTCGCCCTCGACCGCGTCGATCAGCTGCTCGTCCTGGGCGGTGCCGAGGGTCGCGACCACCAGGGCCTGGGTCTCGCCGCGGGTGAACAGCGCCGAGCCATGGGTGCGGGGCAGCACGCCGACTTCGGCCAGGATCGGGCGGACGGTTTTGGTGTCGCGGCCGTCGATCCGAAGGCCGGTGTCAAGAATGTTGTTGCGGACGATGTCCGCCTCGAGCTCCTTGAACAGCCCTTTAGCGGCCTCGGCGTCCAGGCCCTCCTCGACCAGTTTCGCCTGCGCGGCCTTCTTTGCGGCCGAAATTTTCTCCTGGCGGACCTGCTTCACGGTCTCGGTATAAGCGGCGCGGATATCGGCACGGGCGAGCTCGTCGACGCGCGCGGTCAGCGCCTTGGTCGCATCCGACACTTCGGTCAGCGGCCAGGGGTCCTTGGCCGAGTGCTCGGCGAGCTCGATGATCGCCTGGATCACCGGCTGGAAGGCGGCATGGCCGAACGTCACGGCGCCGAGCATGACCTCCTCGGAGAGCTCGGAGGCCTCGGATTCGACCATCAGCACGCCCTCGGTGGTGCCGGCCAGCACAAGATCGAGCTTGCTGCCCTCACGCTGGCTGGTGGTCGGGTTCAGGACATAGGCGCCGTCGAGATAGCCGACGCGGGCGGCCGCGACCGGGCCGAAGAAGGGGATGCCCGAGATGGTCAGCGCCGCGGAGGCGGCGACCATCGCCAGCACGTCCGGGTCGTTCTCGAGGTCATGGCTGAGGACGGTGACGATCACCTGGACCTCGTTGCGGAAGCCGTGCGGGAAGAGCGGGCGGATCGGGCGGTCGATCAGGCGCGAAACCAGCGTCTCCTTCTCGGTCGGCCGGCCTTCGCGCTTGAAAAAGCCGCCGGGGATGCGGCCGGCGGCGAAGAATTTCTCCTGGTAGTTCACGGTCAGGGGGAAGAAATCCTGGCCCGGTTTGGCGGTTTTGGCACCCACGACGGTGGCCAGGACCACGGTATCGCCAAAGGAGGCGACGACGGCGCCGTCCGCCTGGCGGGCGACCTTGCCGGTCTCGAGAATGAGGGTGTTGCCGGCCCATGCCAGCTCTTTACGGAAATAACGATCGAACATTTTTCTCAACGACTCCACGCGGCGGAGCGAGGTCGGCGAGCCGGGATGAGGGGCGCGTAAAGCCGGCTATTGAGCGGCGCCTCGGGCGGCATGGGTCTGATTGTGCGCGGCGATGCGATCAACCGGTGATCAACCCGCACACAACCACGGACCATGTGGCCGGAAACGCCGCCTGATCAAGAAAACCGGCGGCGGCGCGGATCATCCGGTGGCGTAGCCCCCGTTCTGCCGCTTCAACATAAACAAGCGCAGCGGCGGCGAAAGCCGTCGTCACGAACGCACCCCATGGCGCGTGCGTGATGCATAGCGGAGTTTGGGGCGCAACGCTAGGTGGGGGACTGGCCTAGCAGCTCCAACCGATAACGCTCGGCCCAAACTGCCGCCTGAACAGGCAGAGGGCACGCCTCCATGAAGATCACCGTCGCCTCGTCGCCGCTACACGGTTCGTCGATCGGCGGGGTAAAATTCACGAGCAAAATTCGGCCCCCGGGGCTCAGCGCATCAACGGCTCGTGCCGCCATGCCGCGGATGTCGTCGGGGGACAAGAAATACAGAATTTCCGAGAGCACGATCAGGTCGAAACGGAGGCCTTCCGGCCATTCGGCCGGCAGCACACGGCGCTCGAAGCTTAATTGCGGCAGGCCGGCGCAACGTGCCCGCGCTGACGCCAGGGCGGCGTCCGCTACGTCAACGGCGAGCAGCGCGTCACAGCGCGCCGCAAGACGGGATGTCAGGACGCCGATCGAGCAGCCGGCCTCAAAGACACTGGCAAAATGATCGTCACCCAGGACCGCAAGGGTCGCGTCATATTTGTTAGCCTCATATGCGCTCGTCTCGAAATCCCAGGGGTCGGCGTTGCGGGCGTAGAGTTTGTTAAAGAATTCTGGCTCTCTGGAAGACTTCATCATTGCACGAACACCTCGTAAGGACGGCTGAACACGGCCAGCAGATCGGGCGGCAGGCGGAAGCCGTCGGGCGAGTCCGTGATCAGCTCGGTGTATTGCGAGGCGTGCGCGGCAATGGCGGCCTGTTTGGCCGCGAGATGGGCGCCGATGTCCAAGCGGAATCCGGTTATCCGTGCGCCATCAGGCAGCTCATCCGCGCCATCGCGCAGCCAGCCCCAGACGGGATAGGAGAACAGCAGCCAGCCGGTGCGCGCCGCCAGCACCGCCGCGATGCGCGCCGCGGCTTCATGGTCGCAATGTGGATCATGCGCCCAGGGAGCGAGAATAACGGCGCAGCCGGCAGCCTCGCCAAGGCTTTGCAGCCGCGCCACGGCGCCGGCGAGGTCGGGCCCCGCCGCTGGCAACCGCGTATCGGGAAAACGCAAAAAATGCAGGTTTTGCCGATCAAGTCCAAGACATCTCACGGCCGCCGCGGCCTCGGCCTCACGCAATGCGGCGAGGCGGTCCGGCGGATAGGCGCGCGAGCCCGGATGGCTCGCCGCACCATCGGTCAGTATAACAACCTGCGGCGCCACGCCGGCGCTAACGGCCGTCGCGATCAAACCGCCACAGCCGAGGCTCTCGTCATCGGCGTGGGGCGCGAGAACGAGGGCCCGCCGCGCGCCGAACGCCTCCGTGAAGCTGCGCAGCGGCAGTGCCTCTAACGCCGCCAGCACCTCGACCACGCGCATTATGCCGGAAGCTCGTTTTGAAAATAATAGGTGGCGCCGCGCTCCAGCGTCTCATCGGGTGCAGGCTGGCGCAGGAAGACCGCAAGATCGCGCGCGATCCGCTCCGCCGCAGCACCCTCCATGAACGCGCCAAGCCCAAGGCTGCGTTGGGTCAGCCGGATCGCGTCCAGGCATGCGGTCTCGATCGCGATCCGGCCGAGATTGACATAGGCCACGATCTCCTCCGCCGGCCCATCCTCCAGGCAGGCGCGCAACGCGACGTTATGCAGCCAAAGCCGCGCGGTCTCTGCGGCAATGACAGCGCTCCCGAAACGCGCCAGCTGGTGCGGATGCCCATTTCGCCCGCGGCTAACCAGTTCATCGCGGTAGAGTTTCAATAACGCGACCAGCCCGCCATAGGCGGCGGCCGAACCCCGCCACGCGCCGGCCGAAAACACCGGCTCGCGTAAATAATCCCCGGCGCCGCCCAGCCAGTCGTCCAGGTTCACGGCGTAGCCGGTGAAATCGACCGCACCTGTGATCGCCGCACGCATGCCCGCGAGTTTGACACCCGCCGGCTTCACCACGTCAGCGCCAGGTGCGCGCACGATCATCATCCGCGTGCCCTCCGGCGTGCCGACAGTGATCAACGCGCGATCCGCGGCACCTGCGCCCGAACAGAAGATTTTGCGGCCCGTTAGTGTACGCGCCGATGTCAGCCGCACACCGCCATCCGCCGGGTCCGTCACCCACAGCGCGAACAGCCGGCCCTCCCGCGCATCGCGCGCCACCGTTTCGGCCAGCCGGTGTGAGCCGTAGCGCAAGGCGAGCTGGAGGGCGTTGACATGGGCCTCGTAAAGCCGCGCAACGGCAAGGCTCCCCTCCCCTAACAGCGCCAGCAGCGCCGCCAGATTTTTTGCACCCTGCGGGCCCAGACCGAACCCAGCACCTCCCAGTTCCGGCGGCAGTGTCGCCGTCAGCAGCCCCATTTGCCTGAGTTGGACAAAGTCCTCATGCGGGAAGGCTGACGCCGCGTCATAGCCGGCTGCGCGCGCCTGCATCGCCGGCACGCAGGCCGCGACACCGGCGATGAAGTCGTCCGTGCTTGTTATGCTATCGAGCAAAATGAATCCCCGTCAAAGGCGCTGCAACATCCGCGCCACCCTCCAGCCGGTCGCGCAGCCACGCGGCCTGCCGGGTTTCGCGCGGCAGTTCCGCCACGCGCAGCCGGCGGCGCTGCAGCACCGGGCTCAACCTTTGCACCTGCGCCCAGGCCACGCCGAAATACGGCTCGCGCAGCGCCGCCTGCATCGCCGGCGTGCCGATGAGAAGGTCATGGCCCAGCGTCTGCACGCCGCGATCACCAGCGCGCAGGCGGCGCAACTGGACTTTGGCGAGGGCGCGGCGATACGCGTCGATCGCGGGTTCCAGCGCGTCGTCGGCCCACTCATCGGCGGCCTTGATCCGGCGCGCCAACGCCGCTGCCATGCCCCCTTCGGCGCGTCCTTCAAGCCGGCCAGATACCGGCACGCAGATCCCGAACGCGTGCCGGATCTTCGCGTCCACAAGCCGAAATTTTGCGACGAGCGCGCGATCTTCGCCGACCGCGATGTGCGGCGCGCCACCGGCACGGCGATATGCCGCTACCGTGAACGCGATCGACGCGCCCGAATTCTGTTGATGCCGAGGCCATGGATCAGCAGGGTCAGGGTCGATCCGCGCATCAAGCTCATCGAGCACTTCGAGGCACGCCCTCTCGCGTGCGTGGTCCTCGTGCATGCGTGCGGGCAAACGCGCCGCATCGGCCGGCAGGATCGACGCCATGCCGCACACCACCTCGGCCCCGCGCGTTAGTATCTCGAGATTGGCCTCGATCCAGTCATCGGGCGGCACGGCATCGGCGTCCGTCGTCAGCACCACCATGGCCCCGGGCGACGCCGCAGCCATGTCGAGCACCAACCGCCGCGCGGCACCTGCTGATGCCTCGGACGGCGCCAGATGCCGCTCGACGACGCGCAACGATGGCAGATCGGGCAGTGCCGACCTTACGGCCTGCAGACTTCGATCCGTACAATTGTTAAGAAGAATGATAACTTCGTCAGCCCGACGGGTCTGCCGCGACAAGGCCGCGAGGCATGCGCCGATATGCGTCTCCTCATCACGCGCCGGTATTCCGACAATAACACGCCTGGCGTCAACCATTGTTCCGTCCGCATCAACTGCGAGTCATTTGATTCAATTCGCAGGTGTTGCAATGCGTTTCGAAAGGACTGAAACATAATTCACGTTTGCGTTAGCAGGTAAGGCGAGGCAAGCGCTTCTTTTTTAAAATAAAGAAGCAAAAAACTTTTGCCACGCTTGGTCATGGCTTTGACGCCGTCATCGCCCATGACTGAGGTTTACAAAGATAGTCCTTCCTACCGCCTCTCCCTCGTACCGGAAAAAACAATCTCCGGGAAATTATCCTTCATTCGGTTCAACTCCCACGTGTTGCGCACCAGATACACCGGCGCTCCCTCGCGGTCCTCGCTCATCGCGCTCTTGTTCTGCTCTATGAACAGTTTCAGCCGCGCCGCGTCCTCCGAGAAAATCCA
>Ga0116231_10008657_pt1 | contig 17720 bp, 12 predicted proteins | sample S1TSphgellanicum_2_FD_89695 | JGI IMG/M metagenome (GOLD analysis project Ga0116231, IMG submission 89695) | Host-associated microbial communities from peat moss isolated from Minnesota, USA - S1T2_Fd - Sphagnum magellanicum MG | ecosystem: Host-associated > Plants > Peat moss > Unclassified...
TATTTTATTATTTTCTTACATGAAGTGAAATCAAATTTAAAAAAAGAGGGTTCTCATCCCCCCCCCCCCCCCCCCCCCAATATAAAGCAAACAACAGGTTTTTTTTTTTTTTTTTTTTTTTTTATAAAATATATTTTTTTATTAATAAATTTTTTTTTTTTTTCTTTAATATAATAATTTTTATTTTTATTTTTTTTTTTTTTAAATAAAAATAATTAAATTATTTTTTTAAAAAATTTTTTTTTTTTTTTTTTTTTTTGATTTCATATAACCAAAAAACTATATTAAAACCAAAAAAATGTTTCTATCATTTTCAATAGCCATAATCCAATCAAAAAATATAAAACCATTTCTAGATTTCTATACATGGTTCAAACATATAGCCAAAAATATTTTAAAATATTTAATTTCTATATTTAACTTGTAATTAAATCTGAATAAATTTTCCTATGTATCATTATGTATCATTGTCACTTTGACCAAAACACAAATTCTACAAAATAAAACATTGCATGATCATGGTCACATAAACACCCTCACCCTATGCCATATGAGGCATTAGTATCATGCGGTAAGACAACAGGGGTGTTGGAAGGGTATCAATAGGATCATTTGATCATAATACATTATACCCATGATATGATATGTGATATGATTAGTGTTGTTGGAAGAACAGGGGTGTTGTTTAAAGAACAGGGGTGTTGTTCATTTCCTCTGAAATTTTCAGCTACGATTTAATTTAAATTTTTAGTGAAGAAATCATTCAATGTTCAAGGACTTTTGCATTGCAAAGTCTTAACGTCATGGGACCCTCCTCATTTTGCAACATTCCCAGTCGTTCCCTCCTCTGTTCCCAGGAGTTCTCTTCCTTTTATTAATGCCAGAGAGCGGGCCATGAATGAATGGTGCATTCTGCCAGGTGCGCTGTCACTGACTGAAGTTTGAACCCCAGTCTAACCTATGAGTTAGTTCACCCTCTGGGACATGGGCCCTGCTGGGCCCTGGGGCAGTGTTTTTGTAGGGATTATTTAATTGTAGTCTACGTGGCGATCATGCATAGGAAGATGTTAAAAATGGCGAGCATCCTTAAAGGAAGATTTAGCCAAATATGGCTATAGACCAGGTACGAAAGTACAATTTTCTATATATTCATGCCCATACACTGAGAACCAGCTGTAGAAAATCGGAATAGTTTTAGTTTTTTTTTTTTTTTCCCCCCCTCAGTTTTGACAATTAAAAAGGCTCCAAAATCACTTCAATTTCGAATTTTTTAAATTTTCATTTTGCATTTTGGCGAAAATTTTCCAGCTGGGAGTTCCGGGGTTTACTCAGTGAATCGGCCATTAGGGGGAGGGCGGGGCTTAGAGGTCCTTCTGCACATGGAACGAGCGAGGGTGGTAGCCCAAGTGTACTGTACCTGAAAACAGCAGAAAAGGGCTACCGCTAGCCTCGCCCTTACCCTCCTTAAAAACTTAACCTAATTTGTTTAAACATTAAAAAAACGGATATGCTTGGAGAACCTTGCAAATTTGTAAGATGCCTCCCCACGGTGCATAGAAGATTACCCCCAGCAAAGTACCCTGCAAATTACAAAGGAAAAAATTAGGTTAGGTTTTTTACATTATTGGAAGATTGTTTTCTCCTTCTTGCTGCAGCCTCCAGAAAGGGTTTGGCTACTAGGAGAACGGACTGAATGATTAATTATTTAAAATGGCTTGAAAAAGATAAACTAGAAAGTGTTCAATTGTCTATGAAGTTAGTATGTGGACAATTGGGTTAAGAAGAATTGTGATGTAAACAAAAACTGTAGCTCAACCATAGTACAAGACATGAAGCACTAATTGTTAATGGTGTTTTTAAGAAGTTCGAAAAGGTTGTAAATTGAAAAAAGTTCAAGAATGAGAAGTAGAACAAGAAAATAACTTGTTACAATTGTGGCACCAAAGGCCATCTTGCAAAAGATTTTCACAAGAAAAAACCAAATTCAAAGGTTTTTCACAAGTGGCTTGAACAAGCAAAACTGAACTTCTTGTGACTGTTTTTTTTTATGTATGAAATTTGAAGGGATGCATGGTTTGTTGATTTTAGAGCTTCACAACATTTGACCTTTCAGAAGGAAATATTCTCAACCTTTGAAGAGTTTACTTTAAATCACAAAGTATATCTTGAAAACAATAATATGCGTGATGTATGTGAGAAAGATATTATTGTCTTCAACTTGTTAAATGGGATTTCCAAGTGTATTGGAGATATGTTGTATGTCCCAAAGTTGGTAAAATTTTTGTTATTGATTGGTTAGTTAACAAAGCAAGGTTTCAAAGTGGAATTTAAAATCACCAAATATTGGTTGAAGTCCTTTAATTCAACCAAGGTGATTGCTAAAGCTATTCAAGAAGGAAGGTTGTATAAGTTAGTTGGAGTTGTTCAATCCTTGGTTACAAATGTTAACATCAAGATTAAGAAGAATGACTTGTGCCATTAGAGACTTGGACATGTATCTATGTAAGCTTTAACAACCATGGACAAAAGTAACCTTGTTGAAAACATGGATTTCAATGGAGAACATGACCTGAGTTTTTGCGATGGATGTGTGTATGGTAAACATCACCATACCCCATTTCCATTGAGTGGGGTTTTGTGCAAAAGAAATTCTTGAGCTCATGCACACAAACCTATGTGGTCCCATAACAACATTTCATGGAAGGGAAAAATATTTTAAAAACTTTCGTTGATGATAAGAAGACATTTCTTTATACCATGAAAACTAAATTTGGTGTGTTTGACAAGCTTAAAGTTTTCAAAGTTTTGGTAGAAAATTAAATTGGACAAAAAATCAAAGCGATTAGATGTGATAGAAGTGGGGAGTATATGTCATGGATGTCAACACCATGGAGTTCATTCAAATGAATGTTCATCCATCACTTGTAATTAACTTGTATTTAATTTTTAGTTTAGTTTCAATTCTCTCTTAATTAACTTTTAATTAATTTCTAGTTAACTTTCAGTTCATTTGTAGTCATATCTAAATTCACTTCCAATTAATTTTTAATTAGTTATAAATTAGTTTCTAGTTATCTTTTAGTTCATTTGTAGGTATCCTTTAATTCATTTTCAATTAAATTTTAGTTAATTCATAGATAAATATCAATTCACTTTTAGGGTGAAAACACATTATGGGTCACTGCATAATTTTGTCACAATTTGATTATTGACCATGGAACAAAAATAAAATAAATAAAATGTGAAAATGATTCTACAAAATAATATATTATATGAATTGATCACATCATATGAATTTTAAGAATGATTTTTGAGTTTTCAGAACATATTTGACTTTTGTAATGTTAAAAACCTACATCACAATCCATATGATATGATTATGGATTCATTATATTTATTAAATTGTTTGATTGAATGATTATTTTTGACATGGAAAAAAATGTGATGCCATTGATACAAATGAAGACAATTTTGAAAGATTTTGAAAACCAAAAATTGAAATATACAATGAAATATGGATTTTAAAAATAAATTTATTTATTCATTTGAATTAATAATTCAACTTCTCATTTTTTACAAATAAAATTTTGATACAATTATTTATCATTGATAAAGTTTATAAATAAATAAAAAATTGTTTAACCTTACCATATGACTTGTGCAATATAATGTATTCTACTATAATGTATATCGACTTCTATTTTAACATTAATATGGATTCCACATATGTTAGAAAGTTTTACACTTTAATGTGTTTTCACCTTCTAGTTCAGTATTAATTCCCACATGGATGGACATGCACTACGGGGAATTTGCAAATATACAATTGGATTTACAATTCATTTTTAGTTGTAAATACCACATGTGTGATTTGTTACAGTGCCTAGTCACCTTGGACAAGTTGCATAAAATTTAATCGCAAAAAACCAATACATGGCATCAAGTTGTAAAGGTAGTCACATAAAGATGTGATTTGCATGAACTTTTGATCCATCCAAACTAGTTTACGTGGCATTGTCATTTTGTGACTGATTTTATGACTCAAAAATGTAGTTGCATTATTAATATATTTTAAAATATTCATTATTTAAATAATAAAATAATAAAATAATAAAAAATTATGTTATTGTTAATTTCATTAAATTCAACCTATACCATGTTAACACATGTCATTACATAGGCTAGGATTAAAAAATTAATTTAGGTTGTTATTGTGCTTATTTAAGGTCACCTAGTAGGCATCTAGCTTATGTTGGTTATGTAGGTAAAGAATATTTGGTCAACATTCCAACACTAACCACAACCCATGCCATTTGTGAGAATTGCAACCCAAGGATGGAAATCAACTCCTTTATCACCAAGCCACACCACATGTTGTGGAAAAAAAGTAACATGCATTTTATTTAACCTATTTGATTTCAAACATTACACAAAACATCATCTTTGAACTTTGAATTTTTATTACAATTTTGTTCAAATGACAAGATTCAAGTTCAAATTTAAAGGTTTTCCAATAATGTACAAAAATGTATTTTTTTTCCTTTCAAAAATATAAATCAATTTGAAAAAAAGAAATTTGAAATTTGTTATTCAATACAATTTCAAAACCCATTTTGTGGAAAAAATAAAATTAATCACATGATTTATAAATGGACAATATAATAAAAAATACATAAATAAATTTCATATCTTAAACCTTCATTTTATTTTTGAGAATATATTATACAATTTTTTTTGATATATCATAATTTTACCAATATAATTTAATTAAAATGTGTGATATATAATTTATCCACATATAATATTTATAAATGAATCATAAATAAATTTTAATAAAAATATAATAAAATTTATTTTACTAACAATATTCCTGATAGAAAATATTAATTTAAATAATAAATTTTATTTCTAAATATTGATTAATGCCATATAATTAATTGATTTTATGGAACTATAAATTTTTATTATGTTTACACATATAGTATCTTAATTTTAACTTAAAATTATGATAATTATTCATGTAAAAATAAATTATATTTTTTCAAATCTCAAACATTTCTTTGATTTAAGAAATTATATTATACAATTTTGTTTTATAATATATCATAATTGTACCAATGGAATGTACTTTAAATGTATGATATGAAATGGGTCATAAATTACTCTTACCTAGTGTATTCAATAAATAAATTACATTGCTTACCTAATATAGTAATTAATTCAAAAAATCACATATATCAACATGATAAAATGCTTATTATTTAACCCACATACATGTGACTTACTTGCTATTTACTACCTATCCTACTTATTGTTTATTTAATATGTAATTGCATAGCCTACCTAATTATTTAATTATAATTACTACCTAAACCCTAACCTATTTAATAAATAAATTACATAGCCTAATTCATTAAATACTTAATACAAGAACATTATCACATATCAACAATATGATAAAATACCTACTATTTAGCCCTATTTCTACCATTACTTGCCATGGGTCCTTTGAAATTTTCACAAACCCATTAAACCCTATTACACATTTAATGATTAATTCATTGAAAAAAGTTAAGGGAAAACAATTAGACCACTAAATCCAATAATTTCGTGGGCCAATTCATTTAAAAAAAAATTTGATTACATGTGCACTTGTAATTAAAATTTATACACGCAAATCAAGGTGAAAAGATACCATGTGGTATCCAATCGCCCTTGAACCACCTTCAAAATCACAAAAACAATTAAATTTTCATCTATTTTGGGATGCCATTAAAAATGGATGATATAAATATATTTTTCATTTTCAATTTAACATTAGTCGCAAGTGTAAGTTGCATATGCAACTGCAAACCACTTTGTAGTTGTTTACATGAGTACTAGTCATTTATACCAAGTGCCACGGAAGATAGTTGTAGTTAAAGTCACAAAGTTGGTTAATTTGGATAGAAGTTGCAAATGCATGGGTTGGAATGGATAAGGTTCCTTGTAATGATGGGGCACACATGGGTGAACATCGACCACATATAAGTTGGAAGTTTCTTGAGAAGCTATTTTGAGCTAGGTACCCAATGGGTATACATAAAGTTAGAATCTCACATTACTTTTAGTTTGTTCAACAACAATTTTGAGAACATATTTTGTTATGATCTTGTTATGTTCTTGTCATGCTTTTGTAATAAATTCTTTTTGCATTCACATCGTACACATCGTGTTTTTACTTTTGATTTTCTTATTTTATGACTTGGATTTAGAATTAAGCTTATTGTCATTCATGTGTTTTGGAAATCTTGTTGTTTAATTTTTTTCATGCCTATGATACATATGGAGATTCATCATCATTTGGTGTAAAAGAAGATTGAAGAAGGCTTTGTTCAGTGGTGCATTAAAACACAAAGAATATGGTATTTAAATTGGTGCATTAAAACATAGAGAATATGATCAAAGGACTTTTTGTTGACAAGCATGAATATTTTCAACATTTGATGGATGTGATTAAGTGCATAACTTGATAGTTCACTGAATAGGGGTGTTAGATATCAACTTCCTACCAAGTTATTTAAATTACTTTTATTAAATTATAGTTACTTGAGATATTTGTGTTGCATGCACAAACTTTTGGGATTGTGAGATATGTTGAATAAGTTAAGTCAATGGCCTTGTGCATATGCTTACATGTGCATGCACTTCTAGGATAGGTAACATCTACATGGAGGAATTCACCTCCTATTTAGATGAGGACACACAAAGTTTGTAGCAACATCTTTGTGATTCTAAGCTTGGGTGGAAAGCTCATTATAAAAATTAATTTTTTATCATTTCTATTTTTTCATCAATCCACTATCAATTTCTAACATATGGATCAAATTTTCATTTTTTAGAATTATACGTGGGATGATTATAGAGTTTTGTATTTTTTCTAAATTTTTTTTTATCAAAATAAGTTTAGGTTTATAATCTACTTTGAAAAATGCAAAGGCATTTTTTGGGGATTTTTTTTTTCAATTTTTATTTTCCCACACCATATTCAAAAATGATGGAAATGACAAGCAAATCTTCTATACTTTTTGCATCACTTTGCATCTTATGTTTTTTTAATTAAATATGAATTTGATTGTATTTGAATTGAATTCAGTTGAATTGGAGTTCAATTCAATTGAAATTGAATACAACTCCAATGGATATGAACTATATTTAAATTTAGTTCAATTCAAAAAATTGAACTCCATTGAATTTGGATTGAAATCAATGAAATTTGAATCAAATTCAAGTTGCATGCAATGTCATTCAATATTTTCATTCGAATGGAGTTTAATTTTCAAATGTTCTTTCATCATTTCATCCTCAATGGTAATGCTTAGTAAGCAAAACCCCAAATTAAATATTTATTTATTTAAATGCATTATATTTAAATTTATAGACCAAATTAAAATTGAAAAGATTATAGTTCAGTTTTTGAATAAAGATTTAAGATTAAAGTAATGCCCTTAATTTAGACCAAAACCTGAACTTTTATGTAATGGATTTTCAAATTGAATTCCTCAACAAATCATATTATTTATTCAACACAATTTGTCATGATTACCATGACTTTCAATTTCACCACATTCACCACATTCACCACATAAGCATATTCATTGTTTTTATAAATTTCATGGAGATCTAAATATCCTTTGAAAATCCTATGATTGTGAATGTGCCTCAACATTAATAGGGATTCAATTATGTGCCCCCAAAAATTTCAGATAAATTCCTTATTTTCTTAGTATTGTTTTCAATTATGAGCTTTCAATAAATTTCCAATTGTGTTTGTATTGTTTATCCAATATTCTTTGCATTGTTTGTTGGTTCCTGAATTCTCAACTCTATTTTAAGCTTTATCTTAATACCAACATATTCATCCCATACATTATCTTGTAGTAAGATTCGACAATCAATTATTAAATTAACTTAATTTTAGGGCAAAGGAGCATTTGACATTTCAAGTTATGCTTTTCTAGCTTTCGGCAAATGTTGGTTTCTAATATTTCAAAAATTGTGCAAGATATAGTTGAAAAAACAAACTTTTCTTTTGTGATGACCACAACATGTAGAGGAAAATGTTGAAGAAAAAGACTTGGATTTTTGAAGATGATGAGATTGCCGAATCAGTGCTCAATATGTCACCCTGCAAATTAAAATTGGATGAAGAAAAGTCTAAACATGCTGCTTTGGCTCAGCAAATTGGTTTTGGCCCAACATTTTTGCATAAATTTTAACATATATTTGTGTCTCTTGTTAATAATATTGTATATGCTGAAAATTTCAGAAATTCAAAAATCCAGTGCCAAAGTTTAAATTCTAAATATATTAATTATTCAACAAACACTTGCCAAATCGATTCAAGGATTGCATGTTTCTCTTTGATCAAGTCACTTTTATTTTAAAATTTCTGAAATTTCATGTGATTACAAGTTGTGTGTGCTCCCACATCAAGACATATGGATACCAATATTGGTTTTAGTGCAAAATTTCATAAAACTGTGTAAAAATAAAAATAAAAAAGGGAATACAATAATGTTGCAACATTCTTATTAGAGATATCCACAAATTCACCCTGTCTTCACCCTGTCTTTGGGCCTCCTTTCACCCCCTAACCCCTTTTTTAGTGGTGTCAGTAAAGTAATGAAAATTTACTAAATCTCAGTATGAAATGCTGAAACTCAGGTTCGAGTGAAATTATAGTAGCTGAAAATCTATGTAGCAGCAATGGAGGCGCTCAGGGAAAAAGGAAGATAGGGTGAAACTCAGGAACCATAAAAATTGATGGTTTTTTTACTTTCCCCCCCCCCCCCCCCTCCTTTGAATGCTAATATAATTTTTTGCAGGTTTTTTTCGAGTCTGACCCTGTGTATGACCAAACTCAGGGTACTGGTGCTGTCCTTTCCTGACTTTATGGATATCTCTATTATCTGGAAAATTTTCAAAATTTGAAAAAAAATTAAAAATGTTTATCACACATTTGGACTCTGATTTTAATTTGGTAGCAATTTAAAAATTAGTTTCAAAAAATATTTAGACATGTTCTAGAAACCTATCACCGTTTGATGGTTAATCCCTCTTGGGATGCTAGCCAATGATGCAACATCAGAAAATTGAAAAAAAAATAATAAAAAAATTTAAAAAATCATAAAAATCATTTATGGATACAACAATTATTATGACTTCATATTTGCCAATCTGAAATTTTAAGCAAATTAGGCAATGTTGTTGTCGTGTTTGTTACACTTTCAAAATTTTGCCGTTAGAATTTGTGAAAATTTCCAACATCTTGGTTTTGAATTAATGTAGGTATCTCAAATGTGACCATAGGGTAAGATATCCTTTTGTCAAAATTCTACTCTTTTTAACCTACATAACTCATGTGGTTTCTAGCAAGACAAATGCTTTCACAATATTCTTCAATCCTATTTGATTGTATAGGATTAGGAACTAGAAATTCTCTTCATCCAAGGAGGGGGAACTAATTTGTTGTTCCTTCCATGTGTTTCCAATTATGTTACCTTCATGTTCCCATTCAATTTACACATGCGCCTTTTTATTATGTTCTTGTGATGTTCCCTTCGGTGTTCCCACTGTTTATCCCATCTTGGGTGCTCAAATTTCTCTATGAAGTTCCCATATAGAATTGTCATGTCGTAGCGTGTAAATGGTAGCACCACTCTTTAAGCCCTTATTCTATGCCCAAAGTTGTACCCCCCCTTTTTTTTTCTCTGTATGTACAGGGTACGTACACAAAAGATACGTACACAAAATATCTCAAAAATGACATCATAAATTAGTAAAATCAAAGAGTCAATTGTAAAAACCTCCAAGTTATTGTTATAAGATCCTTATGACTTTGCATGTCATTTGTGGTGGGCAAACATGTAAATATTAGTTCACTAAGACAACTCTTAAAATCAATTCATGGCTCGGATTTGAAAAATGTGAGTGCTCTCTAATTTTTTTTCAGTGATCACAATTAAATTTTTCTTTTCTTTTCTTTGTATGAGTAGAGAGAGTCTATGCTATTAAACAACATTTAAGTACCAGTTGACCTCCTCAAAACAATTCAAGGCTCCTATTGGAAAAATCTGATTGACCATAAAAGTAGGCTTTTGTTTCCACCCCCCAAAATCCTTAGGCAGAAGCCTATTCCACACACAGACCCTCATGTACTTGTCTATATGTAAAAGCTTTGTCTGTGTACAAGACAGTGTTAAAAAGGAAGATTGTGTGTGAGCATAGCCATGGAAATCCTCATCCTTGCACACAACCTGGACTTTTGCTCTATGTTATTCTGCAACACAACCACCACACAATAGTCTTTCCAGTGTAAAGCTATGGAATAGTAAAGAGGTTCATGCTTGTGTTAACCCTGGCCATTCATGTTTGTCCAATGAGAATTTAGCATCCCAAGGAAATGACCAAGGAAAATGCTCTAAGTGAGCTCAAATTTACTTATATTTTACATGTGATTTGTTCATTCACACACATGGATGCGGTTATCAATTGCCCCAAATCCACTCTCGAGGTCTAATTGTCCATGCATATGTGACTGACCCTTGGTCATTAAAATTTTGGCAGGCCTGGACACATACCAATGTAACACATGAGGCTCGATGTAAAAAGCTTAGAAGACCCCGTGTCAAAAACCCAGCGGCCAAAGTTCAATTGCAAAAACAAAGAAATTTTGTAGGATAGAAAAAATCCTCCTCAATTTGTTTGTAGACATCTCCTCACAAAAACCTACCTAGAAAGTTGGTGAACCGAAGGGCTTGGCCTTAGGGCCTGTGCATTTCACACGCAACCTAAGCTTTATACATTGAGAGCCTCAAGCTTTTGACATGGTGCCCAAGCTTCGTACATTGATCCTATGCTTTTGACATTGGGGTTTGGGATTGAGAGATGGGGGTCTTGACTTTTGAGATTTGTTATATTTGGTTTATAACAAAAAGTGTCGTTGTAAGTCAAGTGATTTCATTGGATTTTGAGTGAATTCATTGGTCACAATGAACAGGACTTAACTTAGTGTGAATGTACTTAGTGTGAATGTAATGAATTCGTTGGTCTAGTGCACAAGGATTAGTGAACTGCAGTCAGAAGGGAGGCCTTGGAAAATTTTAACATGACCCAAGAGGGCTAGCAGGCTATGCATGGAGCTTTTTACATGAAGCCCAGGCTTTTGACATGGGGCCAGCACAAGTGTATCACCTTTTTTGGTATTTCATCCTAAAGCTTCCAAGCGATTCTTTGTTGCTAGGAACTTGAAGTTCATCTTTGAACCTAGACCACAAGTAAAATGAGTTTGACCTTACAAATATCTTCAGGTGCATATGGGTTACTTGTATGGGTGCAACCTCATGAATTGAGACATGACATGGGAAGAGGTTTTCAATCTGCTTTGGATTGTGCCATAATGAACAATGGCAAAGATCAGACATGAAAGTGGCAAATCACAAGTTGAATGAACTTGAGGGGAACCCAGTAATTAAGACAACCCACTGAGCTTGGATGCAGAACTTGGTCTCTTTTGGAGATGTAAACCATTCAGGAATCAGGAACAAATCACTCCTTCAGATGAGAAGAATGCTGAATTTCCAAAATGTAATTTAACCATTCAACAATTGTGGACCAAAATCCCTTGTTGTAAGAAGACAGTCCTGAATTTCTGAAACACAAACAATTCCAGAATTGGGTAACAAATCCCTCCTTGTGATCAGAGTCCTGAACTTTGTCATAGCAAATTGTTGCGTCGATGATCGTGTGTCAATGATCATGTGTACTACTATAAAGCAACATCAACTTTCACTTCAGGCTGGCCAGTAAACTTGATTAGAACCAGCATATGAACCAATCAGCTACTGTACATTGAGCAATCTCATCCTAGAGGAACATCATATGTGCAACAAACAAACAAAAGCCACCAGAACATCAAAGAAAGACCCCATCCATAAAAACTTTGAGTTGAAGCAGTGATTGAGAATCGAAAGCATGATGAGCAAGCTTCAATATTGATCTGAGATTAAAACCTACAAAGTGTTCCTGCAAAGGTAACACATGCTATAAAGAAAACCACCTTGTGCAGTTTCTTTAGTCATAATGAAGAGACCTATAATGTTTTGCAAAATTGTGAACTGGGCTACTTTCCCAGTGCTCCGGGATGGGGAGGTAGGTATCCAGGACATAACGACCCCTTTCTTTCTTTACACTTTTTTTTTCTCCTCTATGGAGAGGATGATGAGAAAGCTAGTCTATTCTCAAAAAAAGACTTTGCAGGTGTTAGCCTGCATCTAGTGTACATGGCGTGATGCCACTAACCTGCTGTGTTTACTTGAGCGGTCCTTTTGAGAACCCAAAACAAGAGTGGTCACAGGAGCAAGGCTTGGGGTTCGTCCCAGTGCAATCTGTTGTGCAGATGTTCTCAGGCCTTGAAGGTTTGTTGTACCAATCCCTGCTATTGCAGCAGCAGTGGGTGCATGAGTTGCGGTATCCACGCTGGTTAAACCTAAAGATAGAACTGCATTCCTCCGAAGAAGCAACCTGGACTGCTTGTCCCCTGAAGCTGGAAATAAGGGCACAAATGTGTTGAGCTTGTCAAACTCTTTTTTTGCTTGCCTCCGTTGTTGAATCTCTTGTCTCAAAACATGGTTCACGGCTTTGGCATAGCTGCGAGGATCATGGTCCCTGCATATGCTGCCTTCAGAGCCATAAGAGCTTGGATTGCTCATGATCTCCAGTGGGTGTGGCTTGTTCAAAAATGCCCTCTCTGCAAGTTTCACTTCATCTGCTGCACATTGGGGTAATGACCCTGCCCGAAAAGGGTTGGATTGTGAATCCAATCTTCTTGGTTGTCGTACAGCATAAAGTCCACTGCCAGAAGGAAGTAGGGGGTGGCCAGGTGCTTGTTGAGCATCAGGTTGCAAGATGAGCATCTCTCCCATTGGTACATACATTTGCCTCTGTTTTGCACAAATGAAATTATTTGCTGTCAATTCAGAATGAAGCCAGCCTAGGTTGTTCAAATGGGTGGGTGAAAATGCATTAATAGGAGTCACAAAGTGTGTGGGCATTGCTAAAAAACTGTAGCTGCACATTCATTGTTGTAAGAATCTATGAACAATATGTACCCTTACATCTTTGAATAATCACAAGGAGAGCACAATAATTTCAATTGTCATTTTGTTTTTGTAATAGGCTCCATTACTTGTAAAGTTTCAATACTCAAAATTTGATGGCAATTCATGATCTTTCAAGTGTCCTTTTGTATAATGACCTAAATGGAGTTGCACATTCATTGTTGCAAGAATCCATGAACAGTGTGCGAAGCGAGAAATCCTTGACAATACTTACGCAGCAGGCAGGCTGTGACAAGAAACATGTGTTTGATTTAGTAGTAGTAGTACCTGACGAAGGAGGCATGAATGATTGCGAAATCTTTGGCTGACGCGCTTGAGTATTGCCACAATTTGATCAGGGAAATCGCAAGAGAAGATGCGTGGTACAAGATCTCCAGAGATGACAACAGATTGAACGTGATTCTGTTTCAATCCCAGTGACTGGAGCAGGCTATCACCTCCACACATCATTTGAGGTGCACCAAAGCTGTACACAGGATCATGCAACGCCGATGCCGGAACGATTCCACGGAAGCGGAACATGAGAGAGAGAAGAACTGCTAAACTTCCGCCGAGGGAATGCCCCGTGAACCGAAACCGTGCACGCGCTGCTCCTTGTGCATTGATGTGCTGTTGCACCAAGGGCAACATCTGCTCATACATCGCTTTGGCAGCTTCGTATACTCCTTGGTGTACCATCACTTCTGTGCTTGGATCCTGCAAAGAGCAAAAGACTCCATGATGATCATTAAGAGCTCTAGATAATGACGCCTAGCAGTTCTAGAGCTAGCACAAGTACGTACGTCGACAGTAGCTTCACTGCAGTCTTGTTGCACAACAACTTGTAACAAAGAAGCTGGATCAGAAGGCCATGGCGCCTACCTCAAAATGGACAGGTTGAAAGAGAAGATTTGTCCGCCAGGACGCCAGAGACTCAGATCCCTGCACAATGAGACGTAGGATGATGAGAACGGATCCGATTGCGGAAGCCATTGAAGCACGAACGAAGATTTTCTTCACTGCGGCTCTTATTCAACTGCTCTTCAATGCGTACCTGAATGGCAAAGATCCGAGTAGCGGTTTCTTCTTCATCGCAAACGAACCATTCGCAAGGACTGCTACAGGACCGAGCATTTGCCTCTGGTTGTTGATCTCCTCCTCTCTCAGCTTTAGGTACCATGATAGTCGAAGATGTGGATGCGGGGGATAGCTGAGACTCTACTCCTCTGCGTATATAAGCGCTGGCAACTGTAGCTGCTGCTGCTTCGTCAACTCCTCGGCCCGAGCCACTGGGATTTGACTGCAGGTAAGAAGCCGCTGCGGCCAATGCACGAGCGGTTTCTGGTCTTTCGAACGAAGCTCTGACTCGTCGTTCTTCCTCTAGCACTGCTGCTTCGCTCTTCTTACGAGCTGCTGATTCACTCGCTGATTGTTCGCTTCCGGCCGCTGCAGCTTTAAGCGCAAGTGATGATGTGACGAAGCTTAACTTGTGGAATTTGCGAAGTTCATCTGGCTGCAAATTCACAGGTCCAATCCATGTCAGATCAACACACCAAGCCTTCAAGCATCCAGGAGAGAACATTACTTTGCATTGCTGCAAACTCCAAAGTCTAAAGAGAAGAGCGCATTCATGAGAGTAGTCTGCAATCCAAATTGATCAAGTCGACAAAACAGCCAACGCATTTTTCGTGAAAGCTTTCAAGATCAAGAAGACTCGTGTTCTAGACCGTGCCAATGAAATGTGGAGTGCGGACCTTGATATCTGCGGTGACGTACGCGAGGTTGCTCAGGTAACACATCTTCGCAGCATCCTTCAGCTGCTCCACAGGAACTCTTTCCAGGAACTTGGAGAAGGAGTCTTTGGTGTACTCATGCTGCAGCTCCTCGGTTCCATTGCAGTTGAGGGTTTCTTCAGAATTCTGCTGCTCCATATTCTCCTCCCAGTTCTTCGCACCAGGAAAAGCCGCCGCAGTATGATCGGTTACAAAACTGAATGGATAATCGATATCATGGCTTCCAGGACTCATACCCATCATGATCTCTGAACTATCGCTGCTAGTCTCTGGATGATCATGATCATCTTTGTTCAAGCAGAGAAACTGAAGGTTCAATGAAGAAGGCGCAGCTTCACGATCGGTTGTTGAAGGAAGATTCAAAGAACTGTAAGCAGCAGTTGTCTGTGAGACTATGATCCTTCTTCCTCCGCGAGCAGTCTCGACAACTCGCGGTACAGGAGCTGTCCTTGATCTTTCTTTTGTAATCAAACTGGAACAAGAAGATTGTGACCGTGCAGGCGCTTGCACCAAATTTGTTTCTAGAGCTCCGCGATGCTGCAGCTGTCGAGGTAATGCAATTTGTTGGCACACCAGTGCGTCCATACTCTAGACTCTCGAGTCTTCCCTTGTCCTCCCGACAACAACTGAATTCTAAGTTTCTTGTGTTTTTTTCCTCCAGCAAATCTAAAACACTCTTGAAGCTCTTGATCAATGCAGGCACTAAATCAGTCAAACGAATCGTGGAATTTTGAAGATCGATCGAGGAAGAAGGCGCGTGATCTCCCTGATCTTCAAAATTCGTTTCAATTATTATTATGCAGGAATAATTTGGAGGAGACAATCGAGTCCAGGTTTCTTTGCTTACAACAAGATACAATGACTTTCTCGTCGCCTCCGCAGGCCTTCCCTTCTACTTCTCTGATCAGACCGGGGCACAAACAAACAAATAACAAACTAGAAATTGAGGATTCTAATTTAAACAATTGTGAAAAGATTTTCTCGCTACATATGGTGGGGTGGGGGCCGGGGGCGCGGTCCAGGTTTCCTCTGTTTCCTCTTTCTCTGTGAAGATAGACAGACAGACAGACTTGTTTTCCAGCTTCTTCACGTCAGAACCGTGTTTACCTTCACAAGCCGGCACAGACAAGTTTACAGCCTTCCTTCTTTGACGAGTATAAATACTTGTTGAAGATCTCACAAGCTTCTTGTTCAAATCAGTTGGCCAAGACGAGGTTTCCTTCGTTTCTTCCTGTGGCTTCCTTCATGTAGCGCACGCTGTGATCGACTACGTCGCCTCTAGAGCTGCCGCCGCTGCTTTGCTTGCTTACGGCGAGAAAGAAACAACCTGCCGGGAGCGCGAGACGAGAGCTCCTCATGTACGCGGGCCCCGGATGCAGCGTTTTTAATTTTTTTGGGGGCTAAATTATGTCAATTGGCTAATTTTGTTTTCCACAATGGCTAAAACCTGCGGTTGTCGCCAGATTTTTCGAATTTCTTAAGAAAAATATCGCAAGAAATCGTACGGAGAACCCAACAGAGAAATCTGGCGACTTTCTAAAAAAAACATTTGCGCAAAATCTGGCGACTAAGAAATATTATATATTTAGCCATTTTAAAAAGAAAAATTGGCCAATTGACAAAATTTATCCAGAAAAAAAAACGCTTCAAGCGCAAGTGGGGGGACCCACCAGCGTTTTTTTATTGTGGTAAATTCTCGCCAGTTGGGGAATTTGTTTAAAAATAAAATAAAATCGAATATTTCTTTTCTTTGAAAAAAAAGAAGAGGCCAAGTTTTTTTTTTAAAAACTCCCAAAAATCCTTAAGTACGTAGCCATGATATAAAAGAATTTTAATAAATTTCTACTTTCATAGGTGGTCTATAGCCAAACATGGCTAAATCCCCTTGTGGATGATTGTAAATGTGGCTACATCACAAATTTAAAAAAACAATTGGTTGTAGTGAGTGATAATTTTTTTTTTCCCAATTTTCTGATGCGTCATTGGCTAGTATCCCAAGAGGGATTTAGCATTAAATGGCGACAAGTTTTTACAACCTGATTAAATTGTTTAAAAAATAATTTGTAAAACATGGCTACCAAAATAAAATCAGAGTACTTGAAAATGTGGTGAAAAAATTTCAAATAATTTTCTTTGGAAATTTTTGTGATCTTATGCAAAAAAGGAATATCGAAACAGAATATTCCCTTGAATTTTTTTTTTTTTTCTGGCGAAATTTCGCACCTATAAAAACGCTGGTACTTTTACTAAGATATTGCCAAAAATGTGAAATATGCTTCAAGAAATTTACTTTTATTCTTTTCTATAGCCAGAATTGGATAAACGTTCCTATGGATGATTGCCACTTCGGCTCCATCACGAAAATGAGGAACAAAAAACCTTTACAATTGGGGGAGCGGGGGGCCAGGGGGGTAGGGGTGGGGTCCCTCCCTCTTCCCTTGCATACTAGAGAGGGCCACGATAGCCCTATCTGTGATCCTACTCCTAGGCCTTCCGTCGCGACCCCTAGCTAGCCAGCGCAACGCCGCGTGAAGGACAGGAGGCCTACCGACGCCCGCTGTCTTTGACAGATCAAGTTTTCTTTTACGTACGGGTCCCGTGGGTTATAGGTACACCCCCGTGTTGGCCGTGACATAAATACCATAAGTTAACAAGAGTTCATGGTTTTTTTTGTTGGGGGGGGGGGGGGGGGGGAAATTTAATTGTTCTGCTTTTTTTTTAACAAATCACTTTTGATACCATTTACACGTACAGTAATCTACCACTTAAGTAAGCACTTTAAACCAGA
>Ga0116231_10008659_pt1 | contig 17715 bp, 14 predicted proteins | sample S1TSphgellanicum_2_FD_89695 | JGI IMG/M metagenome (GOLD analysis project Ga0116231, IMG submission 89695) | Host-associated microbial communities from peat moss isolated from Minnesota, USA - S1T2_Fd - Sphagnum magellanicum MG | ecosystem: Host-associated > Plants > Peat moss > Unclassified...
AAAAGATAAAGGTTTTTTAAAAAAAATTAAAAATAATTAAAACAAAACCAACACCCAACCCCCCCCCCCCCCCCCCCCCTTTATTAGATAGTTCTTAAGCCCATTAAATGTACACAATGTAAATGTTTATCCTTAATCAAACTTTTGGCGAAGATGTCAATAGCCATGTCAAAGGTGGGACAAAATAATATTTTGATTTCTTTGGCTTAAGCTTGAATGTCAATGTGTTTATTTTGCTCATGAAACTTGGGATTTTCTATTAATTGGATAGCACTTTGATAATCTGAAAAAACAATGGTGGGTGTAGTCTATGGACAATGTAATGAACCAAGTACACATTGCAACCAAATGGCTTGAGTGGATGCATGTGAAAGCACCATATGTTTGCTCTTGGTGAAAAAGTGTTATGAAACATTGCTTCCAATTAACCAATGACTAATAACACAAAAACTCAACATAAAACAATATCTAGATGTGAACCGTTGAATATCCAAACACCTAGCCCAACATGCATTGAAATAACCTTGTGAAATGAAATCTTGGGATAAAATATAGATTAAACCAAGTGTGAGGGTGCCTTTGAAGTACCACAATATATGTTTGGTGACAATCCAATGCCTTTCACTTAGATGAGCTAAATATTGGGCAATTATACTTGTGAAAAACAATATGTCAAGCCTATTGTATATTGAAAAGTACATTCATGAGGGACTTGACAAGGGCTTTGTAAATAACATGTTGCATTTTTTTTATTCTTGTTGAGTTGTTGGAAAATCTTCTTTATTTAATATAATATTGGGTTCCTAAGGGTTGGAGTTTGGGTGACATGATTCCATTTTAATTTTGAAAAGGATGTATTGTATATATATATGTTGATAGATTTTAATAAAACCTTAAGCATGATCATAAAACAATTCAAGGCCCAAAATTGTATTGTGGGTGACAAGCCCCACATTGGTCATATCAAACTCCGAGTTCAAAGCATGGCTAGTTTTCTAAGCTAAATTGGTAGGATCATTGATGATCAAAAGTAGGTCATCAACTTAAATTGCAATAATCATGAATTTTTCACCTTCTTTATGTATGTAAACATTAGTGCCAACAACACTTGACACAAACCCAATGGATAAAAGAAATGAATTTCATTGTCGGTACCAAATATAAGACAATTGTTTTAATCCATATAGGGATTTATTAAGTTTACATCAAAAAATTCACTTGGACCACCACTCCTAGTCAACAATGTGTACATCACATACCCCCATTAATTCCTCGACCAATGAATTAACTCCCACCACTAAATCCATCAACTCCTCCCACTCAATCGCTTCCAATGTTTAATAACACTCCTTCATCCCTTTCTTCAAATTCCCATTTAAATGACCAATCACATGTTTTAGAAGTTTTTAAAGATGGGAGTCCTTCAAGTCCTCCAACAAATCCCATGCGTCACTTTATTCAACCATGTTGACAACAAAAGCTTCCAACACGACTCATTGAACAAATTGAAGGATGACCTTCAAGTTCCTAGAAACAAGTGAGGAAAGAAAAACCGCCATGGAAGGCATTAAACCTTGGTGAAAAAACTATAAAAATAATACCCAAACACTTTCACCTTTGCCATCAAACTATAATTTAATTGATTGTAAATGGGTTTTTGAGATCAAATATGTTAATAATAATGAAATATTCAAAAGAAAACTCCCCTAGTAACTAAAAGTTTTTCTTAGCAAGAAGGGGTTGATTATGCTAACACTATTTTCAAAACATTCAATGCATGTCCTCCTTGCATATGTGACACATTCCAATTTTGACATCCATCAAATGGATGTTCAAATTGCATTCTTAAATGATGCACACTTGGTGGTCCACATTTGGAAATTATTTTATTTTCCCACTTACTTCAGGTCTCAATTGGTTGTGAAACATTAAGATGTACATTGAAAGATTCAAAGATGTGAAAAAATTGGTGGCCTTCCATACTAAAACTTCATATGGAGTTTGACCATTCACTACCTTTGTTCCATGCCAATTTTGAAGATATATGACTAATAATACAACTTTGCCCCCATATGGCTTTCACAAATTTGCATGGTGGAGCATGCTAGAATCAACTTCAAACAAAGTTTGATTCTTCCATTCAAATACCCCATTTTGTTTAGGAATGTAGGGGTTGTGAATTGATATTGAATGCCATTATCCACACAAAAATTTGTAAAATCATTGAAAGATGTTCCCTTTATTGTCATTTCCCAAAGTTTTAATCTTACTTCTTTGAACATTTTCAACATGGGCCTTGTATGCCTTAAATTTATTAAATGTTGTGATTGAGATATACTACTTATATCTACTAAAGTCATCAATAAAAGTGATAAAATATTAAAAACTAATAAATGTTGGATCTAGAGGACTTTTTATATCAAATTACTAATTTCAACATTTGATTTGTTTGAAATTAAACTTCTTTTGGGAATAGTAATTTTGTTTGTTTCCTTGAAATACATTATTCACAAAAGGAAATATAATATATATTTTTCAAATGAATGTTTTTGGCCATGTGGGTATTAACCTTGATTATTATAGTCTTTTGATACTTATGTGCCCAAACCATAGATATATGGATGTTCTATTAGTAAATGTATTGGACATTGCCTTTTGGTTTGCATATCTTCATCTAAATATTGTGATCAACCTAGAGTGTATAAATCATTTTGAAAGGTGCAAGTGGCAATTGATTCAATCTTTACATAATACAAATAGGTTTTTGTCATGTGTAATTGAAATTCCCATTTAGCAAAAACTAATTGTTTACTAAAAAAAGATTATATTTCAACTTTAGTACATGAAGTACATGAGGAATGGTTTTCACTATGTCATCTTGAATTATGGCATTGCCTTCTACAACATCTTTGAATTCATGGGCTGATCCATCTATAGTATAAGCAAATTGCCCTTTTGACAAATCCTCATATGTGACAAATGTGGTTTGAATATGGGCCACATGACTTGTAACACTTGAATCAACAATCTAATCATTATGTATGGAATTGGTTTAGGCTTGCAATGCTACTATGTAAAACATTTGTTTTTTTATTGGGGTTGTTAATATGCAATACCCCATTTGCTTCATTTGCCAAAAACTTTCAATAATTTTTTTGAATGTGATTATTTTTGCCACGATAAAAGCATTTCCTAGAAGGCAAGTTTGAATCTTTTCTTCCATTGTAAAAATAAGGTTTTGAAAAAGTACCCCCCTTTTGATAATTGGTAGGTTTGATAAATTGTTGGCCTTGAAAATTTGAATTAAAAAGGGCCTTTGATTCATAGACCAAGGCCTACTTTTAAATGTAAGGGCCAATGAACCACTTGCCATTACTTCAACATTATTGTCCAAACTTTTCAACAAGGTTTCTTCTTATATTAAATATGTGATCAATGTTTGTAAGGTATGAGTTTGACTTTTGATGAAAAGAAAAACTTTAGCAAAAAGGTGGCACGTTTTATATTAATGCAAACATTGCATCTTCATCCTTCATTGGGTTCTTGGCCATAGACAACTATCTGAGAACATTTTTGAAATTGTGCATGTGCTTCATCACAATTTCGTTTTCCTTCATCTTTAATGTTGTTAGCCATTCCATTAAATACATTTGAGACACCCTCCATTGAGTTTTTAAATGGTTCAAAAGCTGGAAGTGAATACATCTAAAGGTCTAAATGCAAAAAATGTTACAAGTTTTTACACAAATCTAAAATAACTTTATGAATTGCATAACTACCACATATCACTAGTAGCAATTGGCCAAAATGTAATCATTATATTTGCGACTACATGTGATTATTAATTATTTGCAACTACATTTGAACATTTTTGCAACTATTTCTTATGTTGGTCATATTTGCAACTACAGTGCAACTTGTTTGCGACTATTTTGGTGTTCATCCTTCCATGTGAACAACATTTAGTTTAATTTTCATCGAAAAAGAATAATTTGTGTCCTATTAGTTGCAAATGTGACCAATTTAATTGTAACCTTATGAATATACAAAGGTGTATTTTGTGAATTCTAAGGAATATAATTGGGTGTATTAAGATTTATAAATGTATACTTTGAATTTATATGAACAACCATATTAAATGTGTATTCAAATATTATTATTAGCATAAATGGCCTTGATATTATGGTTACATTAAATAATGTATAATTTGAGTATATTAAAATTTTATGGAAGATATTTCCTAACCTTATTATGCCCATATTACAAGTTTATCCAAACCATCTTATTATATATTTTAAAATTACTACAAATGACATTTTAAAAAATTATATTATATATTTATATTAATTACATGTAATAAAAAACTTATTATAATCATATATTATTATTTAATTATTTTCAAATGACTAATGTATTTATAAAAAATAATTTTTATTTATTAAAAATGAAAAATAAATTAAAATAAATCATAATAGCTTTAACAAATGAGATAATTATATAATAATAATAATAATAATAATAGTAAATAGCTAACCTATGCTAGCTACAAATTACATTATTATTATTATTCAATTATGAAGTATATTAGATTAATATAATAATTATTGGGAAATATTAATATATAATTTAATAATTTAATAATTATAATTAATAATTGATATTTATTAATAATTAATAATTAAATTATTATAATAAATTAATGATATATTATTTTTATTTTTATTTTTTCAATATTAGCCAATTACTAGTTAATTAAATTGGTTGATAGATTATTATGGTTAATATATATTTTTTAAATTAATTTTTAAAAATCTAGCTAATAAATTAAGCAATATTTAATAATAAGTAATAACATAATTAATTCAGTAATCATAAGATATTAATGATTATTACTATAAATAATTAGTTAATTGGATAATTTATAAAGTGAATTAGTTAGTTTTTAATTTAATTTAATTAATTAACTAGAATTTTTTAATTATATATTTTATTCATTAAATAATTAATAATTTTATTAGTTAATTAGTTAGCTAGTTAGTTGTCATTTACTTATTTAATTATTTACTTTTCAAGATGAAAATGAAAGCCAAAACATACTGGATAAAATGTTTAGTTGCAAGTGATTTATAATTAAAAATTTTATCCCATATGTTTTGGCTTTCATCCTCATCTTGAAAAATATATAAACAAGGTGTTTTATCTCACATTTTCAAATTTAAAAGGATGGGCATATGCAGTGAGTTAATAAAAATGACTTAACCCAAAATAAAATATAAATATTCATATACTTACACTTAATTACCTACTTTTTTAATTTACCTACCTACCTACCTAAGTAGGTATTTGGCCTAGGTAGGTAAATAGGTCCTATCTAGATAAATGTTTAGCCTATATGAGTAGGTAGGTATATAGTTAGGTAAGTACCTATTCAACCTACATACCTAAATATTGATTTAAATTTAATTTGGAATTTTCAAATAATATGCCACATGGCAAATTTCTATTGCACCACGTGTCACAACCTAAACCATCCAAACATAAAAATTAAATGTCTTAAATTATTTCAAAATAATAAAAAAACATTTTTAATTATTAAAAGTTGGGACATGTGACAACACATTACTTGTTCCCATTATTTATCAAAAAAGTTGCATCTTAGTTGCAAACGACAATACGTATATGATTAGTCAAAGGATGAAGGCATATTTCATTGACTTTTTCTTTCATCCAAAATTTGTTGTCATTTGCGATTAATGTCAATGCAACTTGTCCAATGTGACTATTGAAATTTTAGTTGCAAATGTCGCTTGTAATTAAAAATTAGTCACATGGACTAGTTACAAAATTGTCATTTTCGACTAGTGTGTGAAATTGTGACAAGTTAAAAGTATGAGGTAAAAAAAAGTAGCTAAGGAAAGGTCCTTGCAAACATTTTATGTACATTTTTCTTCCTACTAAAAGGGAGCGATTGTTTATGTTTGCTTTTAGCGATGTTGCAAGAACAAGCATTCCAAACCTCTACATTTTCAATGGGAAAACAATGTGCTAGAATTATATTCAACATTGTGAAAATGGTGGCACAATGGTGATGTGGTCCAAAGCATGGATGACCAACTAATTGTTTTCAAAACATTGGCTTGCTCATTTTGTCAAATTTGTGAGCACTAACATAGATGACATTCATATTTCAAATCAACACCTTTAAAAATTCGATGGACATAGCTCCTATGTCACTTTGAGATTGTTTAATAAATGAAAAATATGGGTTTGGATTTGCTCACCTTACTAGCCCACATTTTTCATGAACTTCAATTTTGGATGTTAGTGTTTTCAAGCCATTCAAAATTGCACTTCACAAGTTTTCGGGAGATTTGGAGGTTGGCCAACAAGCACAAATTTACACAAAAGGAAGATTGGGCACAATGAGTATCATTGATTTTGAAGAAATCCATACCAAGAAACAACTTGCAAGGTTTTGAAATAATTGAAATTTGACCCTTTGACCCTAAAGTGATGAGAAACAAGATGGGCCAAGCTCAACTTCTTCTTCCCTAGAGAATTTTGATTCAAGATTCAAAGACCACATCTAATGATGAAGTAAATCTGAAATATTTGAACCAAAAGGTGGAGGAAATTGTGCTTGAAACATTGAAAAATCAATGCCATTACTTCATGGAAGAATTGGAAAAAGATGATGGAGTTCATAACCTACCCATCCATAGACAACAATCAACTGTCAATGCTTGTTTTCAAGTTGAATAGTAATAAAACATCTAACAACTTTTTATTTTTGGGTGTTTCATGTTAAGGAGTTCCACTTAGGATCATTTTAAAAGACTTTTAACAATTATATTGAACTTTGGCACATATAATTGAAGCCATTTGTCAAAAAAAAAGAAGTATATTAATAAATAATGTTGATTTGATAAGTTCCAACCAAAAAAATTATGTAAATTGGAAAAAATGAAATCCTTATGGAATCATTTTTTGTTTAGGACAAAAAAAAGGTTTACTTTTTAAAAATTCATAAATATTAATTTAAGACATGTGACAATACAATTTTTTGTCAATTATTAACCATTGGTATGTACCTAGATGACCTAATATTTCATTTTTGTAATATCTTGGTGAATGATCAATAATTTAAAACTTCTTAGGTTGCTATGTGTAGTAAAATTGCATTTGTGACATCTTACATGATATTCCATAGCGTGGAAACACCCTTTTGCCATAACTTGAAGGCCCAAAAATACCACCCCATTTTAGATTATAATAAATTCATCGTATTAACAAATGAAGAATACCCAAAAACATTGGAGGAAAAAACTAAAGACAAAGGTAATAAAAAAAAGTGTGAATAGAAAAAACTAGAAATGAAGAAAAACAAGGAAAGAAGAGTGGTTAAAAAAACAAATGAATTTACAACACAACTTGAAAGAGGCTTAAGAGAAAGTTTCCAAAAAAGTTTACAATGAACAATGGTTAGCAAAAATCGTGAATGTTATTGTTGACAAATTACATGAAGCCATGAAGTTGGGTGCACCGATCCAACTAAAGATTATGTAACATTGCATAGTGAAACTATCCCATCACGGTGCAAGTATTACTTGGTCATTACAATCAACAGACAAAAAATGAATAAAGGAGAAAACACATCACAAGTATCAACATTCATAGAGCACCCAACCATTTTTCACCCTGTTTCATTTCAAATTGGAAGATTATAATGACATCACTTTGTAAAATTTCTTAGCACCTTTTCTATTTAAAATAAAGTTATGTTATTGGATACATTTTTGCCCCTTTCAAATGCATGGAAGGTTTTTTTCATTTTGATTTAATTTTTACCTTGTTAGGTTATAATAACCATATATATGGATTGCATAGTAAAAGGTAACTATCAAAATCAAATATGATTAATAAATAAAAGTAATAAGCAAATAAAACCATATCAATCATCCATGATCTTTATTTTTAATTATTGAACTATTTCACACATGATGTTTATTTGGGAAAGAGAAAATTCTTCTTTTAGTCAGGAAAATAAAGCTTATAGGATAAGCATGTCCACAATATAATAATTGATGCAATGGTTATAACATTCTTTTTCTCATTTTAGTAAAATCATTTCCCTCTTCATTTAATTTTCCATCTATTTGAACCATTACATCATATTGGTTTCAAAATTGAATTTGCAACTAGTGATGAAACATTAGATCATTGTAATGATGAAGATGTTATGTACATGAATTACATTTCAACATGTGATTAAGTTCAAGCATGTTATCAACAATATATCAATTTTCTAACTATAGATTAATTGCAATATCATTTGCTTATGTAAACAACTAAAAGATCATGAGATTTGAGGTTCCTTTTAATGACAATGTAATGTGACATCAAGCTAGTGTTGTTTAGTCATAACATTTGAATTAAAACAATTAACAGAAAGGTGAGAAATGTTTGACACATTCCAAAATCACGGCCCAAAAATGAGAAGAACAAAACACTATGATTTTACAAAACATAAACTTGAACTTATTCTTATCACTTACTATGTGATAAATAGCTCAAGAAGTTTTGTTATCATTTGTGCTATATGTTTGTCTTGCTACACATTTGACCAAGGCCCACAATTCAAAAACATAAGGAAAGAAATGACAAGTGGTCATGTAATGTAGACAATAACAAATTTTTGAAATGTTTTCCTTTGCATTAATAGGTATGCATCACTTGGTCATTCCACACTTGAATCCAAGAAACCTTCCAAAGCCCATGCAACAAGTCCAAATGATTTGAAATTTGGTGTGCACGTGCCTTTTTGAAAAAATCCCCAATAACCAAAAAATTAAAATTAGATCTAGGGAGATAAAGGAAACACAAAAAATTGGGGAGCTTCTATTAATCCTTTGCTATTGGAATTACAACATCATTAAAATTGTGAACACAAGGAATTGTTGAAAATTTGAGGTTATGTAAGTGAAAAAACTAATGAAACCAAAACAAAACTAAGAATGAGAAAGTAATGAATTATCAGAAACTTAAGGTCATGTTAGGATGAGGTTATGAATGAGCAAGATTGGTTCATGCCAACCTTTCATTCATTTCAAGGTCATCTATCATTCATTCAAGATTTATATTCACTAACTTTTGAACATGATTAAAAGTGATGTAGAGGTTTGTAACATTGTGATTCAGACATGTTCATCTCACAATTATCTTTAAAGTCAAGCACATTAGCTACTTGTTTATTTACATTTGACAAATGGTTTAGTTTACATTTTTGGCACATGTGATATAACTATCTTCACAACAAGAACATACAATGGAATGCACATTTAAAAAAGTAATCTAAGATCAAAATTATAGTAGTCTTCAAATTTTAAAAAATAAATCATAACTAATTTTACAAAAGTCCAAAATTTAGAATTCCACTTGTTACAAGTTTTCAATCTTCTTGTATTTTGTTGAAAAAAATCAAAATAAAATTGATTATCCTCCTTGCAAACACCTTATTTTGATCATTTTGGGTGCCTTTATCTTTTATATTGATGAGAGAGAGATAACCACTCAAACATTGTGCTAACCTACTTCAAACATTATGCTAGGTAATGCCTTGATAATAAGGCTTTGCTCACCTCGACCTCAAGCTCCACCCTTGGTCCATAGGATGTAATGTTGTTTTTTAAAAGGTACTTTACGCATATTGAATCACATTCTTAAAAGGCCAACTTTACCTTTCAAAAATACACATATTAAACCTTAAAATGCAAAAATAGTTCTTAGGAAGGGAACCTTCAACCCTAAACCTTAAAGATAAAGGAAAGCAAAAGTTGCTCCAGTAAACAAAGCAAAGAAAAGCATAATGTCAATTGGCATGGCAAAGCAAAGCCCAAAACAATTGACAAGCTTTGAAATAGTGAAACCCACACAGGTAATTCGAAAGTTGGTGGAGGAAGTGAAGCTCTTGGGATGAATGACAAGAGATGGATGGCCGATCATACGTTGAAGCTTTCATCCATTATCATGCACTGAGAGGATTAGGGTTTGCGGATTAGGGTTTACGTGTGCTAAGACTCGAGAGGAGAGTTTTCGGTTTTTTGCTCTGATTCTTGTTGATCGCGGTTAGGCTTTGTGGAGCGCATTCTCGGCTCGAAGTTGCGGATTGATCATTTGAAGGTGTGTTGGTTTCTCCCTTTCTTTCTCTCTTCTTGTTTTTCCTTTGGGTGGGATTTTTCTTTTCACACGATTCCTGTTTGTCGTGAAGGAAAGATTTTGTGGAGTACAATTTTTTTTGATGATGTTAAGCAGGACATGTAGTAAGGAGAGATGACGTTCTTTCTCGTTCCTGTTCACAGATTCACATGTAGCTAAACTTGAACAGTATCAAGGTTTGTGGTGCAAATGTGTCCCATCTTTTCATTGTTCATCTTGTCAGCAGGGGCTAGATTTATATGCTGTAGTGAGTTTTCTGCGATGGCTAACTGCTTTGTTGTGCTAATAACTGCCAAAATGTACAGGATGATGATGCATCAACTGCTGCCTTTGTGCTACTATGAGGAAGATAAAGTCTACCGTAATTCCTGTAGACCTTCTTTGCTTCATTTTCTTGTCATGTATTGTGCTGAAAATACTACATTGCTTTGGGCTATGCATGCATGTGAATTGATGACCAAGGGGTTGAGTGAACCAAGGTCTTACCAGGTTGTGGGTACAATTGCCGGATGATGATCAAATTCACTGCGCAGTGGCTTTGAGTGCCCTTTAGCACCAGGAAAAGAACTTCTTATGCTAAACCTGACGGCAATTGGGAGGTGTTACACCTGCAAAAATGACCTTGAATGAGCTGGTTATATATTATGAGAACTCTGCACTACTCACAATGTGTATCAGGCTTCAAACTTATGAAATTTGGGCAATGGCAGAAAGTATTAGAGCTATTTCAACTGATGCAACACTAAGGGTTATGGCTAGATTCTGTCAATTTTGTCATTGTCCTCAATATGTGCACTGGTATAGCAGCAGTTGAAAGGGTAAGGCATATTCATGAAGAGATCATTCTAAGCAGTTGGAGTATTTGCCCTTTTTGGGCATGGTAATGAAGCTTTCACATGTTTTGCACAGATTTGTCAAGGTGTAGAGATAAGGAAAGTCACTTTTCTCTCTCTTGTGTTGGTGTGTTGCCATTAAAGCATAGTGCATGAAAGCCTGTGCTATTTTGATTTCATGGGGTTCAGCTCTGCTTATAGTATTTGTACAATTGTGGAGTTGGACCTGCATCGTTCATCTTCTTGGCTGGACTTCACTTCTGGCAGCACATCAGCCTTTCTGGCTTTGTTTGGGCATCTGCTAGTAGTAACATTCTTGACTTGTGAGTGTCAGTCAAGAATCCATTGCTGGTAATGCTAGTAGGCTTTCCCTTCAGTGACCTCTAGATTGAGTTGTTTGGCCCCTTGTATCATGGATGTGTATTAGACTGCAATGTTAGAATGTTGTAGTGTGCCTCATGAGAGGACCATTGGTGGGTCAAGACTTATGAAAGACATAAACAAATTTGCAGCAAGATTTACATGTGTTCTATGGTTTGTAACCATTACCAGAGATAGCTGATGAAACAGTCTGCTCAAGTTATAGACATCCACATCCTCAAAACTGCAGGTGTACACGGATCCCATTGCTTTGGGTTTCCATCTTCAAGTAGTTAGGAAGGATCCTTTTGTTCTAGTTTTGTTTCTGTTTATCAAGAATTGATGCTAATGTTAAGATTTCAATATTACGTTCAAACTGGTAGGATCAACCTCCATGCAAGGAGGGAACCATGGCATAGATCAAGTACTAATTTGAATGTCTGGTAGCCTCTTGTAATTGACAAACAGCAAGGAGTCACAAAGTGCAGTGGAATTAGTCAAGTTCCATCAGATCTCAAAGGTGGGTTACTTCTCATTACATGTTCTTTCCTCAAGTTTTTACATGCTTGTGAATTGTGGTTGGTGTAATGTTTATTATTATGCAATGATGTTCAGCAGGATATGAAATTTTTTTTAAAGAAAAAAAACAGTTTCCATCAGTCCTCTTCACAGACTTGCAGCTATGTAAATAGCATGGAACTCAGAGTCTACGGTCCTATGGCACTAACTGCCACTTTTTCACATTCCTATCTTCTGTCAAGAGGTTATGGGTAAGAATATTTTTGGGGATGGCTGGTTGCTTTGATGTACTGATGCTTGCCAAATTGTTTTATTTGCAGTTTTCTGCAAAAAGTTTGAAGTCTAGTGCAACTGTTTGTCATCTGAGGATTGGAGACCTGGTCCCAGATTACTCTTTATTGGAGACTTCATTGAAGGAAGTGCTGATGACAAGAATCTTGTGCTTCATTAAGTGTTAGAGTAACTCACAAAGTTTCCTGAGCATTGATGGCTTGTGGAAAGGAGGGGTTGGCATTGCATTTAGGTACCCAACTGTCAGACCCTGTGGTTTTGTCTTCTTGATAATTTGGACTAATTCCTGCACCAGTGAAAGATATTCTCTGCAGATCCTTCAGAGTCTTGGAGTGGGAGATGGGTTACCTGTTCTACAGCAGAATAGCAGATTTGTAGGCCTTTGAAGTCTTGTCTCTAGGACTCATGTTGCTTCTTTTTGTCTGATCATTTGTAATGCCATGCTTAAAATGGTACATTGCTTTGGTCATACATTTTAGCGTACGTCTGGTGAAGGTTGTTCATGAGGAGACAGGATGACAAATATCACAGATTTCCTTTGTTTGTTGATGCACATGCAGACTGACAATCAAATGCACTGAGCAGTAGGTTTGGCTGATTTAATCACCAGGAAATGAGCTTCTTTTGCTAAGCCTGATGGGAATTGATTTCTGTTCTCAAAAAATAAGGATGGAAGCCTGTGAAAGTTTGTTGCAACAAGTGGCCTACCACAAGGTATGGATGAGAGAGAAAATGAAAAGCTGCAGGGCTTGTCAAGGTTTTGAAGCCCTGGTTTTGCTACATTACAGATCAGAAAGTGGAGAGTAACAACACTAATCAGAATCAACTTGCATGGAAAGAGGTATCATGCAAAATATGAACTTCCAGGAGACAAGACAACTTGATTTGTTATCAAACCTCACAAACAGGAAAATAATGACCTTCAGTTGGTGCACATGAAATAATCTGAAAGATATGTCACTTCCTCCTGCTTGAGATACTTCCTGTATCTCCTAAACTTTAAACAATGATAAATCTTCTAGACTGCAAAATCTTCACAATAGGTTGGAACCTAAATGTGGTGCACTCATTTGTTTGCTATCTCTCTCTCTCTCTCCAGGTGCCTGAGAACTCAAAAGGAATTGCCCAGACAATGGCTTTGTGAAATGCCCTCGCATGTCAAAAATAAATGGCTTGGTAAATGAAATGAATGTGGCAAAATTGAGTGTAATTTTAAGCTGTCATCTTCTTGCGACTGGCATCACGCAGCTGTGATTGCGAAGCATTTTTCTCTTCAAGATTTAAGACTGTCAAGAGGCGCTGCCAGGTTTCTGGTATCCCTCCAGCCACCTCAAAGTCCAGGAGCTTGCCTTGCTTGCGGTAAAAATCCTCTACTGGCTTGCTCTGGAGAACACAAACACAATCCATATCTGAGTGACACCATCCCCATCTGTGCAATGCTTCCTATTCTGATCTACTACATGGCAGAGAATATGATCTATTTCTTGAGGCCTCAAAACAGAAAACAGAAATGTCCAACCTCTTCATAGAAGAGCCGGAGACGAGTTCGAACAACTTCTTCTGTGTCATCAGCACGGATTGTCATCTTTGGAAGACATTTAGGAGGAGGCAACAAGGGTGGCATGAAGATGGCGGGACTATTGGCTGAGCCCTCTGCCTGAATTTGAGCAAGATTGAAGTTGCCTCCACATTCTGCACAGATGCGTCGACCCAGGCATTTTGTAACCAACACATCATCCCTCAGCTTCAAATTCATCACCATGTCGATCTCCGCCAACTCTGCCAATGTTTTCTGCATAAAGTTTCAAAATAACTGTCAGTACTGTTTTTCACTTGTCTTTTCCACCTCTTCAAAAGGACTCATTGGAGATCTAGAAAGCAACATACAAAACCTCTACTAAAAAACCTTTTACAAGAAGTGGATCAAATTACAGATCAATCAACTGCTTGCTGATGAAGAGATTTGCACCAGTTAATAATGTTCACAAATTCCTCAATGGTATTCCAGAAGAAACAAGGATTCCACGACACCCAAAAAAATCCCAAACATTTTCAAGCAGCCATACCGCTTGGTTAACTGTGCGGGGAAAGCCGTCAAGGATGAAGCCCGACTCCCCACATGATGCACCATGCTCAAGGCGCTTGGACAAAAGGCGGAAGATGACTTCATCAGGAAGGAGCTGCCCTTGGCTCATTGCACTTTTAAGCTGCAAAATCCATGAACCAATTCCCAAACATTGAGCCTGTGAAATCCATCCAGAGTGCACATAGCAAGCAGACTCAAAATCTCGCAACATAACCCTAACCATGGAGTTACTCGCACTTGCTCCAGAAGTACAATCCATGATCTGTCTTGTTTATAGAATTGCCTTCAAAAACAAAAATGAGAGAAAGAATACCCTGCCTGCCTCTTTCATGCAAAGAACATTACTACAGATCTTGCCAGAAAAATCACACTTACAACAATCCCTCCTTCACCTTTGTCCAGACCGCATTATCACATTTTATAACCAACCAAACCCGCATGCATTCCTTGCTGCTGCTGCCGTCACAAGGACGAGCGAGAAAACAAAAATGGCGAGACTGACTGACTGACTGACTAACTGTTTTGCTCATCTTCCTCCCTCTCAAGACGTTTGAGGCCTCCGATTCTCAAATCGGGAAATGAGGAGCAAAAACAAAAAAGAGAAACCACAGAGACAGACAGACATGGCAGACCTGTTTGGCGATGGGAGTGGCATACGAGAGTTCCTGTCGAACGAGATCTCCCATAGCGATGTGAGGCACCTGCAACAGCTTTGCAAGCCTGCTAGCGTACGTGCCCTTACCGACGCCAGGACATCCAAGAAACACCCACTGCACTCCACGCCCCTGCTCCTCTAACCCCGCATTCGCCCACGGATACTCCTGGTACTCATCCTCCTCTTCTCGAACCGCCGCCGCATATCCCAACCTCGCTCGCTGCTGCTGCTGTACCACCTCCAAGCCATCACGCCGCTTGGAGACAGCCCTACGAAAAGCAGAGATCCATAGCCGACTACTTCTCACCACCACCGTCATAATGTTGTTCTCCTCTCCGGTCCAACTCAAGCAACTTCTCTCTCTCGATCTTCGTCCAACGACGACTACGAATTTTTTTTCCTTCTCTTTTTCCTTTGGCTTACTCTCCAGACCAAAAAACGTTACAATAATAAACTACAATGCAAAAACCGCTTGCTGTGCTCCGCACAAGAGGAGGAGGAGGACTCCAGATCGCAACAACGCACAAGAAGGAGAAAACAATGCGTTGAAGAAGGAGAAGAAGAAAGGAGACAGGAGAGAGACGAAGGAAGGAAGGAAGGAAGGAAGGAACTTGGAGCTTTTTTTTCGCTGGCTGTCAATAGCCAAAACTATTTTTTTAAACATTTAAAAGTGGTAAACTCCATATGCTTTTTTGGAGATTTTCAATAGCCATCAATGATTAGACCAAAAATTCAAGAAAAATCGCCAGATTTCTTCCGTACATGTTTCAAATAGGTAGCCAAAAATGTACAAGGTTGGTTTTTCAAAACAGAAGTTACTTTCATATTTAGTTTTGGCCGTCTTGTAGCCAAAATTTGGCTAAATGTTACCGTAGATCATCGCCACTATAATGAAAGTAAACACAAAATTGTGGCACTCGTCACCTTTTCCCTTTTGGTCGTTCGGACGGACGGACGGACGGGGCGGACGTGTGCTGGACGAGAGGCGGCAGGCCGCGGAGCACGGGACCTAAACCAAAAAAGCGTAAAACCTAATTAGGGCAAGTCAGGAATTAGTACCACCCACCTACTCCAGTCAGAAAATCAAATTTTCAGGTATCAAAAACTTTGGTAAAATTTAACCAAAAAAATTAGCAAAATAAGTTGAATTTAAACTAGAAAAACCCAAAATCCAAAAATTAAAAAATCCAAAAAAATCCAAAATAGTCCCAACCACTAGATTAGATTTACCTTAATAACCTTTTTAGTGAAGGTTTGGCAGGAATTAAATTTTTTGTTTTGAAATTTTTGAATTTTTAGAAAATTATCTATCTCAAATGTCAAAATTTTAAGGAAATTACAAAGGAGGGAAAAGAACAAAAAATTTGTCTCATTATTATTATTTTAGAGGTTTATTATTAGAGTGCAGGGAACCCACCAAAGAAGCTGCCTATATTTATTGTCAAATTTTCATTAATTAATAAATTTTTTTGAATTTTCTAATTTTAAAAAAATCACATGGCCTATTGGTTTTCAAAACCAAGGCCTAAAAGTAGCCTACCAGTGTAGCTGCTGGCTCACTCACCCCAAGTCTGGCTTCAAGGAAAAGCCCAAGTGCACATTGGTTACACACTCTGACTACCTACCTAAAAATTGCAAGATATTTTGCAAATCACACACCCTGTGTGTGTGAACAGCACTCTCTCTGTTTGTATCTGTGATTGTATGGCAGTTAGTTTAAGGTGCATTCACACTTGGTGTTAAGGACTCTCTAGTGTTAAAGTCCCCTAACACCAAGCTAGTCATTTAGGACCTAAAACCTATTTACCACCAAATTTTTTATCTTAAGTTAACATTCACTTAATATTAAACAATCACCCCGATTAACATTGGGTGCCACCTAGGACGCCACCTAGATTTTCACTTAACACTGACTTAAACATTACGTGTGAATGCACCTTTAAAAGGTCTAGAAATGGTGTTCCTCACAGCCTTCTTCTAGTCCAAAATTAAGACATTATTCATTATAAAGCTCATATGGCATTTATTCATGTGCCAAGGACTCATCAAGAGTAAGGTTCTTTTTCCATTATCTTGCTAGCCATGTACATATATGGCTAAAATTGTGTGTGTTTTTTTTGGGTTTTCTACTCAATCACCAAATTTCGCTAATAGAATTTTGAAACACCACACCAGATTTCTTAATTTCTCTTGTGTAGCCAAAATTGCAAATGTTGCTAATTCTTTTTTACTTTCATATCCTGTTTAGAGCCAAATTTGGTAGCCAAACTCTCTTATGGATGCCTACCACTTCAGCTACATTACAAATGAAAGAATGAGCCACTACACTGGCAAGGGTCGGTGGTAGCAAGTGTAATTCATTACTAGAACACAAAATCACTATAGAAATGTCCAATTCAGCTGCTCAAGGTAAAAATTTACATTTTGGAAAGATTTCTACAAAAAACTTTTTTGATGGATGGAAACGACAAGTTGAAAATACTCTAAACAGTACTAGTTGGTAAAGCAAAATGATCAGGGGAAAAGTTTTATCAGGAGGTAGAAAGAAAACAAACAAAGAAAAAAGGAAAACCCTAAACCCAGACACACCCAAGAGGATACCCATTACACTGAGTGATACCCTGACACTGAGTGATACCCATTACACTGAGTGATACCCATTACGGACACACCCAAGAGGATACCCATTACACTTAGTGACACCCTGACACTAAGTGATACCCATTACACTGAGTGATACCGATACCCTGAGTGAC
>Ga0116231_10008660_pt1 | contig 17715 bp, 15 predicted proteins | sample S1TSphgellanicum_2_FD_89695 | JGI IMG/M metagenome (GOLD analysis project Ga0116231, IMG submission 89695) | Host-associated microbial communities from peat moss isolated from Minnesota, USA - S1T2_Fd - Sphagnum magellanicum MG | ecosystem: Host-associated > Plants > Peat moss > Unclassified...
CGAACTGGCCGCCCAGAATCGCGTCCACCGCCGCCCGCCCCTCGTCCAGGCTCGGCGCGATGATGACGCCCTTGCCCGCGGCGAGGCCATCAGCCTTGATCACGTAGGGGGGAGTGAACCGGCGCAGGGCGGACTTGGCGGGCGCGGGGGCGTCGAAGGTCTCGAAGGCGGCTGTGGGCAGATCATGGCGGCTGGCGAAGCTCTTCATGAACACCTTGGAGCTTTCAATCCGCCCCGCGGCGGCGGAGGGGGCGAAACAGGCGATGCCGGCGCGGGCCATGGCGTCGGAGAGACCAGCCTCAATAGCCGCGTCCGGGCCGACCACGACCAGATCCGCCCCGATCCTGGCGGCGAGCGCCACTTGGCCCTCCACATCGACGGCCGCGACAGCCGCGATCTCGCCCAAGGCGGCCATGCCGGGATTGCCCGGAGCACAGACGATGGATGTGACCAGCGGCGACTGGGCGATCTTCCAGGCCAGGGCGTGTTCGCGCCCCCCCGAACCGACAACGAGAACCTTCATCGCAACCGGTTAGCGTCCGGGCGACCTAGCTCGTCAAGTCCAGGGCCAAGCGCGGGGCGCTTTCGGCGGCGATGTTGGCCGCGGGCGCGGCGGGCAGATAGGCGGTGAACAGGGCCCCCTCTCCCGGCGCGCTTTCCACGATCAAGCCGCCCCGATGCCGGTTGACGATGTGCTTGACGATGGCGAGGCCCAGGCCCGTGCCGGGCTTTCGCAGCCGCTGACCCTCGACGCGATAAAAGCGCTCGGTCAGTCTTGGCAGATGGCCCCGCGCCATGCCGGGGCCGAAATCGCGGACGCGAATGGCCACATAGAGGCGTCCCTGAGCGTGTTCCGGGGTGAGGAGCGAGAAATGCCCTTCGAGGCCCGCCGCGGCCGTCGCCGCCTGGGCGAGCGTGAGGGGGGCGGCGACCTCCACGCGCACGACGCCGCCATCGGGCGCATACTTCACCGCGTTCTCCGCCAGATTTTGCACCACCTGAACGATCTGATCGCGGTCGGCCAGGGCGAGGGCGGGCGTGGCGGGAAGCGTGGGTTCGAAGCGCACCCCCCGTTCCGCGGCGAGGGGCGCGAGCGCCTCCATGACGTCGGTGACCAGGGGGCGAAGGTCCACCACGCCGGCGGGCGGGATATGTTCGCCCAGTTCGATGCGCGAGAGACTCATCAGGTCGTCGATCAGACGCCGCATGCGGTCGGCCTGACCTTGCATGATGGCCAGGAACTTGTCGCGCGCCTCAACGTCGTCGCGGGCGTGACCGCGAAGGGTCTCGATGAAGCCGGTCAGGGAGGCCAGGGGCGTGCGCAGTTCGTGACTGGCGTTGGCCAGGAAGTCGGCCCGCGCCCGTTCGGTCCGCCGCAGTTCGGTTTCATCGCGCATCCAGAGCAGGGCAAGGCGGCCGGCCTCGCCGAAGCTTTCATCCAGCGGCAGCACCCTGGCGCGCCAGAACCTGTCCTGGGGGCCGCGAAGCTGGTAGGCCGCCTCGCCCGCCTTGGCGTTGTACAAGGCGTCGTCTACCGCATCGAGAATGTCCGGGGCCCTGATCACGGTGGTCAGCAGGCCATCTGGCCTCTGGATGCGCAGCAACTCTCGGGCGGCGGCGTTGGCGAAGAGAAACCTACGGCTGCTCTGATCGTCCCGCGCCCCGCCGGCGACAAGGAGGATGGGGTCGGCGATCTGTTCGATCATGGCCGCGAAAGGCTCCCGCGATTCCTGGGCGCCCGCCTCCTCGGGCTGGAGCGCGACGGGGGGGCGCGGCGGCGCCACGATCGCCAGGGTGATCGCGCCAATGGCCACGGCGATGGCCAGGGCGAAGGCAGGCCCCGCCTTCGCCGCATGGGCTATGACAAGGATGATCGGCGCGAATACGGCCATTGCGGCCAGCGCGATAAAAGGCCAAGGCGTACGGGGGACGCCGCCGCCCAGGCCGCCTGGCTGTTTGTCCGCCGTTTCGCTCATGCTGGAATTAAGTCAAACCCTTGATTCGTTTTACCCGAACAGTTCAACAGACATCATGTGTCGAGGGCGTGACACCGAAGCGATTCCATGGCTCAAACGCGCATTGCGCCCCAATGCGGTCGTATTCCCCTGGCCCTAACGGGGCGCCCACAACGTGCGAGTGAGACTGTCCCCTGTGATGACGCGCAAGCTTCTCGCCGCCGCGGCCTCGGCCCTGCCCTTGATCCTCGCGGCCGCCACGGCGCAAGCTCAGCTGTCGATCACCACGGGCACGACGACCCCGGTCGCCACGGCGACGGCCAATAACGGCGCGCCGTCGGACATCGATATCGCGTCGGGCGGTTCGGTGGGCCTTACCGTGCCGGGGACGGCCGTCACGCTCAACAGCAACAACAACATCACCCTCGAAGGGGAGATCGGGTCCACCAGCATCAATGGCGTCACCGGCCTGCTGATCGAAGGTGGCTATACGGGCTCCTTCGTCAGCACCGGAAGCTTCGTGCTCACCGAGAGCTATCTGGCGCCCACGGACACGAACACCGGCGTTCTGGAGGGCCCCTTCGCCCAGGGCAATGACCGGATCGGCATTCTCGTATCGGGAAGCTCCCCGTTCAACGGCTCCATCACGCAGACCGGAAGCCTCTCGGTGACGGGACAGACTTCGTACGGGATCGATATTCAGACGCCGATCACCGGCGCCCTGCTGATGCAGACCGTTTCCCCGACCACCTTTACGTCCAGCACGACGGTCACCGTCAATAACGGCTCGATCACCATGACGGGTGAAAACAGCACCGGTCTTTACGTCGCCCCCACCGGCGGCGTCGGCGGGAATGTCGTGATTACCGAGGTGACGGCTACCGGAACCGGATCGAAGGCCGTGGAGATCGACGGCGCGGTCGGGGGAGGAATTACCGTTAGCGGCGCGGTGACCGCGACCGGTTATCGGACAACCGCCCGCAGCAGCGTCCCACAGATCGAGTCTGATTATACGGCCGCCGAACTGACTCAAGGCGGCGCCGCCTTCACGGTGGGAGGTTCCGTGGGCGGTGGCCTTATCGTCAGCGCCCCGCCAGCGATCTTATCCACGACCAATCCCGACCTGGATGGCAACGGCGTGCCCGACGCCCAACAGACGGCCGGCGAACTGATCTCCTATGGCTCGGCGCCCGCCCTGCAGATCGGCATCGCGACCCAGAGCGGCACAATGGGCCTCGTGGGGCCAGGCGCCGGCGAAGTCACGGCGCTCGGCGCGCCCGATGGCGGGAACATGTACGGACTGGTCCTCCAGGGCTCGATTATCGGCAATTCCCTCTTCGACCCGGTGACGTCCCCCAACCTGACCTCGGTGCTTCCGGCCACCGCGATCCAGATCGGTACGGGAAACACCAACTACACCTACACGATCCAGGGCGGGATCTACGGCACGGGCATCATCACGGCGGAAGCCTATCAGGCCGGCGCCACGGCGATCCATTTTCTGGCCGGCGGCAGCACGCCTTTGATCCTGAACGACGGCCAGATCAGCGCCATCTCCAATCAGGAAACGACAATCAGCGCGGGTTTCGCCCCCGTGAACGTCTACGGCATCCTGATCGATGCGGGCGCGGTGGTGAACAAGGTCGTCAATAATGGCGCGATCATCAGCGTCATCAATGGCTATGAGGGCGCCGGGGCCACGGAAGTTGGGGGTATCATCGACCGATCTGGAACCCTCAATACCGTCGTCAATACCGGCGAGATCAACGCCTACGCGAACCAGACCGTGTTGTCAGAGCCCATGCCCATCGGGTCGGCGGTCGCCATCGATATTTCTCAGTCCACGGCGCCGCAGACGATCACGCAGTCGGTCAACACGACTCTGCCGGCATCCACCGCCTATGTTCAGTCGAGCACCTATACGGCCGGTCAGTACGTCAATTACGAGAACAACGTCTATCAGGCTATCGTCTCCACGGTCACCACCGGCGAAGATCCGATCGACTATCCCAGCGCGTGGAAGGAAATCGGAGCCCTGACGCCCAGCATCAATGGGTCAATTTATTTCGGCAATGGCGGCTCAACCCTGACAGTGACCGGCGGCACCGTTAACGCCCCCGTGATTAATCTCGGCACGGGCGTCAATACGGTCAATGTCGCCGGCGCGGCGGGGTCGGGAACCAGTGGCGCCACCGTCACCGGGGCGATTGAGGAAGGCTCCCTCACGGGCCTGGGTCACTCCACCCTGACCATCAATGTCAATAATGGCACGCTCAGCGACACCAATCCCAATGCCTTGTCCGTCAACAGCGTCTCCGTGGGCGCGAATGGCCTGCTGATCGTCGCGGCCGACCCGGCCAATGGGACGAACACGCTGTTTACCGCGAGCGGCGCATCCGTCTTCGCGAACGGGGCCGGCCTTGGCCTCACCTTGCTCAGCCTTCCGTCGACCTTGCAGCAAACCTTTGTGATCCTTCAGACCACCGGCGCCGGAACACTGTCAGCGGGGACTTTCGCGGCTTCGGGCGCGGTGGTGAATGCCCCATATCTCTTTACCGCGACGCCAGCCTATGTGCCCGGAACCGCGGGCGGGGGCGAGTTGACCCTCACCGTCACGGAAAAGACGCCGCAACAGCTGGGCCTCGAAACCGCGGAAGGTCAGGCCCTGAGCGCGGTGGTCGCCGCGGCGCCCTTGAACGCCAATATCGAGTCGGCCCTCCTCACGCCGACGTCCGCGTCCGCATTCAAGGCGGTCTATGACCAGCTTCTCCCCAATCAAGGTCAGGGCCTGTTCGACGCCCTGGACGCGGCCGCCCAATCGATCTCGGAGATGACCAGCACCAACCCGGACAACGGGCAGCAGGTCGCGGGCACCAGTCTTTGGCTCCAGGAGGTCAACGAGAACGTGAAGCGGGAGGGGCAGGACAGCCCCGCCAGCTATACCAAGCTCACCGGACTTGTGGCCGGCGTGGAGCATCTGGGAGAGGGTGGCGGCTCCCTTGGCGCGACATTGAGCTTCATGAACGCCGACGAACTCCCCGCGGCCCAACAGACGGGTTCCGGGCTCAATGGCCAGATTATCGAGGCGAGCCTTTATTACCGCCGCGCCGTGGCCGGTCTGACGCTGTCCGCTCGCGGCGGCATCGGCGTGGTCTTCTTCGCCGATCAGCGCACCTTTGTGGAAGGCGGGTCGAAGTTGGCGGCCAAGGGCAATTGGGACGCCCTTCTTTATGATGGCCATGTAAGCCTCGCCTATGAACACCGCGTGCTCGGCAATTTCTACGCCAGGCCGGAACTTGCCATGGATTATCTGGGCCTGAACGAAGAGGGCTATTCCGAAAGCGGGGGAGGGCCTGGATTTGATCTCACGGTGGCCCCCCGCAACAGCAACCGCCTGACCACCACGGCCGGACTGACATTGGGCCGGGAGTGGGGCAAGGATGCCTGGCTCAGATCGGAAATCAACTTCGGCTACATGGATGTGGCCTATGGCGGTATCGGCGACACGGTGGCCAGCTTCACGGGCGGCGGCGCCCCCTTTGGCGTCAGCCCGGATAGCACTCAGGGCGGCTGGGCCGTGGTGGGCTTCGCGCTGAAGGCCGGCTCCGCATCCTCCTATTTCGCTCTGGAGGGCCACTTCGAGTTCCGCCATGGCGAGCAGATCTATGATCTTGGCCTGGCTGGAAGATCGATATTCTAGACTCCGGCGGCTTTCGTTTCGACCGACGCCGACGTTCTCATGCGTTACTTTATAGCAGGACCGCGTCCGAGTGTGGCGCCGCGTAGGTCCGCGACGGGACGGCATCGCCCCTTATAGTTCCAACATTTATTGGATAGATTTGCGCGTTTTTAATGCAGATGGACACACGTGACCAAATTAGATTGAAAACCGCCACACTCTCATTGTCTGAAGCGGCATCTGAACTTTGGATTTGAATAAGCGTTTAGGATTTTGATGATGACGGCGAGGCGCATCCGATAATAAGACGCGCTTAGGGTCGCGGATCGGCCTTGAGGGTGGGGAAGACGATGGCGGCTATTGACGCACTCAGAGACTATGATCGCTTTGAGTTCACGGACCCATTGAAGCGTTGGACCCGGCCCGTATGGCGGCGGGGATCGGGGCCCGCTGTCATCATCATCCATGAAATGCCAGGTCTGCATCCCCTGGTCATTCGGTTCGCTGACCGGGTGGCAGCCGCGGGCATGACCGTCTTCTGTCCCAGCCTGTTTGGCGATCCGGGGCGCCCGGCCAGCCTGGGCTACGCCTTGGCCACGATCGCCAAGGCGATTTGCGTGCGCCGCGAATTCGATGTGTGGGCGCGAGATCGCTCCAGCCCCATCGTCGATTGGCTACGGGCCCTGGCGGCCTTCGCCCACGCGCAATGTGGCGGTCGGGGCGTGGGCGCCGTGGGCATGTGTTTTACGGGGAATTTCGCTCTGGCCATGATGACGGAGCCTTCCGTGGTGGCCCCCGTGCTCTCGCAACCGTCCCTGCCCTTGGGCGGTCCAGGCGCGGCGGCCATCGGCCTGTCGTCCGGGGAAATCACCTGCGCCAAGAACCGTCTCGCTAACGAAGATCTATCGATCATGGCTTTGCGATTCTTCGGCGATCCCGTAGTGCCCGACGCACGGTTCGACAGCCTGAAGCGGGAATTCGGCGCTCGGCTGGAGACCATCGAGATTGACCCCAAGGACGCCCGGAGCGGCACGGGCCTGACCCCCCACTCGGTGCTCACCATACATTTGGACGATGGCGATCCGACTGGCCCGACGAAGCAGGCCGAAGAGCGGGTCATCGCCTTTTTCAAAGCCCGCACCGCCGCCTGAAACGGCTCCGAGGTCCTTGGCTTTAGGCGCCTCATGGCCCACTTGATCAGCTTATGAGAACCGGACGCCTGTCTCTCGTGACCTTCGCCGCCGCGGCGCTCATGCTCGGCGCCTGCGCCACCACCGAGCGTCTCTCGGCGGCGAACGATGTCCACGGTCTGTTGGTGGCGATCCGTGACAACGACCGGCAGGCCTTCGACGCGCACATCGACCGCGCCGCTCTGGAGGCGGAGATCCAGGATATCCTGGTTCGCCAGACGAAAGCCGCGGGGTTGGGGGACGGCGTCACGGGGCTGGGATTGCTTGTCTCAGGTCCCCTGTCCCACGCCGCGGGTGGGATGCTCCTGCGGCCAGATGTCTTCCGGGCGGTGGCGGATGACTATGGCTATTCGCCCGATAAGCCCCTGCCCGGGACCGTGCGCCTGGCCGCCGCCCTGACGCCCGTAGCCTCGGGCCGCGTGTGCGCCAAGGACCCCCACACGGGCGCCTGTCTTCTGACCTTCGCCGAGGAGTCTGGAACCTGGCGACTGGTGGCGTTCGATGCGTCCCGCGTCCTGCCGAAATCCCCGGGCGCACGGCGATGAATGCGTCCCGCCTCGCCGCCGCCGGCGCCCTGGTCGGATTGGTCTTGACTGCGAGCGCCGCCGCCGCCGCGACACATATCTATTCCTATGATCCCGCCGACGCGGCCACCAAGGAGGCGGCCGGCCCGCTCACTTTCGAGGTGCGCAAGGCGCTCATAGGCCCGACGAAGGTCGTCAATCTACGCTCAACCGTGGCGGCCGCCGACGCCGACCTGAAGCGCGCCGCTGACAGAGACCTGGGCCCCGGCGGGCTTGCCGCGCTGATCGGCGCGCGCGGCCCCGAGCATCAAATTTATGAGATTGAACCGGCGGAACAGGGCGCGGCCCTGATCTCCGCCCTCTGTCCGGGGGCGAAGCGTGCGTGGCTGGCCTTCAGCGGTTTCGGCTTCAATGAGCCTCTGAAGATCGCGGTGCTCGGGCTGGGCGCGGCGCCGGCCAAGACACGAGTCTGTCGCACCCTGTCCTATGATTTCCACGGGGAGTGGTCTGGACCGCCCACGACCCCGGTCCTGCAGGATGGTGAAAGCCTTATGGGCCGATCTTCGGGGCCCTCTAGCTGAGACTACTTGGCGACGTGCCGGGGTTTGCCTTTTGGGCGGTGTGCGCCAGGTGGCTCCTCTGACAGATCCCCCAACGCGCCAGAGGAGTCGCGGTTTCCTTCTGGCTTAGTCCATCAGCCTCGCGGCGAGGGCGCCCGCCCGCTCTGGGGACAGCCCAATGACTTCACTGAGATAGACGTCCAGGCCGCCATGGCGCCGCGTGATTTCGGCGAATGCCGCCTCGAGATAGGCGGCCTCAACCCCGAGAGCCACGCGAACCGCCTCTTCCGACGGGGCGCGGCCAGTCATCTCGGCGATCGCCGCGGCCATGAGGGGGGTGCGTTCGTCGATTCGGGCGGCCTCGTTGGTGAGCAGATAGTCAGCTAGAATGTCTCCGGGCCGCACCCCCACCACGTGGTGGGTCAGGGCGGCCAGAAGCCCGGTGCGATCCTTGCCGGCCGCGCAGTGGATCAAGACCGGTCCCTCCGCCAGCTCCAGGGCGGCGAAATAGCGACGGAAAAGATTGATGTGGCGGGGCTCGAAGGGCGCGGCGCGATAATAGTTGATCAGATAGTCCCGGAATGAGGCCGCGCTCAGGTCCGAGCGCCGAATATGGTCGTGCCACGTGTCGGGACCATCCTCGTCGTTGACAATCACCGCCCCGGCGAAATCCGGGTGGCGCCGTGAGGGTTCGCGTTCACGTTCGCTTTTGCGGCGAAGGTCCACCACGACGGCGATGGAGAGATCGGCAAGGGCTTGTAGATCGGCGTCGGTCGCCCGGCCGTGGCTCGCCGAGCGGAGAAGGCGCCCGCGCTTGAGCCGGCGGCCATAGACGGTGGGATAGCCGCCGAAGTCTCGAAAATTGTCGACGCCTTCAAGGCGGGGAAGCGCGGTCATGCCCTCCACTAGCTTGAAGCGACGACAAATCTAAGACGCCAGAGAGGGCTAATGGGCGGCGACGCTTTCTTTGCGTCGTCTCATCAGATTGTCGAATTCAGACCATACGCCGGCCTCGCCATGCCACTCGCCGCGCGTGGCGGCCTTGGAATACTCGGTGGACCTTGCCTCGAAGAAGTTCGCGTGCTCCACGCCCGAGAGAAGGCTCTGAAGCCAGGGCAGGGGGTTCTCGCTCACGCCATAGACCGTCGGTAGCGAGAGTTGGCGCAGACGCCAGTCCGCCACGAAGCGGATGTATTGTTTGATGTCGTCCGGAGTCATGCCCTGCACCTCCCCGGCCTCGAAGGCGAGGTCGATGAAGCGATCCTCGAGCCCCACCACGGTCTTGCAGCAATCGACGATGTCGTCCGCGACGCTGGCGGTCACCGCCCCCGTCTCGGCGTTGAAGGCGTGATAGAGTTTGACCATGCCTTCGCAGTGCAGGCTCTCGTCCCGCACGCTCCATGAAACGATCTGGCCCATGCCCTTCATCTTGTTGAAGCGCGGGAAATTCATAAGCATGGCGAAGCTGGCGAAGAGCTGAAGCCCCTCGGTGAAGCCCCCGAACATGGCCACGGTGCGGGCGATATCGGCGTTCGTCTGGACGCCGAATTCCTGCATGTAGTCATGCTTGGCCTTGAGCGCCTCCAACTCCATGAAGGCCGAAAATTCCGTTTCCGGCATGCCGATCGTCTCCAGGAGGAGCGCATAGGCGGCGATATGGATCGTCTCCATATTGGAGAAGGCCGCCAGCATCATCTTGACTTCGGTCGGTTTGAAGACGCGGGCGTAGCGTTCCATATAGTTCTCGTTCACCTCCACATCCGATTGGGTGAAGAAGCGGAAGATCTGGGTGAGCAGGTTGCGCTCCCGGTCATTGAGCTTGGCCGCCCAATCCTTGCAGTCTTCGCCGAGGGGAACCTCCTCGGGCATCCAATGAACCTGCTGTTGGCGCTTCCAGAAGTCATAGGCCCAAGGATAGCGGAACGGCTTATAGCCATTCGAGGGGACCAGAAGGCCAGGGGCGGCGGTGATCATCCTTGCCTCCGAACACGGGATGCGAGGGTTGAAAGCTACCACCTTTTTTGCCAACATCTAGTGGGAATGCGGTGGGCGACCACAATATGCTGTGGAAAGCGCCACTGGCGCCGTCTGTATCACTCCTGCATCGCGTAGGTCTTGACGAGGTCATAGAGGAAGTCGCGACCCTTATAGAGCGAGGTGACGCGAATCCGCTCATTGAGCCCGTGGACGCCGTTGCCATCGGGATCGCCGAACATGCCGGTGACGCCATAGGTGGGGATGCCCACGGGGGTCAGGAAAGCGCCGTCCGTCGCCCCGGCGGTCAATACCGGAATGACGGGCACGCCAGGCCAGATCTTGGCGGCGGAGTCCTTGATCGGGCCCATGATCTGGGGTGTGAGGGGCGGCGGGGCCTTGGTCACCTCACTTCGCGCATCACGCATGGTGATCTTGATCTGCGGGTCCGCCAGGACCTTGGCCAGAGTCTCGCTCACTTGCTGGGTGGTCGTGCCGGGAAAGATGCGGCAGTTGATATTCGCCGTGGCGCGCTGGGGCAGGGCGTTCGTGGCGTGGCCGGCCTCCAGCATGGTGGCGACGCAGGTGGTGTGCAGCATGCCATTATAGCCGGGATCACTCTCCACGATGGCCGCGTCGTTGACATCCGCCGGATCATTGGCGAGGGCGATCATCGCGGCGCCCATTTCTCCCCCGACCAGGGGACTCATGGCGATCAAATAGGCCTTGGAGGCGTCGGTGAACTCCACGGGAAACTCGAAGCGGCTCAGGCGCGCCAGACCGAAGGCCAGGCGATAGATGGCGTTATCCTTGGTGGGCCGCGAGGAATGCCCCCCGGGATTGGTGACGGTCAGCGTATAGTCCTGGGGAAATTTCTCGCCGGCCTCGACATTCAGGGCCACGGGCCGACCCAGATCATCAAGCCGCCCGCCCGCGCCTTCGTTGAGGGCGAAGGCCGCGTCTATTAGCCCGCGCTCGTGCGTGGCGAGATACTGCGCCCCGTTGAACGCGCCGGCGGTCTCCTCGCCGCAGGTCAGAGCCAGTTTCACGTCGCGCTTCGGCTTAAATCCCTCTTGCTTGAAGCGGATGAGGGTATCGACCCAGACGGCGGCCTCCGCCTTGTCGTCGCTGGCCCCGCGCCCATAGAAATAGCCATTCTCTTCCACCAAGGTGAAGGGATCACGGGTCCAGTCCGCGCGCTTGGCCTCCACCACATCGATATGGGCGAGAAGGAGCATCGGCTTGGCGGCGGGATCAGAGCCGTGGAGGATGGCCACAAGGCCGCCTTCCTTGGGATGGCCTGGACCCGCGAAGGGATGAAGATCGGCGGCGGGAAACCCGGCCGCCTTGAGGCGGTCGGCCATCCGTGTCGCCGCCAGGGTGCAGTCACCGTCCGAGAGCTCTGTCTTGGTCTCCACGAGTTCCTGATAAAGGGCGCGAAAGGCCGCCTGATCGGGCCGGAGCGGCGCGGGGGCCGGCGGGGGAATTGGTGGCGGCGGCGTCTGCGCGATCGCCAGGGGTGGAGTGAGGCCCAAGACCAGAAGCGCTAGACCGAACAACTGTCTCATGAGGCCCTCGCGACGGTGGTTTACCCACTCGATAAGGCGCCCTGCGTCGAAGTCCAATGGGCCTCGCATGGCGCCGTTAATTTGCCTTGGTCGTGGCGTCACGACGGCAAGAGCGGCCACGCAATGAGAACGAACTGAAATAACTTCGTGCCAGACTTAGATACTAGGATGGTTTGTAATGAGGTCGAAACCACGATGAACGCCTCCATGCTTCGCGCCCTGGGCTGCGCCGCCTTGGGCTTTGGACTGATCCAGACGGCCCCAGGCCTGGTCTTCGCGCAGGAAACGACGTCCCCGCCCGCGCCGCCCCCGCCCCCGATGAGCGCGCCGGGGCCAGATGGCGGGCGTCATTGGGGCCATGGCCCGATGATGCACGGAGCCTGGTCGCCTGAGTCGCGCCACCTGAAGGCCATCCACGACATTCTCGGAATCACGCCCGATCAGGAGGCGGCCTTCCAGGCCTATGCCAGCGCCCTACACCCGCCAAGACCCGCCCCTGGCGCGACGGCCCCGGGCGCCGAAGAGCCCAAATGGCCTGACCGGAAAACGACGGCGGCCATGACAACGCCCGAGCGCCTTGATCTCATGGCCAAACGCATGGACGCCCGGGAAGCGAGGATGCGCGCCCATTTCGCGCGCGTGGCGGAGGCGACAAAGACCTTCTACGCGTCGCTGAGCCCCGAGCAGAAGCGCATCATGGATAGCCTGCCAGAGCTCGTTCACGGCGAAGGCCATGGTTGGGAGCACAGAGGCGGGATGGGTCACATGCACGGCGGTCCTGGCCCGATGGGAGCGCCCCCGCCGCCGCCCTCGGGGGCCTGAACACGACGGGACACTTGGTTCCGCGGCGGTATGAAGTCACACCCGTTGCGGAAGAGACTTGCCCATCAAGATAAGCGGCACCGCGCCGATATCCGTCTCTGATATCACGCGCTCGATTTCCTGATAGCCACAGGCCCGATAGAGCGGCTCGCCGGAAAGGGTTGCCATGAGCTGAATCGCGCCAAAACCCTCAGCCCTGGCCGCCCCCTCGCAGAGGCTCAGGATCATGCGCCCGACGCCCCGACGGGCGAAATCGGGGTGGGTATACATGGCCCTGACCCGGGCGGCGTCCGTGGCGGGGTCCAGTAGCGCGGCGTTGCGCAAGGCCGTGCTGTGATCGCCGCCATAGAGCGTCGCTCGTCGGCTCCATCCGCCGCATCCGGCGATCCGCCCGCCGGTCTCGACGACGAAATAGGTGCGGTCGGAGATCAATTGTGTATCGAGGCCCATCACCCGGCGGCTGGCGGCAATCTCCTCCGGCCTGAGGAAGCCCTTCTGCAGCTCGGCGATGGCGAGGTCCATGACGCCGGCCAAGGCGCCAAGGTCCGCTTCCGTCGCCAAGCGGCTTTCAAAGGGCGCCGTCACGCTGGCCTCCATGCATGCCCCCTTCCCGTCGCGATTTTATCCCTCGCCAATGCGCCAGCCTGACCGGGTTTGCCTTGAAAAGAAAAACCACCCAGGCTGACTGGCCTGGGTGGCGGAAGTAGAAGGTCCCGGACGCCGCTGCGGCGCGCGGGTGGAAAGCCCCGCTATTCGCTAAAGGCGTAGCCGTGGGCTGCCGCCCAGCCGTGCCAGTCGCTGACCACGGTGCCGGTGAGCAAGATCCCGATACCCCCCGCGAGGGGCGTCAGAACCGCGAACCACCATGCCCAGCGGTGGATGGATTCCATGCTGGCGTTGAAGCCCATGGTCCAGCGCCAGAAGAGGGCGGCCCGTTCGGAGGCCGTGCCCCGGTCGGTGATCTGCTCCAGCTCCCGGTCGCCGCCGTAACGGCTGACCGCCAGGATGGTCGCCCCGTGCATGGCGAAGAGCAGAACCGAGCCATAGAGGAAGGCGATCGAGAAGCAGTGGAAGGGATTGTAGAAGAGATTGCCATAGCGGATCGAGAAGGACCCGACCCAGTCGAGGTGCGGGAAGATCCCGAATGGGACGGCCTCGCTCCAGGTCCCCATGAGGATGGGGCGAATGAACCCCAGGACCAGGATCAGCCAAAGCGCTCCGGCGAAGGCCCAAGCCGTATGGGTTCCCAGGCCCAGCGCCCTGGCCCGCGTGTAGGTCCGCACGAACCAGAGGAGGAGACCCGATGTCATGAAGAACCCGGCCATCAACCACCACCCGCCTTCCGCGAGCGGCGGGAAGATGGTCAGACCATATTCCGGGGACGGCGGTTGCAGGGAGAGCCAAGGCAGCTGGCGCAAGAACTCGCCCGGATTCCAGCCTACCGACGCCCACATGTTAAGACCGATGATCTCGAAGGCGATGAAGATGCAGATCGTCGCGGCCACCCCCGTGAAGCCCAGATAGATGGGCCCGACTTGGGCGTTGCCGATGAGGCCAAGAAGCCTGGAGAACCAGGGCTTTCCGTCGCGGCTGAAGTCGCCAACCGGGAGGGCCACCCCGAGCTCCGCGGGGCCGCGGACCTGAATTTGCGTGAATATGTTCTGATAAGTCGCCATTTTTCCCTCTCCCTCAGCCCCAAATCGGCAGGTTACGCCACCAGTTCCACCACTCGGGCCAGCCTTGAGACCAGACGGGACCGCTGATGACGATGCAGACCGCGCTGAAGAAGACCGCCGCCAGGGCCAGGAACAGGCCCACGCGGTGGATCCCCAAGGTTCCCACCGAATAGCCGATAATGTCCCTGAAGAAGGTGTCTTCGTGTTCAGGCGTCTTCATCGCCTCGCCTTTGCCAGGATTGGCCGCCGACAGGATCAGGGATCCATGCAGGGCCAGGGCTAGGGTCGTGGTGAAGAACAGTGACACCGCGATCATGTGCGCGGGGTTGTAGTGAAAATTCACATATTGGTAGCCGGTGTTGGACACCCATTCGAGGTGGCTGAAGATGCCATAGGGGAAAGCGTATCCCCAGGCGCCCATCAGAACAGGCCGAACCACTTCCAAGGTGAAATAGGCCAGGATGGCGAAGCCGAAGGCCACGGGCACGTGAACGCCGATCCCGAGCTTACGGGCGATTTCCACCTCTCGCAGGGCCCAGGATCCGAACGATCCCAGCGCGCAAACGGTGACGGCCTGCCAGAGACCGCCCTGCATGATCGGCGCCAGAGAGAGGCCATAGCTGACGTCGGGCGGAGCTATGTTGATCCGCCAGATATCCCAGGTCGGGCCTTGGGAGGCCCCATAGACGATGAGGGCGGTGCCCAGGATGGAAAAGAAGGCCGCGGTGACTCCAAAGAAGCCCACATAGAACGGCCCCACCCAAAAATCGAAGAGGTCGCCGCCGATGAGCGTTCCTCCGCGTACGCGATATTTTCGCTCAAAGCTTAAAAGGGCCATGGGGCCATCTCCTGACTAGGCTGTTCCCAGGTTGGGTTGCGAGATCTGCACAGGTGTCAAAGGTAGGATACGGGGTTGCCCGATCGTGATCGGAACGCGCCCGTATCCCCCGTTTGAACCGGTCTCGCCGCGGTTGCGTCTACCCGGCCTGGACCGGCGACTTGGCCGGATCGAGGTTGAGCATCTGCGCCGAGGCGGTCGCCGGATGTTTCACGCCTGGACCTTCGATCCAGTTAAAACGTGATGTGCTGAGCAGGATAAAGTGAATTATCAAGGCCAGCACAAACAAGAACACCGACAACGCGACAAGAACGCGCCTCGGATCAAATAGAAGCCAAACTCTCCACATGTTCTTGTCTCCCCTTTACGCGAAGTGGGCCAGGGCCATTTGGCCGGCCACTTTCGCTGTGTTGGTGAGTTCCGCGTAGCCATGGATGGATGGCAGCCAGGGCCGCCAGTACCACACGAGGATATGCGCCACGATCGCGACCGCCGTGAAGAGCAGGAAGCTCCCCATGAAGATCCTGTGGAACTCTTTGGCTTCGGCCTCTGTGAGGCCCGTTAAGCTACCTTCTCGTTCTGCCATTACTTCTCCTCCAGTCACGCTGTTGCTCATCCGTTTGAGGGATTGCGCGTCCAGCGCCATCAGTCGCGACGACCATCATCGTGACTTCGTTTTGAGGACGCGGTTTGCCCCCCCAAAATGCGATCGGAGCGGTGCGGATCGTCATGCGACCTGACCCTCCATCAGTCCCGCATGAGCGCGGTCGAGGCATCCGCGCGACACGCGCGCCTCTCCGGCCAAGCGAGCATTACGTTCAGCCGCGTCCCGCAGCCGTTTGGCGGCGGAAATGCGGACCAGCACCGGTTGCGCTTCCACAAGACGATCAAGGGCCGCCTTGGCGTCTGCGTCCCACTCCAGCTCGGCGTGGCGGCGGGCGGGTGTCGCCTGCGCCTTGTCCATTTCCGTGCCGAGCGGGATCATATGGAAGAGCGCGTCGAACAGGGCGTTGCAGACCTCTTGGATGAGGTATGTCGCGCCCGAATAGCCCATGAACGGCGTGCCGGTATGCCGACGGATCACCGCGCCGGGAAAAGACGCCGGGATATAACAGGCGCGTCCCCCGCACTCGGCCAGGTACATGCGTTCATTGACGCTGCCGAAGAGGATCAGGGGTGGGGTCTCGCGGATCGCCTTGCGCACCGCGGCGTTGTCCGGCTTCACGCCGGCCGAGCGCTGGAAGGAGAAGGCGCAGGGAAGCCCCATGTCCTCTTCCAGGAAGTGGCGCACGCCCCGGGCATAGGTCTCGTTGGCGACAATAGCGAAGCTGGCCGTGCCGAAGAAGTCCTGCGTCACCGAACGCCAAAGATCCCAGATGGGCTTCAGAGTGGTGTGCTTTTCGCGCTCTATGAAGGGCTCCGGGTCCAGGCCCAGCATGGCGCCCAGGGTTCGCAGGAAACGGGTCGTGGACTCCACGCCGATGGGCGCCTGCAGATAGGGGCGCTCCAACTTTTCGCAGAGCTGGCGGCCAAATTCCCGGTAGAGACAGATATTGACCTCTGCGTCCGCCAACTTGCGCACATCCGCCAGATGGCTGCCCAAGGGGAAGACCAGATTGATCCGGGCGCCGATGCCCTCCACCAGACGGCGGATTTCGGCGAGGTCCGAGGGCAAGTTGAACATGCCATAGGTCGGGCCAATGATGTTGACGCAGGGCGCCTCGCCGGGCTTACGCGGGCGGGGCGGCACGGCTTTTTTCGAGCCGAACTGCGTCCACAGCCAGGTCAGGGCGCGGTTGGCGCTTTGCCATTGGTCTTCATCGATGGTGCGCGGCAGGAAGCGCTGAATGTTGGTGCCTTCCGGCGTCACGCCCCCTCCGATCATCTCGGCGATGGAGCCGGTGACCACCACCGCGGGCAGATCACGATCTAGGGTGCGCCAGGCGCGCTTCATGGCGCCTTCGGTGCCGTGCTGGCCGAGCTCCTCTTCGCCGAGGCCGGTGACGACGATAGGCAGTTCATGCGGCGGCAAGGCGTCGGTGTAATGCAGAACCGAGGTCACCGGCAGGTTCTCGCAGCCCACGGGGCCATCGATGATCACCTGCAGGCCCTTTATGGCCGTGAACGCGTAGACCGCGCCCCAATAGCCCCCGGCGCGGTCATGATCGAGGATCAGGGTCACGTGCCCACCGCCGCTTCCTGGGCCCGCAAGGCGGCCATGGTCTTGGCGTAGCGAGCCTTGAACTCGGGTCGATCAACGGGAAGGTCTTCCCAGACGCCGGTGGCGTGGCCGGTTCCCACCCCCTCGAAGAAGGCGCTCATCCGGTCAAAGCGATCCTGGTTGGACAGGGCGGCGTTGATCACCTGGGCGAGGGAGCCGGCGCCGGCTGGGCCCATGAGTGGACGAGCCGAGATCAGGTTGGTGAAATAGAGGGCCGGGATCGACCGCTCCTTGGCGTATTGCACCACGGGAGTCGTGCCGATGGCGAGGTGGGGCTCAAATTCCCTGACCGCGGCGATGTCCTGTTCGAGGGAGGCGCGATAGGTGACCTTCACGCCGTGCGCCTCCAGCCAGTCCCGATCAGGTTCCGACCAGGGGGTGCGGGGGCAAGCGGTTCCCACATAAGGGACGTCCGCGCCGCTCTCGATAAGCAGGCGGGCGACCAGGAGTTCGGAGCCTTCATAGCCGCTGACCGTGACGCGGCCCTTGATCGGCGCGCCGGCCAGGGCGGCGGTGATGGCGGGCAGAACCGCGTTCTTGGCCGCGTCCACCTTCTCGCGCGCGATTCCACAGGCCTCGCCGATCGCGGTGAGCCAGGCGGCGGTTCCGTCGCGGCCCACGGGGGCGGAGCCCACGACGCTGCGACCGGCGGCGGCGAACTCCCGCACCGAGGCGGTGTAAAAGGGATGGATCGCGGCGACGGCGGCG
>Ga0116231_10008662_pt1 | contig 17714 bp, 19 predicted proteins | sample S1TSphgellanicum_2_FD_89695 | JGI IMG/M metagenome (GOLD analysis project Ga0116231, IMG submission 89695) | Host-associated microbial communities from peat moss isolated from Minnesota, USA - S1T2_Fd - Sphagnum magellanicum MG | ecosystem: Host-associated > Plants > Peat moss > Unclassified...
CATTGTAATTACTTCATATAAGAATTAATTAGTATGTGCATAATTATTTTCTAATTGAACATAATTATTCACACTCTTTAATTTATAACTTCAAACCTAAATTGAAAATTTGGAAAAATTATAATGTAGTTAGAATAATTATTTTATTGATTTTAATTTCATGAATTATTATACAATAATATTATCTTAAAAAATTCTGTGATTAATCATCTATGATAAATATTTTATAGTAATTTTACAGTAATTATGAAAATTAACGTTATGTTTAACAAATTATTGTATTTATAATTAATAATTACCAAGAGAAAAAAATTATTTTACTTATAATAATTTTTACAACAATAAATTTTATTATACAATAAATAATGTAATTAGTTGAATAATAATTCTTCAAAAAAAATTGTAAGAATTTATTTTTTAATAACAATTGTTAATTCATGATATATAATTTTTAAATAAGTATTTAAAATATTTAATTTTAAATTATAGTCATTAAATTAATTTCATATTAATCATATTATATGTAGTTCGATCAGATTTTAAAAAGTAATTAAATATTTTTAAATATTTTATTATTTATGAATTATGTATTAATAGCTTGTGAATAACTAGACAGTTAGTTTGTCAAATATGAAGAAGGTATTATTTATTTAAGTAATTGATAATGAATACTGAATATTTGTAGTGTATAGTTTATAACTTAAATATATGTAAATTTTATCATTATGAATTGAATGATTATTTAATTATCTAGTACTTGAATTGCTTAAAAATCTAAAAACCCTAGAAGTAAGGGATGAAGAAAGTTTTGGAATTACAACTTAGTTTGTAAAAAAGTTGCAACTTCAAAACTTATCCCATATTGTTTGTTCTCCATTCCTATTTTGAACATTATATAAACAAAGGGGTGTGCCTATGCAATTTCACATTAAGAAGTTTGTGCACATGGGATGACCTAATCAAAAGGCTCAACCCAAAACAAAAAAACAAATAATGCACAATTCTAAAGTACATACCTCCCCAACCTACTTATCTATGTAGCTAGGTAAGTACCTAGTTTGACCTACCCATCTAGGTCAGCCTATGTACCTACCTATTTAAGTACCTACCTATATGAGTAGGTATTTAGCCTAGGAAGGTAAAACCTACCTATTTATTTTTTTACCTAAATAGGTAGGTAGGTAGGTAGGTAGGTAAAGATTGTAAGCACCTATTTATGTACCTACCAACCTAATATTAATATTTTATTAAATTAATTTTTTAAATGCCATGTGGCATATTTACATTGGGTCATGTATCATAAGATAAGATCATCAAAATCTTTGAATTGAACGTCTTAGATTATTTCAAAATAATAATAATAATAATCATATATTAAGACACGTGGCAACACATGATTTGCCTTCAATTGTGACCAAAATAGTTTCATATTAGTCGCATGTGACAATATGTATACAATGGAGTCAAAGGATGAAATGTATTTGTTCACTTTTTTTTTCATACAATACTCTTTGTCATTTGCGACTAGTTTATCACATACGACTTGTCTTAAGCGACTAAAAGGATTTTAGTTGCAAAATGTCTCTTGTGACTAAAATTTAGTAGCAAAGAGCAGTAAAAAATACATGTTTTTCTTCTAGTGAAAATCTTTGATAGGTCATTAATTACATTTTTTGAAATGCTCCTCATTTTTTTGGTTTTTTTCCCTCACAAAAAAAAGAAAAAAATGGAACAAGTATTTGCTTGGTAAAACCCATAACTTCAAACTTTACCTTAAATGTCATGATTTGCCTTGGGAATACTAAAGAGATAAATCCAAGGTTCATACTTAAAAGTTAAGGCTCAACAACATGGCCCTTGTCCCATTAAACTCACCTAAACAATCATGGCCTTATGCCACTAGGATCACTAAGAATGTAAACTAGAGCCCCAATCCTTCTATGATTGCATAAGGTCCTACGTCAATGTGATCACATAAGGCCCTAGGACCATGTGATCACATAGGGCCCTAGGTCCATGCGTAGGTAAGGCCCTAGGTATGTGTGATCATGTAAGGCCCTAAGTTTGTGCCTTCGAAAAGGCATTCAAGTTCCATATGGTCACATAAAACCTTAGGTTTATACCTAAGTAAAGCCCTATTAAGGCCATTTGAAAAGTTCCATGTGATCATGGAAGGTCCTAGGTCCATGTGATCTTAGTGCTGAAATGTGTTGTTGTAATGGCTTTACCTAGTGTGAAATACAAGATGGGCCAATGTGGAAGGTACTCATGCAAATAAAATTCCTTTCACATAGGGTTTTGTTGCTTCGACATAGGTCCCCCCTTATAGAGGTCAATTTCCTCTATGTGACATTACATGTTAAGTAAAGTGCTAGGTGGAAGCCATTTTTAGAATAAGGGGCTTGTGTGCGATGGAGCTAACATATTCTCTTATTCAAAAAATGCACTTCCCCAAAGGTTTTAATGTGCATGAATCACATATATTAAACATTTTAAATTTATAAAGCAACATTGTTTTTTCGCATATGTAAATTTAGGTATCTCTTCTAGCTAAGGATTTTTGTGACAACCTATCACAATAACTTTTCTAGGCCGGAAAGTACTTACCAACTTAATAAAAGAACTTCCACTCTTTGGAAGGTACCTGCCATGTTGTCTTCAAAATATGATTTAAAATTTTTAATTATTATTTTAAAATATTTTTAAAATCCTTTTAAGATTAAAATTTTAATTTTCTCAAATTATTGTTACTGATTTTAATTATTAATTATTTTATTCCATTTTATTGAATTAATATTTTTAAAAAATTTACAAGGAATTATTATTATTATTATTTAAGGCTCTAAAAATGTTTTTCAAATACAATGTATCTACAAAGTAAACCACACAAAAAATTCATGTTTGTTTTATTTGTCAAAATGAAAAAAATTACAAAAATAAATCAAAATAAAACAATTCACAAGGTCTTATATGTAATCAAATGCACAAATCAAATGTGCAATTTAATTTTATTAAATCAACTACTTTGGAAAGGACTTGTTGTGGATGAATTTTTGAAAAGATTCATAAGACAAAACTTGGAAATTACTTATTAAAAAAAAATGCACAAAAAAAGGATAAAAGGGAAGACTATGGATAAGCTCTTTTAGTGTTCAATTATCTATATTTCACTTGCCTAAATCCCATAAACACATGAAAACATGTCAAACCCCAAGGTAATAGTTGCAATGTTTATATTTATGGATTTTAATCACCCAATCCCAAATTTCATCAAAACTTATAAAAACCCAAAGACTCCCATAAAACTTCCCAACTAGAAACACCCAACACCATGGTATCCCCAATTCCCAACAACCAACACTAAAAAACACCATAAACACCCAACATCCTTGAGCATCCTTATGAAATCCAAAACATTATCTACATTTTACGTCCTTTCCACAACTCCCCCCTAATCTTTTATTATGTTTTAGTTACAAGCAAATTATCCAAATAAACAAATCAAAGTTTGTCAAAACTTATGAAACATCTAGAACGAAGCAAATTAACTAAGCCCTGTCTCCTCCCATTGGTACTCCCAAGCTAAAAAGACACTTAGGATCAACTATAAATGCAATATTAATAGGATAGTTCTACAAGTGACTTATAAACACATGCATAAATGCAATATTGACATTAATTGTCTAAAGAGGGTGATGTCCAAAAAAAAAATCCAAGCGATCCTTGTACTTGGGTAGCTCTTTCTTGAACATGTTCCCAAAATGCATATTCAAATTCCATCATATTTCCATATCCACTAATGCCATAATTTGCAACCTACACCACATTTTTCCCTCGATCCACATAATCAACACCAACACCAAAAACTTGATTGGCCATCTTCTTTCGACCTCCAAAAGCCATAGAAACTTAAAGCTAAAAAAAAAACCTTAATAAAAATTTCAAAAGAAGGACTTCTAGATGCAACACCAACAAAAAAATCATGAACCCCAAGATGAATGTAAACTCCCATTACACCATTAAACAAAACACTAGCCACACCATCAAACATAACACCAATTGCTCCATCAAACATAACACTAATTGCTCTATCAAACATAACACCAACTACTCCATCAAACACAACACATCGTCCAATTCCTCCATTGAACACAACGTCAACTATTCCATTAGACACCACACTAGCTTCACCAACTCCAAAATCAAGAAATTATTTTCTTCAACAAAAACCTCCACACAAAATGAAACCATGAATGAGGAAAACAAACAAAAAATCCTAGAAATAGAATATTGCAAAACACTTACCCCTTAATTCACATACTTTAATCTTTTCATAGGCTGCCTTTTTTTTGCTAAAAGCCTTTTCAAAATCTAACAAACAACCAAAGCTATTCTCACTAAAAATAATTCGTTGCATCACTTTACCATGTAAATGCTTATCAATCTAATTATACCTACACAAAAATAACCCATTTAAAAACAACATTACACATAATTCAAACACATGTTTTTCAAAAAAAAATCAAGAAACAAAAAACAAAAAAATCTTCAAACTTATTTGCCATCTGATATAGGGTCCATGTGGGTAATTATTTCCATACCATACTCTAGAAGTACAAGCACCTCCTCCATCCATGTAATTTTGACACCTTGACTCGTTTTGTTAGACAAATTTTTTTGGTGTAAATTTGGGAAATTAACAATTAACTTGTCCATGATGAAACGAAGCTAATAATGACCAATAGAATTAGTCATAAACCATATTTCATTAGAAGGCCTCCACTTAACCTTGGAGTGTAAAAACAATGGATGTGAACTTGGTTTATCTATAGGCCATGTAAATGAATACCAACAAGCAAGATTTTTATAGGTTTCAATCACATCAAAAATCAAGCAATCAATAGTAGGTCTATGTTAATATGCACAACATCGAATTTTAACTACTAGTTTTTGAAAATGTTTTGATAAAACCTCAAAACCATGTCAATAGGTAAAAAAAGAAAATTGTATTCATCGAAGTCCATAACATAGGGTTCAAAACACCCTTTTATGGAAAAAATCCACATACAGAAATAACCAAACCTCAAGTTGAGGCCAAATGGGGAAGTAGGCAAATATACTTCTTGTCTAGCATTTTATTTTCCTTTTCAAGAGACAACACATTTGACTTTTTAATAGTTTTCCCAAAACTAGCTATTGATGACCTGAAAGGTTACTTCATCACCTAAGTTTCACATGATGATACCTAGCATCTATGAAGATGTTGAAGGGGACAATAGGTGCTTTATTAGTTTACACAATTTGTTCCTATTGCCTCTACTTTATTAATTGTTCAATATTTTGTATAAGAAATTGGATGCTGCAAAAAGACAAAAAAATCAACATGTAGACAACTAAATTCCTACAAAACAAAAGACCTAATTAGACCAACAAATAGTAAATAAAAAACAAAATTTTTCAAAACAAAGGCTTAATTCAAGTCCAAAATTGGTAGCTACAACATAAAAGGTTACAACAATATGCCTTGTATAACCCACAAAAATTGAAAATATAAAATGAACACAAAAAGGTAGAAATAAAAAAATAATGGTGCTTTAAGTAGAAGAAAACCCTTTTGGATATTTGAAACAAAAAAATAATAAAGGCATAAAAGAATTAGAATGCGTAAACAACATAATATTTTTCATAAATTTTGGCTTTGGGAAAATGCCATAAAAACCTAAACATTAAACCACAATTGAAAAGAAAGGAAAAACAAATTAATTTAAAATAGGAAGATAGAAATTACCTAGTTAGAGGATACATGTTACCATCTTTTTTTGCTACTTGCAAAACAAAAGATGAAAGCATATCCATTAGATTCTTAACAAAAGATTCATCTTCTAAAAGATCAACAATTAATCTTATTGTATCAAAACCACAAAAGATTCTCCATTCATCAAATGCATTCTTTGCCCGTAGTTTAGTGTGTTTGTTAACTTTTTTGACTACCTTTATTACATTATCAACTTCCTTTTCATCAAGATCCAAAAACTAACTCTTCAAAATAGGATCCCTAATAAGAGGATCAGGTTTTGTCATGTTTTTAACTTCAAATCTAGAAAGCATGGCATCATCATAATTAGAATCAAGAGTCATTTGACAATTTAATATATAAGACATAGTAACAAAAGTAGGACATATAATGGAACCAAATGCACAAGAAAACACTAAATGTAGAAGGATGAACAGAAACATCATTTGTAGAACATGAACTTGGAGGGATGCCATACTGTTCAAGGCCCAGAGAAATATAAGGATCAAAATACTGACCAAATAGATTGGGACTACACACAAGAGCATCCAACTTAAGAAAGACATTTGTAAATACATAAGAAAAATCAACAAACAATTGACCACTACCAACAAAATCAATAAAAATGTCACAACCATTAATTGACCACACTAAATTATTGGCATTAAATGTAAAACCAAAATAAAACTCATCAAGATCATATATAAAACCAAAACAAAACCCAACATGAGAACCATTAGACATTACACAAAAAAAAGACAAAATAAAAGAAAAAAATAACGAATATTCTACAAGAACCTGCTCATAGTTGCAACCACACAAACACATGCACAATTCACATACAACACTCCAAATTTTACAAATAAAAATAAAAATAATAACCAATACATAGAAAATGAAAATAAAAACATGAAATAAAACACAAAAGTCAAAATCTTTATAGAATGCATGAAATCCACATAGAATCTACATAGATGATCATAGAATGAAAAACTTTCAAACAACACAAAATAGATTAACATTAGAACCACCTAGAAATGTTACACATAAAAAAAAAAGGATCCATGTCGTAAAAGAATCGCAATGTAAGAGTAGTTGTAATGTAGGAACATTTGCAATGTAAAAGAAGTTGTAATGTAGAAAAAAACACAAAAGCCATGGAGATTGCCATAAATAAGAACATAGTTGCAACACTAAAGTTGCAAAGATGAACCCACAACACTTGTGCAATGGAGCACCACACTCAACAAAACAACACCAAACTCATGCCAATGATGACAATCTACAAGCAAGAACCACCAATAACACCTAAATGTGTAGAGAAACAACGCTAGAAAAACAAGTCTTGAAATGCTTCAAAGCTCACAACAAATCAATGACATCAAAATTTTGCAAAAAAATAGCCATAAAAACAACACACAAAACAACAATGTGCAATCACACAATGAAAGACAAATGTGACACATAGAGACAAATAGAAATGAACATCATTGACAAACATTTTGCCTACCTTTTAGAATCCACTTCTAGCAAAAAGAAACAAGTGCCATTGTTATGTGGTGCCTTTTCAACAAAAGTAAAAGATGTCCTTGTGTTGCACTTTTCGTTTTTGGCAAAGCAACCTAGGCCTTGGATCACAAAATCATACATGCATTTGATGGTGGAACAATAAAATGTTTTTGATGGAATAAATTAGGCCATGAGATGGATTCAATGGAATTAGATCAAATGGTTATAAATGATCAATAACACAAATTGTTGGATCCTTTGATCTGAAAGTCGAATGGTGTTTTACATAGGTGAAGGCCTTGTTAGTAAGACCTTCTAAATTTTTGATTTGACCTTCAGCCTATCGACTTCAGGCGAAATCTCAAATCTAAAAGGTCCACTACTAGGGCCTTTTGTCATATGAAAAGTTCCTCTTCTTAGCAAAGGAACTTTCATGGTTATATCGTGCTTTCTAAATATAATGTGAAAATGATAACAATGTTTTATGTGTAGGGTAAAACCCTAAGGTGGGGGCATACTCAAAATAAGGGTCCTAATATGAAATGAAAGCTAAGTTTGGCTTCGCATTTTAATAATGTCCTTCATCCATGGGCTTACGTATTGTAAAACACGAAGCCAAATTTATAAAGAACCAAACCTATGTAGATCACAAGGTGTATGAATGGGAAGGTTGTTGTGCCTATTCCTTTTGATAGTGGGACATTTTTTACACCTATAAATAGGCATAATTTCCCTCCCACCTTTGAGGAGTAGGCATAATATCCCTCCCAATTTCTAGGAATGAAATTCGATATAAGGTGCCCTCCACATACACAAGAAAAAATTTCCAAGTGATTTATGTCACAAAAATTACATTAAAAAATATAAAACACACAACAATGTATACATATACGCATCTTGGGTGAACTGGCACCCGCACTAGTACCACACAAACAACTAAAAACCCCAAAATCATTTCTAAATATTATATATCGTAGCCTACAATCAATTTCATCTATATAAAAATGAATAATTATTTATTTTCAAAAACCATTTCGTTTCAACATAATGAAAAAATATATTTTTCATCCATTTGAACTTAAATTTTTAAAAATATTCGTCACATGTTGGGTGTACATACTAAAACTACTTACTTAGTGGATGTATGTATGTTTAACAACATACCTAACTTTGTCAAGATCAAGAATCAATTATAGTTTTTCTTAACAAGATCAACAAACATTTGGAAAGTTATGAATCAAAATAATCTACTTGTTTCATTTTGTATTGTTCAAGTTGTTTGAATGTTTTGTGCAAGAATTGGAAAACATGGAAAGGTAGTTTTTTAACACCTATATTTTTTGATTTCTTGAAAGTGTTTTTGAGTTATAAATGTTTAAAAATTTCCTTGACATGATTATGGTGAATGCCTTTACAAGTGCATATGATTCAATTTGGAGCTTCTTACGAATTTTTTTGGTTGAATTTAACTTTCTAACATCTACCTTGCTATAATATTTGTTTTCTTTACCTCCAACCATAACAATATATCCATCAATAAGCATACTTCAATGAATTACAATGAAAACAAATTATGAGATCATGAATATTCATATTCATAGTCTTATTCTTATCTTATTTTAAGCCTACCTATTATTTAATCCATTAGGATGGTTTTAGTTAGAAGTTTGCAACGGTAACCCTCTTCAACCACCCGCTTATCCCATTCTTGATAGTGTTCATAAAACTAACATTCTTTTGGATGATTTATAAGTACAAATATGTTTTTGCCTTGGATAGTGCAAACCTTTCCCAATCTCCAATTGCACCAAATCATTAGTAAAGAGATTTAAAGATAGAAAATCATGGCACACCATACCATGAACTCCAAGTTGTTTCATAAGATTGGAAAGGAAGAACATGAAGAGGCTTTGCATCGTGAAGCAAAAATGTTGGTAGCTAAAAATGAAAGGATCAATCTATAAAAAACCACAATGGAGACAAGTAAGTGGACAGTTGGAAAACCAAAGTTGTAACCTCAATTGACATTACATTCATTTGGAAAACAAATCAAACAAGAAAATGATAAAGAAACAAGTAATTAAAGGCCTAAAAAGAAAAAAAAAATACTTACACAAATTAGTTTGACCCACAACTTTGGCCCTCAATTCAAATTACAATGGAGAAGCACATGAATTTAATTAGTGCTTTACATTATCTATGAGCATTCCATAGAAAACTAAGACACACAAGTCCATTTGATAAGCTTGTAAAATCTTTTTTAGTATAATGGTTCAAATTTAATGGAAAGTTCAAACCAGGGGTTCAAAATTCAATGGAGAGAGGTATTACTTTCATAGCCTCACAACAACAGGATGAAATACTTGAACATAGGCTAGAATTGAAAGAGGTACTTCAATCTTTATTGCAAAACATCTGAACATCTAAACAAGTTTTGTTAGGACCCATAATCCAACCCATCATCCATGGTTTTTTTTAACACAAAGCTTTTAGAAGTGCTAATTGATTCATTCAAGGTTACATTACCATGGGTGAGGCATTTTATGAAAGTTACCTTAGGTTGGTCATATAGATCAACTACCATAGCAGCAACAAAAACTACCACCAAATTGGGTAGATCAAGGGATAAAAATGGCTTATAAGGTGGTTTATTTTGTAAAAATATCCTTGTAACATTGGTCATTAACATATATCAAACATGTGTTCATCTGGTACCTATAGGAGGAGAAAGGACATGGGAGATGAAAAAGAAAAAAAAACATTCATGTCTTGGGGATTAAAGACAAAAAACAAATTACAATTGCAATATCATCTTCAACTAATGGAAACCTCTTACCTTTGCAAATTATTTTCACATGATCAATAATCAAATGTCTCCCTCCAAAAAGTGTAAGAAAAGTCTATTGTCTAACGACAAGTTTTTATCTTATGTATTTTACTAATTCTTGGTCCACACTTGAAACATGTTAATAATTTGTTGAAAGGATTTTGATTCTTTACATGAAAAATCAAATGCAAGAATTAAATTTGCCAAAGAACCAAAAGATGATTTGGTTCATCAATTATTGGTCTATTCACAAAAGCTCTAAATTCATGGATTGGATGAATCAAAATACCCATAGGTTTGTTTGGTGTTCATACTTGTAAATTGTACGAGGAAGCTTTAGCTTGCAGATGTAATCTTTTAACGACCATTTAATCATATTTTAAAATGACAATTCCATATGTGGACATTTTCAACCATTAAGGAGCAACTACTAAACAAAATAGATCCGAAAGTGGATTTTCAAATGTCAATGATCAAACCTCACCTTTGTGTTTGGTTGTTTTATGCATGAACACAATTCAACAAAAGAAATACCATGATTTGTAAAGGTTGGGAAAAAACATGCCTACTTCAAAGTTTCAATTTAGATTTTCAGATGGAAGCATTAGGAGTGAATACGATTAAAGTTTTATTTTCATCAAATTTTACACAAGAAATAGAGATTTGTGATCTAATTGACCGTAATGATAGTGATCTAGACATTGAAGAAGATACATGAACTATCATATAACAATGTTTGGACAAAGATCTAGAGGTAATAGTTTTAGAACCTACCGCTAGTGATATCAATAACATTTTCAAGTTGAAAGACCTTGCTAGAAAGAAATGAAATTCTATTGAATTTCATAGCAGGACCTTTTTATTATAGTTGTTGATTTAGAAACATGCAATTTTTGTGCATGATCAAAGATAAATAACAAATTATACCTAAGTAGTAGGTAATGCAAATTCATCTGAAATAATTGCTTCAAGGAGGAACTTGAAATGGAATTGTTGTTTCACATACTAAGGAACCTTTTGCAAAAACTTGTTTAATTTTAGTAACTATTAGATCCGTTGATGAATTTTCATCTTGCTCTTGATACAACACCAATTTTAATGCAAATTACTTCACATGATTACTCCCATTGGTAATAATATTCTTCACATTTCTAGTTAATATTGCTAGTGGTGGTGATGTGTCACAACCCTACCCTTGGGTTCATGACTAAGGCAAAGGCTTGCAAAGGTGTAGGCCAAGAGTGAAGCCCGGGAGTCACATTTCATACTCCCAGGAATGTAGGAGAATGTGAGGAAATGAACCCCCACACTCCCAAGTGAGCTCCCACTTTGGGAGTTGGAGTCCCAATGGACTTCCAAATTTTCAGAGGGCGATTGCAAGGGTCAAAAATTATTGGATTGAAGAGTTCTTTATATCATTGGAAAGCTTTTGGAACCTAAATGTCTAAAATGTGCTCGTATGACCCATTTGGGTACTTAAGGTAGAAGTTATGGCCAAAAGAAAGGTCGGGAGTCAAACTACCAATTTGACTCCCGACCACTAAAAGTCGGGAATTGCCCCGATTTACTCATGTGCATGTGACGTGCCACATATTGTCGAAAATTTCTCGACTAGGGCTACAAATTTTTTTTAGAGTTGATTTCAATCAAAGGTCTACATAAGAAGTTATGAACCTCCAAAGTTAAAGGAATCCCAATTTCGAGAATTTCAGGACTCTAACTTGGGAATTTCGGGACAAAATGACATTTGGGTGTTGGCCCTATGGCCATGCACAGATAATACTATAATGGGGAAGGTGGTGGCTTCCCCCAAGTCCGGGCCATGGTGAGTCTTATGAGTCCGTGTTTGCCCGTGGCTTGTTTGTGCACCAAAAGTGTTCCAACCATGCACTAATCAACTTGTTGTTTGGTTTGTGTAGGTCCGCATGAATAATTGACCTACTTGTCACTTGTCCTAGTCCCCATCCTAGAGCTCCAACACGCCCTTTTACCCCCGAAGTGCTACAAGCTAAGGAGCGTGCCCCAATTCCTTATCCTTTTGTTGTTTTCACCTTAAACTCACATTTGAGTTTATCAAGGAGCTTGGGGGTGTGTCATGATGACTCCCATTTATGTTCCTTCTTTTGAAAACTATTATCAACTATCACATGTGCATCTATGGTTATTATTGCTGCCTTTATGACTATAGTAGTAGTAATGGGTGGTTGTTTTTTATTATTATTTCGTCCCTGCTATTATTCTTGCTCAATTTCATCAAGGTTCATTTTTTCAAAGGAAGGAAGTGGAAGAGGTGTTGGCTCTTAGAGAAGAGTCATAGTCGAGGCCATGATGTTATTGTTGAATTTATCATTAGCATGGATTTTCTACAACACACAAATGAAACCATCACAAATTCAGAACAAGCATGACTTTTTCTCTTCTTTCCATTTCTATAACACGTTTTGTTGACATTACACCATGCAAAATGGCCAACAATTTGTGTCAAAATGCTTGAAATAGATAAAAATACCCAACGTAAACACACAGGTAACAACAACTTGAGATTTCTTTGTTTGCATTTTAATCTGTTGTTTAAGTCTAGTTAGTTTTGTCACATTCAAATTGGTACAAAAATCAGTAGAAATCATGAGAATAATGCATGGGACTACTGGCTTTCACCATATTTAAATATTTATTGTCAGACTTTTCTTTTGATGGCAACTTGAAAGCCTTTTTCACTACTTGAAACCATGCCATGGTTTAGTTCGATTTCCGATTGCTACCTAGTTTCCAATACCGCCCCTTCTTCCCATAAGCTTAAAAAAAAGGGAAGAACATGTGGCACTTGCTACACGTGTGAATAAGAGTAATAATTAAACACCCATCAAAGGTCAAAAAGAAGAAATCATCATGTGTTGTTGTGGAAGAACATTTTACCAACATTTAGAGACGAATCAATGAATGCCTTTGGATAATCAATCCCCATTTGCATCCGCATATTCTAGAAAGTTTGGAAAAACACAACATTTGAAAGAATTGGAAGAAAGTTTTACAACCAACAACAAGATCTAAATGAACTAGAAGTAAGATTTCGAAATAACAACAAGATATGAAAGAACCGAAAGAAAGACTTGTAACTAGCAATATGATCTAAAAGAACTGGGGAGAAACATTTGAAACAACAATAGGATTTGAATGAAAGTTTAGAAGAAATATTTGCAACAACAATTGATACCGAAATAACAAGCAAGTAGACATGCAAAAGGTGATGTGTGAAAAAGATGTATTAACTCTCTTAGTGCTTGCTTGTTACCTCCTACCTAGAGTTAGTGCTTGTACCTTAAAAAGACACCTTTCCAGTTGTAACACCTTTGCATGGTGGACACTTTTGTAGTTGCCACACTTCTGCAGCTATGACACCCTCGTAGTTAACACTTTCACAATTGCAACACCTTTGCAACTAACACCTCCATAGCTCCAACACCTTTATAGTTGACACCTTCGTAATTGTAACAGTTCCACAATTGTAACTCCTCTACAATTACAACACCTTTGTAGTTGTAACTCTTCTATAATTGTATTTTTTTGTAGCTACAACTCTTTTACAACTACAACTCATGCGTTTCTATAAGTCCTTCCACGATTTTCTAAGATAATTTGATGTGTTGCTATTCATGGCCTAGTTATGACACCTTCGTAGTTGCAACACCTTTGCAACTAACATTTTTGTAGTTGTGACACCTTTCCATCTATAACACCTCCGTAATGAACACCTCCTAAGTTAACACCTCCACAGTTGTAACACCTTTGTAACTAACACCTCCACGACTACAACTCCTTTACAACACCTTTGTAGTTGCAACTCCCTTACAACTATAACTCCTTTACAATTGTAATTCATGTGTTATTACAACAACCTCCATGATTTTCTAAGATGATCCGATGTGTTGTTGCTCATGGTGATGAAGAAATGAAGATCTTGTAATAACAAAATATTTTGTGCAACAACAAAGCAAAGTTTTTGCAATAAGTGAAGTTCTCTAAAAAAAAAAACACACACACACATTTTTTCGTGCTCTTGGAACACCAACTAGAGTTGTAGATTGATCCCTGTTACCTCCATGCCGAGTAATGGCCTGTAGAAGAAGCTTTTAAAAATTTAGTGACTACCAATCTAAAATAATTGTTATTTTCAACATCTTCTTCCATATATTTTATGAAGTTTCATTTTAAGGTTTTAAGGATTATTTAATGATGAAACTGGCTGTAGGCTACAATATATCCTGTGGTTGGACTAAATCAGGGTCTTCAAGTCCAAATCTAAATTTTATTGGGTTTAATTTGGTCATGAAGAGGCCTCACTCAAGAAGTTGAAGGGTACCAGTGTGTCTTCTGTTACATGTATATGTACTGGCTTACATATACATGTAATGATACAAAAACACACACACAAGCATAAAATTATAACAATATATACATGTACACATGAGGATACAGAAACATACAAAAAAGGGCACACAAAAGCATAAAAGTACATACGTATACATACATATACACATACACACAGAAGAATACACAAACGTACAAAAAATGCGCACACAACAGCATAAAATACACAACAACTCATACATGTACACTTAAGAATACAGAAGAAAAACGCTAAAAAAAATGCCACGCAAAAACGATAAATATGGACCAGAATGGCTCACAAACCCATACGAACGCACAAAGATGGCTCACAAAAACCACAAAAACGCACAAAAAGTATACACAACGCCAGCCGGTATTGCGAGAAGAGAGAGACGGTGAGAAGAAAGGAAACACCACACGCACACGGAAAAAGACAGCGGCGGATGTGAGAGAGAGCGAGCGAGAGAGCGAGCGAGAGAGCGAGGGGAGTGTTGGAAATGAGGCGGTGAAGTCTTGGGCCATTCAGTTTTTAATTGATTAGCAGGGGCGAGAAGAAGCAGCCTGACCATTGGTTTGTAGAGAAGAAACAGGGGAAGGATCGGAAGAAGTGAGAAGAAGAGATAAACCCAAGAAGAACCGAGACAGTGAGAGGCTTAGTTTGCCGCAATTGGAGCAAAAGGCGCTGCGAAAATTGGACTTTGGTGCGGGAGCGGAGAGGGAATTTCAAGAGGTAAAATGAAACGCAAACTGGACTTTTAGCTGTACAATAGAATGGCAAGTATTTTTTATGTTTGCATTTGTTGATCTGTCTGGGGATCGGTTTTCGAGACGAGTGGAGAAGCAGTTGGGGTGAGAGCTCAGACTCTTGCAGATTGCGCAAGAGAGATGAAAAGTGCGAGCATCCATTCGTGTCTTGTGGACCCGGATCTGGCAAAGCTTGCGTAACCCTAATTCGCGGGGAAATGCAGCCGTGCAGTAGGGAGAGCTCAGACTTTTTCAGATTGCGCAAGGGAGACGAAACGTGAGAGCATCTATTTGCATCTTATGACCTGGATACAGCAATGCTTGGGTTAACCCTGATTTTCGGAGGAATGCAGCTGTTAGAGAAACAAGATTTGTGTTGTGGGAGGGAGGTGAATACGGCTGGCCACGGAAGTTAAGGTTAACCCAAGCTTTGCCAGTCCACAGTGTTCTAATCTGTGGGCAATTGAGAGCAATGATTAGTAGTTTCTGATTCAAATGTGAGATTCCTCCGTGTTTCTCTGTCAATCTAACTGGGAATGTTCTTGTCCGAATCGCAAAACCATTTTCTGTTCCTTGCCCCACATCTCTGGGTTCTGCAATCTTCGAGGACCCATGATATAAGCATAGGTTAGAGTGAAATAGGGCAATAGTTGTCATGATAAAGGGAGATCTATGAGCTATGCACAAAATAGAAGAAGAGCCACGTGTTTTGGGATTTTTTTCCTTCTGCTAAATGGTTTAAGTGGTGATGTTGTCTGCCCTGGTGGAATTACATGGACAAGACATTTCCACAGGTTACAGCTGCGATGCTCAAGCTCTGATTCTCCTCCACATTTCTCAAGCAGTTTCAAATTACAGAAGGTGCAGACTTGAAGATTTATCCCTTCCTCCGTCAGAGCTGGACCTGGAGTGCAGAGATCAGCAGTCTACACATGCATACTAAGGACAAGTGATGATGACGTATGGGGGGATGGCAACAGCATTACCATATCCTGATCGCTTTTATGCTGGAGCAGCATATGCAGGGCTTTCTGCAACTTCACCTGGCAATGTTGATTCACTCAAGTCATCATCTCTTGGGTTGTCAGATGACACAATCCTTCTTCTCTATGGGCTTTACAAGCAGGTCTACCATTTGCTCCTTTTTGTCAAGAAGCAAATTTCCAAGAAATTGTTTGTCATGCTGGTGGATGCTGTCAAGTAGGATTCATGTTGTGTGTTTGACTGCTACAAGCTTCTTGTCTCATACAAGCACTTGATTTCTTGTGGCAAGCCATTGTGTGATATGTCATTAATGGAGTGCAAGCTCCTAGAATGCAATGACTTTTGGTGTCAAGGATGCTCAGAAGCATTGTATTGGATGCTATTTGTAACTGGATTTTTGGAGAATTACAGACCAGTGGAGTGATGTTACAAGGCTGAGAAGTTGGAGTGTTCATCTGAGCAGGCAACTGTGGGACCCTGCAACCTACCAAAGCCATGGAGTTGGAACGTGATTGATCTTGCAAAGTGGACAAGGTAGAGTATGCTTGTGCCTTTTCAAGGTCTTTTGACAGATTTCAATTTATGGAACTACTCAGTTGACCTCTACGCTTTGGATATGATGATGGCCACTTTCATTGTCTTATGATAGATATCACATCTGTGGAAAGAAAGGACAATGTGCACTGTGATGCATGCAGAGAGGCTTTTCCCTCAGCCAATTTCCCACTAATGTGACATTTACCTTCTCAGCAGGGGGTTGTGTTTTAAGTTTGATTTCACTTTTGCATCCCAACAAGTCCTGATCTGTTCCTACGTATGCTTAGGATCAAGCAGGTAGCGAGCAATGGTTGATGCCCAGCAGTAGCCTGTAAGGGAGCTAGAAGACAAGGCTTCATTCTTTTTGGATTCTATCAAGGAAATTTGTCTTAAAGTTGTTTGTACAGTGCAATTTCAGCCTTTATTCTAGTGTGTGTCATTGTGTTCGTTCATGGCTCACAATAGAAACTTACTGCTAGTTCAGTTATTAGACTTTGTATGATTCCAAAGGCCTCAAGGTTTGTGGGCTATGCTGGGTTGTAGGATCTATTCTCTGTCAGCAAGAATGATGAAGCAAAAGATGTGGCCACAGGCTGGTTTCTCTTTATAAATGGAGAGCAGAGAATTAAGCATCGTGCGCTGGTCTTTAGTTACAGCTCTGCAAGTTTTAGTTGATCTTGATTCTGCTCTAAGATTCTTTGTGGGGGTTTTTTCTGTAGTTGGAATCAGCTTGGAAGAATGGACTCAATGGAGGCTATGAGGCTCTTCATTCGAACACTAGAGGTTGGTTCTGTAGACTTTTTCTGGATTAGGATCATTTGTCATCACTGTGGTCTTGTCTGAAAGCAACTTGCTGGATGATTGTTCACAGATGGAGTTTTTTTGTACATAGTTTATTGAAGCTTACCTTCTATTTGTTCTCACATCTGG
>Ga0116231_10008664_pt1 | contig 17711 bp, 19 predicted proteins | sample S1TSphgellanicum_2_FD_89695 | JGI IMG/M metagenome (GOLD analysis project Ga0116231, IMG submission 89695) | Host-associated microbial communities from peat moss isolated from Minnesota, USA - S1T2_Fd - Sphagnum magellanicum MG | ecosystem: Host-associated > Plants > Peat moss > Unclassified...
GTTATTTTCAGTCTCTTAACTGTCTCCTTTAACTTTTGTTCTATTTCCACTTTGGCTAACTTTCTTCATGCCAAATTTACATCTAATAGGCCATTTCTCTTCTTTAACTTAGTAATTTTCATCTTGGATTGTTGTCCCTTTTTTATCAAGACTCATTATGAGTTGTGAGCTTCGGTACCTTCTCTTCCATGTTTTTTTGTTGCTACTCCAATTCTTGTTTCTATGCTTGGTTTAGCAATTGACTCTTTGCTTCCACTAATCATTTTGCCAATGCATCCTTCTCCTTCTACAATTCTATGGTGTTGTCACAGTGCACCTCCTATCTCCAACTTTGAGAGTTATTTCCTTGAGTTGATCCACCACAAAGCCCAATCCATCAACAACATTAGTGTTGTTCACCTCTTCTAATGCTTTTGATTTGTTCATTATGGCAACACTATTTTTTCTTGGGTCATGATGGAGCTAACTTTTTTTTGCTTATTGTGGTAAAAACCTCTATTCACCATGTGGTATAATTTCCTTTTCTAGTGGTTGTAAATTCTCTTGGTCCTTTTGTTGTGCAACCTCCAATGGTTGTTTATTTGGGATTTATTCTTCCATCTCTTGTTGCAAAATTTCCCTCTCTAGCTTTTAGTGGTATCGTTTCTCTTGTTGGTGTCCCATCTCTCCCATTTGGTTGATAATCACCACCACATTGTCCTCTAATGTAGGAATCTCTCTTCCACACTTTGATCCTTAATCACTTTTTCTTTTAGCATTTTTACTTTAAGAATTTGCTATGTGTCAACATCCCCCAAATCATGTTCTTCTTTAACAACTACTTCTACAATTTTGCCTACAACACTAGATGTGGCAGTAAGCTTACTTGCATTTGTAGTAATCTTGTTAATAATTTCACATTATGAAAAATCATGTCCATGGAAACTAAAATGGCATGCAACTAGATCATCACGAAAACTATTATGCAACAAAGGTACAAATACAATATGGAAATACAATGAATTAACAATTAAAATGCCACATTAGAATGTTTCATAGTTGTAATTTAGTTACACATTAGTTACAACTTGGACTTTATATGGGCATATGTACGCAAAGTATATACAGTGATAGTGGTTAAAAATTTACACAAGTTGCAGTGAAGTGGTTAATTTCAATTGTGTTACAATTGGTTTAGCTTTAGTGCTGAGTGAACAACTATTTTGCAACTAACATATGGCGTTGATGTGTATGATCGTGCCACATGTACGATTAGATAAAGGTCCATAATATTTGGAACTTGCAACTTGTTTGTAACTAAGAGTCAATTAAATTGGTTAATTTTACAATTAACTTACAACTAAATGTTCCACTATGGTTTCATTACATAACTACTACTTGTCCATTATTTTGGAACCAAAATGTTCAACTCATTTAAAAATAGTTGTCAATTATGTGGTAATTCATACTATTAAAAGATTTACAAATTGTGCAATTCATTGAAAGTGTAAATGTAGGCCTTTAGTTGGATTGGAATGGTGTATTAAAGTGTTTACGAATATGTACGTATATATATCATTGTTTATACACTTCAAACTTTCCTAAACAAGATTATTAAATGCTTCATTAATACAAGCTGATTCTTTTATTGAATTAATTAATTTTAAAAAATCATTTTCATAATTATCTAAATAATTAAATTTTAAATAATGTAATAAACATTATAGTTCTATTTTTTGTGATTGATGTTCAATTGTTGTGTTAATAATATTTCATTACATTGGAATCCATAATATTATGTTGGTGTAAATATATATCAAACCATAAAATTTCATGAAAGGTGAAAGTCTATTTTTGTATTGAAATTCAAAATAATGTACATATTTTATTAAGCCGTCAATAAAGGTGTACATATAAATATGTCTTTATACACCTCAATGTCTTCTACTCAAATTCATGTTTGTTATTTAATATTTCATAATGAATTATTTGTTACTATATTTTTAATTAATATTTAATATATTTAATTACCATGAACTAACTAAATGTTTGAATTATATTAATTAATTAATATAATCAATCTAGATAATTAATTATCATTTATTTAATTCAAATAATTAAATTCCAAATAATTATATCAAATGATTAATTATAAATTTCAAATTAATTACAAAATTAAAGTCAAATAGAAAGCAGATGGGAATTTTTTTTTGTAATTACAATTGAATTGCAACTAGGGTGCCACTAAAAGATTTAACCCATATGTTTTGTTTTCAATATCTCATTTCATAAACTATATAAAGGAGGTGTCTCCTTTTGCATTCTCACATTAAAATACATGTGCCATGTTGGGATGAACTCATAAAAGTTTAACCCTAAAGGCAAAACACATAACAAATTAAAAAACTTATGTGGCTACTATTTAGTTCACCTACATTTCTAATATTCTACCTAAATAAGTAGGTCCTATTTTCCTACCTACTTAGATCGTAAGTAAATAGTTAGGTAAGTAGGTAACTAAGTAAGCAGACTAGAGCTATATCAACTTACCAACCTATGGATATGTATTGACCTACTTAGGTATATATATATATACATACATTTGTTTCCAAAATTTAATTAATATGCCACATGGCAATTTTTAAAATTGTGCCACGTGTCATAATCCAAGACCATTTTAAACAAATAATCATAATGGATGATGGATATCAATATTTTTTTAAATCACAATTTTTTTCATAGTGCCATGTGTTAAATTTTGATGGATGGATGAAAACTGACATCAACATGCCATTATGATTGTAGTCATATGTGAGTTGCATAGTAGTTGAAAAGGAGTTTTTGGGACAAAGTTGTAATTGAATTGTAATGAGTTACACTATATATACAATGAGTTGTAACTCTTGCAACTTGTTCGATAGCATTCACAATGTATAAATACAATGAGTTGCAAATGTTCAATGCAACTCAAAAATTGAGTTGCAAGGCTAGTTACAAAACACTTTTTTTTCTCATAATGATAGTTGGGCATCATGTAATTGATCGTCAACTCCAATGGTTGATTCTCCATGATTGATTATGGATAATTGGTCAGGTTAGAAATGCACCTATCCTAGTTTGAATATTACTTTAAAATAAAATTCTTGCAATAGTAATAACCACCTAATAATTTGACCAATCACTATTAGTTTGTTGTCCAAATATAATAAAGCTTGGTGGTTCACGAAAAATATGAAGTTATTTCCTAAAAGATAATGTCTGAATTTCTTCATAGCATAAATCATTGCTAATGTTTTTTTTTAGTAGTTATGTAGTTCTTTTTTGCATTGTTCATCAATCTACTAGCATACTAAATTGGTTTATCAATAGATTTATTTGGATTTTGACTTAACATGGCTCTAAATGTAAAATTCGATGCATTGGATGTGGAATTTTAAGTAATGGTAGGCATGTCATGGATGCCTAAACCTTTCATCCATTCCTAAGAGTTGGCACATGCCTCTATCCATATAAATTCTTCATCCTTCTTTAGTAATTTACACATTGGTGTTGTTTGACTTGCAAAATCTCACAAATAAGACAAAAATTAGTCACTCCTAGGAATCATTTTATTTCCATTACATTGGTGGGTATTGGCACAATGGTAATTATTGTAATCTTCCGTGGATCTACCAACATATCGTTGTGACACACTATGTGTCCTAACAATACTATTGAATTTACACAAAATGCACATTTTTCAAGGTTAAGGCTAATGCCATTTAGCTTACATTCTTCTAAACATTTTTGTAATTGTTCCAGATGAACTTTTTTATCTCCATATACATTAAAATCATCTAAAAATACTTGCATAAATTTGTTTAAACAAGGTTTAAACGTTTTTATTACTATGTTATGGAAAGTATAGAAATACACAACCCAAAAGGCATAACGTTGTAGGCATAGGTGCCCCATTCCAAAATTAATGTCATTTTGTCTTTGTCTTCTTCCACCATTTTAACTTTGGTTATAACCATTATAACCATCCATAAAGGAATACATCTCACGTCTAGCTATTGAATCCAAAAAGGGTAAGGGAAATGAATCTTTTTTTGTTTGAATATTTAATTTATGATAGTCCACACATATTTGTAACTTCCCATTTTTCTTTGGTACTATCACCAAAAGAGATATCTATTGTGTAATTTCAATGGGATAGATAAATATAGTATCAAGTAGCTTATCCAAATCTTCTCTTACTTTTAATGCATAATTCAAATTCATTCTATATTATTTTTGTTTAATTGGTTGGGCATTAGCCACTAATTCAATTTTGTGTTCACAAATTTCAATGGGTATTCCTTTCAAATCTTTATAACTCCAAGCAAAAACATCACGCCAATTAACTTTTTAATTTGTGCTTGAAAAGATGTTGGTAAGATTACATTAATGAATACTTCCTTAAGATCCCCTTCACTTCTTAAGTTTAATTTCATCAACTGCTCTTCGGTTGTGACTGTCCATCTTGCAATCTTCTTATCCTTAACTATCACATCGACAACTTCATCCAATATCAAAAAAAATCCAAGTTGATGCTTATAAAAATAAACATGACATTTAGTTTTTTTATTAGTTGAAGCATACAATCAATTTCTTTCAAAAAATATAACTCTTTTGGTGCCACTTCTTTTATAGGCCACAATTCAAGCATCACTTATATAGTTGCTCCTCCTTTTCATTTGACAGTCCCTCTTCCCAATCGTAACCATCATCAACATATTTTGGTCTCTCTAATGGTTTTAAGGGAATCTTTTAAATTATATTCATTGCCACTATCCTTTCTCTTGTAATGATGGTAAGGGGATTATCACCCCAATTATGATTTGCCTTTGCCTATTTCAACTAGGGTCTTCAATAAAGCATTGAATAAGTTTTTATTTCATTCCCCATATTCAACATTATAACATAAATTTTGTACTCACATCCATCCAAATCGATTTTCAAGTTCCTTATTAACCCAATGGGCTACACCTTCCTCTAATTAGCCATCCTAACTACAAAAGGAGCAAACTTGGGTTTCCTCAACCCAAGTTTCTTCCTCAAACTTTTAGAAATAATATTCACATCAAATTTGATGTCCAATAATACATCTTTCACTCCAAATTTCCCTATATGAACTTGAACAATTAGTATGGTTTCATCAAAATCTTATACTTTAATTGTTGTGACTTTACAAAACATCAGCAATCAGGGCTTCTCCCATCTTCAACAATGATTTTGTCATCATCTCTTTTAACTGAGGACAAATTTCCAATAATTGTTTTAATTTCACTTCTATTTTTGAATTTTTATAATCACCACTTTCTTTTTCCATCTACTCAACATTCATCTTCTGTGGCAACACCTTTCGCTTTGCCATTAGACTGTTTTTCAGACAAATCAATTATTCCTTGTCTAGGGTCATATTCATCTCATCCACTTCACTAACAATTGGCTTGTCAATACTCATTGTTGACTTGCCATTGGCACTCGCCAACTCACTTTTCCTTTTCAATAAATTCAATTCTTTTAGTGATACATCTCTTTACATCAACATGTAAATCATTTCCCTTAGCTATTTCAGCCAATTTCCTATCATCCTTCACCAAATCAACTTAACATGTCAATTGCAACAATCCCTCTCCGTTCAACCCCTTCAGTAGGGTAATTATTTGGTCGGTTCCAAATCAAAGGGAACATCCTTACACATTTCCAGTGGTTTGTCTTCCACTTCTTGTATTATTCATAGTTCGTTAACTACATCTTTGTGAATCGATTTCTCCATTTCCCATTTAATTTGTTGTCCTTTAATGGGACTAACTTCTCTGTGTGGAAGTTCTTAAACAACATATCAGCCTTTGGTATCCTCGTTCTTTGTCCTTTTGTGGTCACACGCACATCCATTATTGGTTAGTCCTTTTCGACCATAACCACATTCACTCCAACTTTCAATTTGGAGTTCTTCTCTTCTTCTTCAATAATTTTTTTCCATACAAGACAATCGTTCTTGACATGACCTTCCTTTTGACATCAATAACATTTGACATTTTTTGTCAAAATCTAGGATTTTGATAATATTTTTGCTAGTTATATTGGTTATTCCAATTTGATTGATTATTATTTTGCCAATTATGACCATTGGGTCTTACATTATATTATTGATTATTATATTGATTTTGATCACTTGGTACACTAAAATTTGACAACTATTTTGGCTCTTGTACAATTGGTATCTTTGCTTGTACTACATGCATTAATACAATTTCTTGTAAGGGACAACTCTCACTCATTGCTTTACTAGGACACCGATTCATATTATGATCACTAGCCTTGCATATTCGACAGAATTTCGTTAATAGTTTGCATTCCTTCATGAAATGACTTTCATTAAAAACAATTTTGACATTACACACCTTCCCTTATTGTGTCAATATTCATTTTCTTAGATCTATTTGTAGTCTTTCTTTTGTAATGTTCATCTTCATCATCATTATCTTCATATTTGCCGTTGTCAATATTATTTGGATGATATCTTGCCATATTCTTTCGTCTCACATGTAGCTATTCTTCTACCAAAATTACAAATTTAGCCACTTCTGCTAATGTTTTTCTTGGCATACTAATGATAGCCATTTTCACTTTAGTTCATAATCCTTCTTTAAAGGTTTGTCTCAAGTAAATGTCATCTAGTTGTTGAGGAATTACTGCACATAGTTGGAGGAATCGATCATAATAATCCTCCACTCACTCATACTTCTTTTGTTTTGCATATCGTAAAGTGGCAATTGCTTATTCACTAAATTGAGTTATGAAGGCAAGTTGTACCTTTGCCCATGTCGTGTTGGATGAGGAGTTTCATATCTTCCAAACCAATTGGTAGCTTTTTCCTTCAAAGAATTTGGAAAATATTGTAGTTTGTGGTTGTCTATATCTTTTCCAATAGTTACATATACCTTTGTCAACTGTCGAATGTGTAAAACTAAATCTCTGTTATCATGATATTTAAATAATTGTATTTGCAATGCATTTACAACGGGTACCACCATGATGGGGAACGTTCATTAAAATGCAACAATAGTCGGTAGTAATTTTGAAAAAATATCAATCTTGATACATTCAAGGCTTTGGAGAAACAATTTAAATAATTCTCTTCTAGAAACTTCATTAACAATGTTGCTACTACATGCTTCTTCTATTGCATCTTCTTTTGATAGTTTCCTTGGTATATGCGGCCATCCTTCTTTCGTGACCCGATTGAGCATTTTGAAAACACTAACTATAGCCTTTGGAGTTCTCCACAATGAATCAACATTCCCTTCCTCACCTTCTTCTTATGCTTCATTTGGTGTTCTAGTTTCAATAGATTGTTGAATGTCTTCATTAGTTGAACCATTTGGTTTTTTAGCCATCACTTCTGCTATTATCACTTATATTTCTTCTTCAACAAGATCAAGTATTTGATAACTAGCAAAAGGATTAAAAATAGTTCTCAACCCATTTAGAAGTTTTTTTGCATGAACAACTATGTCTTTAGATTTATCTGCTTGAATAACTATTTCTTTTGCTTTTTCATGATTTTGCCTTTTCCATTATCTTAGTCTATTTTGTTCTTCTAGTTCTTTACTTTTATCCGTCATAGGTTCCTAAAAAAATTATATTCTCTTACTACTAACATGTTCTTTTTCAAAAAAAAATTCCTTGTATGGATCTGAAATCATCATTGTGGACCATTTTATTTTTTATTCAATTTTTTTGGACAATATGCTTCATTCCTTCTCAGTCTCGGTGTCCATAACAAATTGCATGGTATCCATTTCTCTACCAAAGCATTAATATTTGGTTTTGTAAATTCTCTTCTATCATGAAATTTAATAATGTGATAGGTTGCAACAAATTTTTAAATCAAAATTAACGTCAATAAACACACTATTATTGGTAGCCATCTTTAATATTTTGGTAATTGTGTAGTATCAAATAAATAATAGTGTTTGTAGTTGTATACACCACACTTCTGTTCCCCCCTATAATTTTTTTATTATCAATTTTAAAACATTCTCAAATAATATTTTAAATTTTTCAACAAATGTTCCCCATTTATCAAGTTCTAGTTCTTGGTGTATACAAGTAATTTAGAAAATTCCAACCATATCTACTGTGAAATCTTAATCTTTCTTTCCCTTCATCAATTGTTATAGTTTCTTTGAACCATTCACCATTCCCTCTCTTAACAGCCGTCATACTCTACCATTTTTCATGCCATCCTTGATATACATTGTTGTAGTAATTGAAGAAAATAATGTACTTATCTTGTTCATAATATGTGAACAAATTAAAAAAAGCTATGACATGCTCAACACCCATAATAGTCATTTTATTCTATCTATTTTCTTCTCTTCCCACTCTATATACTCCCAACAATTTTGTAAATTCACAAGGTAAAATTATATAAAGTACATGGATTAAATAGAATCCCAAATCTAACTCATCTACTTCAATTTTTCCTTCTTCATCTTCCATTAATTTGATTACATAAAGAAGGATTACATAACCTTCTTCTTCGGTTTCTCCAACAACAAATTGAATTGTATCCCTAGCATGGTTGCCAAATGTTAGCAATACATATTTGTACTGCTTTGGATTCTTGTCTTATTCAATTAATATAAATACCACGTAAAAATAATAATTAGGACATTTGGATTATTGTTAGAGTATTCCTTATTAATGTTGAAGAACTACACTTCACCATTCTAACATTATCAAGATTAAGACTGTGAACAACAATTGGGAAAATACTCAAGCTTGAATAAATCATAAAAAGTACATGCCATGCTTCTTTCACAAAGAAGTTTTTTCATTCAGAGACACCACTACCATTGTTCAGAATAATTCTCATCATGTCCTTTCTAAGCCTCCTATGGCAGCTTTACCACCATACTGATATGACCTCTGGTAGTTACAAGAAACAATTGTAACCACTTCACATCATATCGACAAGTAGTTAGCTTGTATGTCAGTCATGTTGATAGAGTGAACTTAATATCTAGTATCATTATCCATATGTCATATCATCATAGTGGATTTCGACATGCTACGTTTTGACATTTCCCAAAAGAGATTTAATTAAATATGTTTAGTATTTATACTATATGCTGACATGCCTAAGTCTCTCCCTTACACATTTGTTATTCAGTTTACTAATTAACTATTGATTTTGCCTTCTTTGGGTCACGTTTTTTAAGCACTTGTTGTTTTGGTACTTGGATACGTGTCGTGATAGTAGCAACTACATTAACTAGTATATATTAGGTTAAGAGGCTTTTGCTACTACATTGGTAATAGTGGTTGGCTTAGTTTGAAACATGTTCTAAACTTTGTCTTTATAGGACAATTAGGTGCATAGTGTTCAAAACTAGAAGAAATAATGCAAGGATATCTCAATGGTACTCTAGTTGGTTTGATAGGTTGTGTAATAACTTCAACCACTGGTTCAACAATTTTAGTGGGAACAATAGGTGTTACAAGTTTTTTTTTTCTTGTTGTGACAAGTTTATTTGGCATGACCTTTTTTACCACAGTTTGAATAGGTAAGCTATTGTTTAACAATAATATAAATGACTATAGGTTGTGCAACTAGTTTGACTCTTGGTGAATTATCAAGGCATTGTAATTTACTATAACCGGTCCATTTCTTCATAGATCAATGTAGCTTCTTTATGTTTGATAAAAGTTATCTCTTACCATATTTGCCGTTACTAGTCTAAGGTATGGTTGTAAACATGCTTTGAAAATAGTATTAAGGAACACATTAGTGGCTTTAACTTGCAAATAGTTTGTAAATTTTAACAAATGTTCGTAATAAACTTCTACCCGTTCACCAACTTGTTATTGGAAGTTCCTCAACTGCATATAGATTTTTTCGTCATTCTTCACAATTCAGAAACATTTGCAAAACACTTGCTCCAGCTAACAAGATATTAAGTTTACTCTAATTGTTCAACATATGGCATTGGTTTTGTTTGAATAATACCACTTGCATTTATGTCCTTTCTTCTAGAAATCAATGGATCTAGTCCTTTGATTCCAAAATAATACATAGAGTATAGGTTAAGATCCACAGGTACAAAAGGTGGAACTGTATTATACCACATTGGATATAGTGGATATGATACAACTCTAGGTCGTCATGCTATTAGTGGTGTAACAAGTTGTTGCCAACCTAAATGTTGATTATCTAATGTTGGGTGAGTAACCAAACCCAACTGTGATTGGATTTGTGGCAAGGGTACACCAACTTATATTGTTGGCATGCTTGTTGTGGTAGATGGTAGAGAAGATTTGAGTTCTTTTCTCATTAATCATTTCAATTTATCATCTACAAAGGGACAATTCTTGAAGTAATGTCCAACCTGTTGACAATATGCATAGGTTATTGCAATTTCAACAATGGGCTATGGGGTTATAACTAGTATACTTTGTTAAACATGTAGTTGTTCAACGATTCCCATAACATGTATATTCAGCCAAACATTTTGAATGATAGGTTGTGTTCGTTGGACAACAATAGGTACTATGAACGCCCACCTATTCTGTATGTTATTGAGAATTAGATTAGTGTGAAGGTCTTTGCTTTAAATTGCATAGTTGTTCCAACCGGTTTAAAAGTTGATTGCGCTCCAATTCAAAATTTACTATAGTTGGATTCAAAATGGGATTCGGTTTAGATGTGTAATACCCAATAATCGGTGTTATTCATGATGGTATAATAGCTCTGGGAATGTAATAAGCAGGTGTTATAGACTGCAACCTGTTTATGCTAGAAAATTTACTTCATCAACATGTTGAACATGTGCGATGTTTTGTCCACCTAGTTGTGCATTTGGCCTTTGTTGTTGGGACAACTGTTGGGGTGTCAAAAATCGATTGGTTGAATGTATTTGTGGTCCCCCTCTTTCCTCCTATTTTGCTAGAATCCGATGAAGAGGTAAATATGTCGTAACCGGTTGTTGAGGTTTATTATTGGGAACATCAATTGATTCAATTCCCTCAGTTTGAGAACGTAATTGTTCATGTGATTAAATTGCCTTTTGAATGGGTTGTTTTGGTACTCCTAGTTCTAATTGCCTTCTAAGGCCCCTTGTGACTATTCTTGATATCATTTACACTAATTTTTAAAAAATTGTTAATTCAAGTTCTTTTGATCAACAAGTTGTTATAAAAATCAGAAATCATCAAGGCACAATAAACTCTTTAAAAAACTAATAAAACTATTACAAATCCAAACTTAAAATTTCAAAACAAAACAATTGCTAAAAACCAGATTAATGTGAACGTGATTGCTTATAATATGTTCCATTGTGTGGTTGCCAAAATGTTAAGGGTTTTTTGTATTTATATTAAATAATTTTTTTTTCTATTCTTGGTTTCTTAATTATAGATTTAAATAAAAATCAATAGGTGAGTTTTTTCATATCTTTATGTTGTGGAAATCAAAAACATAAAGATATAGATTTTTGTCACAAATGCAAACAAAACTTAAATCAATTTTCTATGGTAAATTGAAAATAAAGTCTCAAAGTCTAAAGTAAACATGTTCATAAACTAAAAATTAAAGAAAATAACTGATTTCAAATATTAAAAAGGAAAGAAGTTCCAAAAAGAAGTTGTTTCATTATCCTCCAATCTTCCTATTTATATTAATAATAACATTGTTTCAAGTTAAAAAATCATTAACTAATATAACAATTGTAAAACTCAAACTTAAACTACAACAACTATTGGCCACATGTTCAAAACAACTAGTTATTGTAATAGATTAGTTACTAATTCATTTAATCCACTAGTTACACTAACACCTATTACCAATTATTTTAATAGACTGGTTAACTTAAGGTCGTGTTATCCAATAATTATTGAACTAATAACTAATATAACAATTGTAAAACTCAAACTTAAACTACAACAACTATTGGCCACATGTTCAAAACAACTAATTATTGTAATAGATTAGTTACTAATACATTTAATCCACTAGTTACACTAACACCTATTACCAATTATTTTAAGAGACCAGTTAACTTATGGTCGTGTTATCCAATAATAATTGAACTAAGTTTCAAAATCATATCACCTCGCTAGTTATTAGTTGGTAACAACCAATTACTATGTATATATTGAAAAACTAGGTTAATAACTATTTTATTGTAAGCTATTCTTGGTTATTATACATTATTTTACCATAAGTTATTATTGGTTATTCTATTGTAATTTATTGTTGGTTATTTTAAGCTATTTGATCATTCGCTATCATTGCATATTTTATCGTAAATTATTGTTGGTTACTTTAGGCTATTTTATCATAAACTATTGTTGGTTAGTTGAAGTTATTTTATTATAAATTATTATTGGATATTTTATCATAAATTATTATTGGTTATTATTGGCTATTTAAAGTTATTTTATCATAGGTTATTTTTACATATTTTATTATAATTTATTGTTGGGTATTTTAAGTTATTTACCATAGGTTAATCTTGGTTATTATTATTTATTTATAGTATATTGTTGTTATTTTATTGTAAGTTATTATTGGTTATTTAAAATTATTTTCTTATTTTTAATCCTAAATTATTCCATTTTAAGTTATTATTGGATATTTTATCATAGGTTGTTATTGGTTATTCTATTATAGGTTATTATTGGCTATTTTTGATTATTTTAGGTTATTTTAAATTATTCCACTATAGGTAATTCATAGGTTATAGACATACATAGGTTATTTAAAATGATTATACCTTAGGTTATTCCACCTTAAGTTATTACAAGCAATTTTTTAATATGTTATTTTATTTTAGGTTGTTTTATTCTAATCCAAATTATTTTATATGGTTTTATATTATGTTATTTTAAGTTATTATACCTTAAGATAGAATAACTTATAATAACATAAAATATAATGACCTTGAACAACCTAAAATATAATTTGAAGGAACATGTAATAACTTAAAATTAAATAAATTAATGCATAACCTAGGGTTAGTTAAATAATTTAATTAAAAATAACATAAAGTAGAAAGCCTATGATAAATTAGGGTATAACTTATGATATCTTAAGGTAAAATAATTTATAATAATTTAAGATATAACCTAAGGTATAATAATTTATAATAACCTTAATAACTTAGGGTGTAATTTAGAATAACCTAGGGTAACCTAAAATAATACAAGGCATAACTTAGAGTAATCTAAGATATTTAATTGAAACAACATTAAAAAAACCTATTTATTTTAATGAATTATTTCAATTAATAGTGAATTATGTCAACTATTAATCAAACATGATGTTTACATATAATGAAATAATTTTAACCAAGGTGAAATCATTAAAATGGGGTGAACCTATTTCACTTTTAAAGTCCCATAATGATTTAGGTTAATGAATTGAACCACATTTTTGTGCTAATGTGAATTTTTAAATGTTGATGTGAAAAACGTTCATCAAGATCATTAAAAAACATGGTGCGTTGAATGTGAATTTCAAAAGGTTCATGGTAGATTCTACTGAAGCTAATTTCAATGTAGTGAGGATATTGTTTGGGAGTGGTGACCTGAAGATCCTCATGGAGAATTGAGAACACACATGTTTTTATTATTGGACTCAATCTTTTGATTGACATATAAAAAAGTTGATATGCCTTGAATTTCACAACAAACACATCAAAGTTTGTCATGATTGTAAGAATGCCACAACATTAGTTTCTACAAAAGCAAAATACCAAGCAATTTGTGTTTGGTGGCTATCATCTAGTGCTACATTTGAAAACAACATTCACAAATTAAATGATTGACTTGCCTTTTGGCATTTTTGTTATCCTCAATGGAAGGGATATGCTAGAATAGTGAGTTTCCTTTTGTTCCTATTGATTGTCCAATTGTTGTTAATTTTTTCATATCTCTTTACGTTTTGAAATTGCATTTTTCCAAAATGTAATGTAAAAATTATGAATTGTGTTTATGAGCAACAAATCAATCAGGTGACCATCAAAAGATGGTAAAAGCCCTCAGCAACATTGCATCCTCTTCTAGAGTACATTCAACTTTGAAGGATTTTCTCTTGCTCACTTTTCCCAAGCATCATGAAAAACAACTAGAATATGTGGCAACTATGAAACACAACCTAACCTTTCGTGCATATGATGAGAAAATCTTTGAACTCCTTTGAAGTTGGAATTGCAAAACTCACAAGACATATATAAACATGACATAATGAATACAACAATTCATAATATAATTTTGTCTTCAAAGTTTGGGGCAATACTACATGTGATAAAATTCAAGAGAAAGATGAAACAAAGAAAATCACATTGAAGCTGACTATTGATGTTCACATGTTAAAGTGGTGGAGTAAAATCTTCACTTTAATAATGTGTTGTTCCAATGAGTGGATAGTGTGTGCACATGTGAAAAGGGAAATCTTTCCCAATTGGGGCAATAATGGGCCAACAATCACAAAACCAATTTGGGGCATTCAAAGCTTCACCCTCAATGATCACATAATCATAAAACTTAATCCATTTTTAAATAATCAACTATTTGAACAACATAATCAACCTTTGAACCCTGCCTTCCCCCTATAATCTTTGGCGACTTGCTCTAAAAATTGTCAAACCTTGAGGTGACAAGGGAGCACAAGGGAAGTACAAGTCATGCACTGCAATATTATTTACATTGTTATAGGTTTTTTTTTGCCACTAACTCGAAGAAGGTTGTGATCCAAATAGCTCATAGAAGGTAGAAAAGAATGAAGAAAATACTTCATAGTCTCCTTAGTTTGGTGCCAAGAAGGCACAGCTAATCCATGACTTTTGCAACACTCTTGATCACTGACTTCAGATCCCTCTTGCACTTCTAATGTCCTTTGGCTTTTACCTTCAAGTTCTTCGATCTTCCCATTCATTTCCCACAGATTTTTCATCTTTAATCCATAATAGCACACCTGGATTTGGAACTTACATGCTGATTGATGCTCACCAATACCTCTAAAGAAACATTATTGCTAGTTGAACCTTAATTTATGCCTCATGCTATTTGGATTGCCTTGTGTCTTGGGGTGCAATTCTCCCGGCGTCTCCTTTCCCCACCATGTATCAGAATAGATCCGACGAACTGTAAAGATTAGATGATGATATCATCATCCAAGGCTCAAGTAGCCACCTTGGCTGAGCATCTCATCATGTTTTCCATATCAACAAATGATGGAACTTCTCACTGGCATATATTCTCAAATTTCTAGTGTAATCTCTTGCAGCTTCTCTGGGTACTTTTCAACCAGTCCCACAGTATTTCTTGAAGAAGAAATTATTTCAGCAAGGTACAATACCAGGCAATTGAATTTGGTGCCTCTCCAGAAGACTGGTAAGCTCAAGCAACACTTGCCAGCAAAGAAAAGTTGGCAAATTCAGGGACAAATGGGAATTGCAACTGTTGGCAATCAGGGAAATGAGAGCATCTATGCTGCAAACCAACTTACAAGAAAATGCTCAATTTCCACTAGTGTGTACTACTTTGCGAAGGCAAGAGAATTGAAGAAGGCAGTTTTACCAATTCAAGCAAAAATCAAGGGCTTTATGACACATGGCCATGTTGTGGAGGGTGACATTCTGCTACTACAAGCTAAAAGATAAAAGTTTCAGAGCTCATCTTCATGCTCCATTATGTTTTGCATCTCCTCCAACTTCAAACAGGGTGCAACTGCCCACCCTCACTTCACAGCATTTATCACAATGTGCACGTGGATAAGTACATATTTTGGTTTAGGGACTAGGAAGCAAAGAGGTTTCAAGAAGTTTTTTGACAAGGCCTCCTAAATGTCCCCAAAACTTTGCGCATCCAAGGTCTCTGTCTGCTGCAAAAGCACAAATTGATCCACATAAGAAAAACCTGGAACCTGTACAAATAATGGAGTGTTGAAGTAAAATTGTGAAGTCTTCGCTAGAACTAGTAAGGCTGAAGGATAGTCTGGCTACTAAATGTAACATGATACAATCACCCTAGAACAGGTCTTTTGGGCAACCTAAAACACATCATGCATCTACAGGCTTTCAAATAGCCACAGTAAGACTCACCTTTTCCTATTTCTGATGATGTACTGTGCAGCTGTTCACTACAAAGGCTAATAGCTAAACCACCAGCTAAATCATCATACACCAATGAAAACAACCATCAAAATCTTAACTGTAAGACCTCTGAAACTTCTGTTCTCCTGGAAAGCCAAGTATACCTCAACAAGCTCATCTTCAAGACCTTGATGAGGATTCAAAAGTCTAGAGCTCCTGTCATGTACTAGTATCCTAAGCTTGCCTTCCTGTACCCACACCATACCCACATTCAAATGCCTTATAAGAAATCTTTCACCAGACTTCAAGCAGAGGAACTAATAATCCAGTACAGCAAACAGTCTAAAAATCCAGGCAATGCCATAACTAACTTCTGGCAAGGCACATAGAATTTGAGGTCAACAGAGGGCACTCTCCACAGCTGTTAATCCCACCAACATAAATAATGCAACCAACTGCAACCAAATGATAAAGGCCTTCCAATTTCCTGTGGAACCTTGGGCTATAAAACCCCAAGTCCTGGACTCTTCAGCAGTCTTCTGGATCACCCAGGTGGAGGATTGAAACAATTTGGATGGTTGGTTTGGACAAATAATTATCTGATTTTCTTTCTAGAAAACTTCTGTAGTCTTCAAATTTTGGTTTTCCCATGTTAAATGCACTAGAGAGTAGTCTAACAAGTAATCTTTTAGTAGAGCCTTTCATACCACCAGCAAAGCCTAAATATAAATTTCTGTGTATGTAGTAATCTTGACCTAGACAAAAGGTTCTTAGTCATGCTGGCTTTAGTTTGTGCTATCTATAGATGTGGCCTAATATCCCTATGCAGATTAATACCTTAATCCAGAGAAAAGCTGTCTCAGGCTTCAAAGAAAGAGTAACCTAAGAATGTGAAAGTTCAATGTCCAGATGGACCTTGAAGACTGAGACATTGCTGATCATCACTCAAATTTAGTCTAATGACATGAAGCAGGAAATTTGGTCGCTTAACCAAATGCAGTCAGTTTCAAATCTCTGGAGCCCCATTATAGGTCTCTTGGATCAGTAGGGGTGCCAGATTAACACCTTGGTCCCATATACAAGGCCACCACCAACTTGGGGATGGAAGCAAGCAACATTGACTTCATCTTCCACACTTGGAAGGACTCTCACGAGCTCCATATCCACAACTCTGTATACCTGCACTCAGAGCGTGCAAAAAAGTGAGAAGCCCAGAAGCTGTGTTGACATTCATCAGTTTGTAGCTAATTATAGTATGCCCATAAATTTTGAGTTAGTAGCATCACATTTCTTCATCCAGATAAAGTGATCTTTCAACACAGTGAAATTTGACATCACAAAAAGACCCCTAGACATGAATAGGCTTAAAGGACCCAACCTAATCCAACATATTTTCTGCTATTAGTTAGGCTGACATTCTGGAGAAGCATTCCACTGTGACTAAAGTCTCCAGGTGCCAATTACCCCAAAGATGGAAGTAATATCTTTCATAAGAATAGAGAAATCTCCATTCTCACGATGAAGAAGAAAACAGCAAGGTTAACACTTCTTCAGGAAGCCACAGAAAGAACCAGTCAAGGGGAGAAACAAAACAAAACACGA
>Ga0116231_10008665_pt1 | contig 17708 bp, 19 predicted proteins | sample S1TSphgellanicum_2_FD_89695 | JGI IMG/M metagenome (GOLD analysis project Ga0116231, IMG submission 89695) | Host-associated microbial communities from peat moss isolated from Minnesota, USA - S1T2_Fd - Sphagnum magellanicum MG | ecosystem: Host-associated > Plants > Peat moss > Unclassified...
CATATTTAACGCACCATTGGTTGGTTTCAGAAACTGTTGTTGTGGACAAAAAGAATACCAGTGTGGGGTGGGTATTTGATTTTTTTGTAATACCCATATGCTCTGACTATTTGGAAGAAAAAATACAGAATGAAAGAACCATTGGTTCTGGGCATTTGAAAATTTTCAGAATCAAAAGAATCATTGGGTTAAGGTATTTCATAAATAAATAAAAAATCACATAATCATGAAAGAATTGGAGTGGGAAATGCCAAGGATCGGCCGAGGGGGATCGACGGGTTAAAGAACCGGAGTGGGAAATGCGAAGGACCGGCCGAAAGGGATCGACGGGTTAAAAAACCGGAGTGGGAAATGCGAAGGACCGGCCGGGGGGGATCAATGGGTTAAAGAACCGGAGTGGGAAATGCGAAGGACCGGCCAGGGGGGCTCGACGGATTAAAGAACCGGAGTGGGAAATGCAAAAGACCGGGGCGGTGGGGGGAGGACCAACGGTTGTTTGAAAAGAAAAGTTTTTTTAAAAAACCAAAAACATCAACCAAACATTGTTGAAATAACACACCTGTGCATTATGCATGGGGTTCACACAAAATCACATAATCATTAAAGAACCGGAGTGAGAAATGCACAAGACCGGCCGAGGGATCGACGGGTTAAAGAACCAAAGTGGGAAATGCGAAGGACCGACCGAGGGAATTGACGGGTTAAAGAATCGAAGTGAGAAATGCGAAGGACCGGCCGGGTGGGCTCAACGAGTTAAAGAATCGGAGTGAGAATTGCGAAGGATCGGTCGAGGGGCCTTGACGAATTAAAGAACCGAAGTGAGAAATGCGAAGGACCGAGGCGAGGGGGGGGGGACCAACGGTTGTTTGAAAAGAAAAGTTTTTTCAAAAAACCAAAAACATCAACCAAACATTGTTAAAATAACACACCTATGCATTATGCACGGGGTTCACACTAGTATCCTCTAAAAGAAAGAAACCAAAATCCTTCAAGATATTATAACTCTGTAACTAATCTCAAGTTTCAACACAAGCCAAAATATCATCTTTCAAAAATCCTCATATCAAAATAGACCTATCACTTCGGGCCCAACAAAATCCCTTAAGCTATTATACTCTTTAATGAATCAAAACACAATATAAAATAGCTTCTATTTTAGGGTTAGGTCAAAATAAACTAAATAAAGATAAACCAAAGATCCAATTCTTGGGCCCCCACGTCATGACTAGAAAAAGGTTACTTTTTCAGGAGTCGGCTGTAGAATTCAATGCCAAAAATAATAATATCACGTAAGCCAGGCAGCCACCTCATTCCTCGGAGCTTGGGCCAAGAATTCTTATTATAAAAAGCTAACGAGTGCAAGAGACTTTTGAGCTTTGGGCCCAAAGCCCATATGGACCTTTGAGTTGGGCCAGTTCTTGGGTCCTAGTGTAAAGTGCGCCTCAGCGCTTTTTCCTCTTTCTTTTTTTTTTTTCTCAATTTTCGTAATGTAGCTGAAGTGACCATCATCCATAAGATGATTAAATCAAATGTGGTTACCCCAAAAAAAAAATTGAAAAAAAAACATGCATCCTTCCCTATATATTTTTCCAAATGACTTATTTTTCTAAATATTATTTTGTCAAATATTCCTATCCCCTCTCCCCACCCCCCAAAACCCCCCAATTGCTTAAAATAGAAAAAAAATTTGTAAAAAGTCACCGCATTATTACACATTGTTGAAGCAAGTACCCATAACATAAAAATATTTTAATAAATTTTTACTTTCATATCTGGTGTATAGCCAGAAATGGCTAAATCTCCTTATGAATGATCACCATTGTGGCAATATCAAAAAATTGGGGGACAAAAAAAAGGAAAAAAAAAAACACTGACTGGAACTTAGTACAGAAAACTGGCGATTTTCACCAAAAGAATTCTGAAATCTGGCGGCCACTAGAATAAAAATTTGTCGCCATTTTCACTGGCCACTGTCGCGAAATTTTGCCTGGAAAAAGGACCCCTGGCAGCCTGGCATTTGGGGCCCTTGACCTTGTTGGCGGTCCTAATCTAGGAGTGCCAAAGATTCTGACACTTGTCAATATTAGGGTTGCCAACACAGCACATGACACGTGCCCCAAGTGACACTCAGCAAAACTCGACACTTGTCCATCCCTCCAGTGAGAGGACGTGGCTGCTGCCGATTCGAGTGGCCAAAGTTCTCGAATACACAGACAGACTTGATGGATGGTCTCTCTTATTGCCAAACTTTTTGACCGGCCAAACGTTTTGGGCAGCTGCTCTTGGCCTTTTTTTAGGTCTGGGACCCCTTGAAAAATAAAATTCCACTTTGCTGCCAGCTAAGCGTCCCTAAAAATGTCTAGCAAGACTTGGTGCAAATGCCTTGACTTACACAAAGAGGGTGTAAATTTTCTAAGCTGACCGCTTTGGAAGTATTTTTTTCGGGCTCCCCGGGCTCATTTAAGTTTTAGTAGAGTTTAGTTGGCTCTAAGTTTTCTAAGCTAACCGTGTGGAATGTTTTTTTTCCGGGCTCCCTGGGTTCATTTAATCTTGAATGGAATTTGGTTGGCTGTGAGTTTTTGAAGCTGACCACTTGGGAAGTATGTTTTCAGGCTGCCCGGTCGTCATTTGGGGCTCAAAGAGAGTTCAGTTGGCTGTAAGTTTTCTAATCTGACCAGTTGGGAAAGTATGTTTCCGGGTAGTCCGGTCATCATTTGATTATTTTAAGCTGACCACTGGGGAAGTATGTTTTCAGGCTGCCCGGATGTCATTTGGGGCTCTAAGAGAGTTCAGTTGGCTGTAAGTTTTCTAATCTGACCAGTTGGGGAAGTTGTTTCCGGGTAGTTCGGTCATCATTTAAGTTTTAAATGGAGTTTGGTTAGCTGTAAGTTTTCAAATCTGACCGATTGGGGGAAGAACGTATGTTTCCGGGCTGCCCGTAATTAAATTAGGGTTTATTGAGAGTTCGGTCCGGCGTTGGTGGAGAACGTACGCTGAAGAGTGCTCTGCAGCTCGCAGAATGCGTGGCACTGGCAAAGAGCCATGTGTCGTGCTTGCCGTGAGTGGCGATGGTAGTGCGCTGGTGGGTTAGAGCTAGAGTGGGTGACTTGATATAAGTCTACTCTGCAATCAGTTTCTACATCAGTATTTCGCAGCGTTCATTCGTCAGTAGAGCCGTGGTTAATTGCCTGATCTTGCAACAGAGGAGCAAATATTGTTCTTCTCCACCACGGTGCTCTGCTTATTTTGCTTCTTGCATTGTAAGTGTATCACAAGTTCTTGCACACTGACAGTTAGACTTGCATTGTTAGTGATCAGAAGAGAGCTACTGAAATCATCTGCACACGGTTAGAGTGCTGCTGCATCATAAATCATCATCATGGCTTTCGGTGTGGGAAGATGCTTGTCTACGCCGCTGATGGTCATCAACTTCATCTTCTACTTCATCGCAGCTTGCTTAGCAGGATGGGCGTTGAACAGATTGATTGACGGGTCATACATCGGTAAGCTGCAGCAGATCAATGTGTACTAAGGACATCTTTCCATTAGTCTACTGTGATCATTGATTCAGCTTTCCATTATGTTTTTTCAACTAGCTGTGCTCACAGTCGTCTCACAGCTCTACCGGTCAAGCAAACGAGGGAGCTGTGAGTCAAACTCTGACTCACCACACAATGGCGTCTGTCTTTTTTTTTTCATGACAACATGTGTTCCCAGAGTTCCTAACACGATCAATTACATATTTTTCACCACACTTGCAGCTCTCCAACGGAAAGCCACTGTCCCTGCAACAAGAAGCAAGGCCCTATGTCAGGGGTTTTCTATTAGGCTGTTGTGATCACAGTTACAGAGTTCCTAACATGATTAACTACATGTTTTCACAACACTTACAGCTGTCCAATGGAAAGCGACTATCCCTGCAAGCAAGAAACAAGTCCCTATGTCGGTGGCTCTCCATTAGGTTACTGTGATCATAGCAGCCTAATGGAAAGAGACCCTAAGTAGTCTGCATTGTGTTGTTGTAAGACTTTTTGTGGAGCTTTTCTTCTTGTGAGACTTGGGGAACGTCGTGAGTTCGCATGATGACGATGGTGGTTGTTTTCAATGCAGGGAATTCTGCGACTAGTTATTTTGTGCCACTTGCTTTGATCGCTTCTGTGGTCGGACTTGCTTCGGTTTTCGCCGGCACCCATCACGTCCGCGTGTTTCGCAATGACAGTCTTTCGGCTGCACACGCGACTGCTTTGATCGCTTGGCTCCTCACCCTTCTCGCCTTTGGGTACGTTGTACTCAATTTTCCCACGTTAAAAATATTTTCCTTTTGCAGAGTGATAAATAATTTCTTGTCAGACAGTTCGCCATTTCAATTCCAAGACATTCTTCAATCTTCAGAATTTACAACCAAAAAAATCAACAAGACAGTTTAAAACCTGATTTCTTTTTTAAGAGTTTCTCTGAATGCCTTGATCATAGCAGTCGTGTTGCCCAGGTAGGTACTGTGTTGTCCAGCTAGGTAGGTAAGGTACTGTCTTGTGCAGCTGGGTATTGGTCACCTAGACCCCATGGTGATCATGCCAAGTGCAGCTTTCTATTAAGTCCTTTTCTATTGTTTTATAAAATTTTGACATAACACTTGATTTGCAGGCTTGCAGCCAAGGAAATTCACACGGGTGGTCACCGGTCTAAAAGACTTGTAAGTGACCACATTGCCTCATGATCTATAATGACGATTTATTCATCAAGTTTTTTTGGTATTTGGTCATAGCTCAAACTCGGTCACAATCTTGACAGACGAAATGCCACACTCTTTTGGACATAGGTGGAGGCCAACATCACCTTCAGTTTGTCGTGGGTCCTAAGTTTCCTACTCTTTTGGATGTTGTAGGTAGATAGTGGTAGAGGTTGACGGACATATTGGATTGGGTTGTTTGTGGATGGATCTGTGCTAACTGACTGAACTCTGTTTGCATTTGTCTGTGCAATCTGCAGAAAACTTTGGAGGCTTTGATGATCATTTTGTCACTCCTTGAGCTGCTCTACTTGTTGAGTCTCCATGCTGGAATTTGTGGTTCAAAGTATGGTCCCAATAATGGTAACACAGCTACTGGCACTGGTGTAGGTGGGCCTAAAGGTGCCAACTATGGCACTCCCGTTGCTACTGCTGTGTAGTAACCAAAAATCCATCTGCCTTCCAAGGCTTTTTGTTCAGAGATTATAATATGTAGTTTATATGAAACCCCAAATTTAAGTCTGGTAGTGTTGAATTGTTCATATTATTTACCCAGGGGAGGATGAGCTCGATCCTTGGATTGAGAGTCATGACAATTCTGACTAAAAGAGTACTAGTGTATATAGAAATTGTGGAAATAAGTTGTCCCTCCCCTGAGTGTACAATGTATAATTTGCTCCTCAATGGAGGGGACCTCTGTTGTGGGCATCTCTCTCTCTCTCTCTCTCTCTCTCTCTTATCTCTCTCTTTTTGTTATAGTGGTAGGAAAACTTCAGTGCCGAGAAGGTATTCAAAAGGAACTTTGTGACACCAAGATGATTTTTTCCTTATTACCTGCAATGCAATATATGTACTTCACCTTCTGGCAATGAGCACTTCTGTTAGAAGAGAATTTTCAGTCTTGGTACATATTGCACTTTTACATGACTTTCATTGTCCTGAAATGATATTATGAACAATATTATCCACTACTAAACTGTGCAATTAGCTCTTTTTGGATTTAGTCACTTTCATAGTACTTTTGGTCATAAATTTAATAAAACAAATAATTATTTGATCATTTTGTATTCCAATGTTTTAATTTTAGTTTAGACAGTGCATTCAAAGCTTTAAGAGATTAGCACTTATATTCAACAATATTGAATCTCTAAAACTTCATCTTGATGTTCAATTTGAAAGGTTGTAGCGAACGTCCACCAGAGTCCATGTTGCAACTTGTAACCTCCATTAATAGATCGTTTCCCACAACAGAAACCACGTTCAACTAACAAAACTTTTCTTCAATATTGCAAAGCACAATCATAAGAGTAAAGACAAAAAAATTGCAACTACAATAATATGCTAAACACCCACTAGGAGAAGCTTCATAACATCTTGGAAGAAGCTTCATTACATCTAAGAACCTGTATAACAAGAATCATTTTCTTTTCTTTTTTGGATGAAAAGAAAGATAGGCTTCATTTAGCACAAAGACCCTTCCGTCTACCCTAAGCCATAAATTTAACCAAACTCAGCCCAAGTATAATGAATCTCAATATCACAAGATGCTTGTCAATCTACATACCCTTACATGTATTTAGACCGAATTCTTTGAGAATCAACATGCTTGACATTGCAAAACTGACTCCTTTCTCCATATCCAGTTTTATTCTAAAACATACAAAAAAGTTTGGCAACAATCAACAACAACAAAGCAGCTTCAAACTCTTATAATAGCAAGAAGTTGTTCTTTGACTTTTTCACACTCAAAACTAAATACCTATCTCACATCCTAAATATCAAAATCTATTTTTTTCCCATGTGAGGCAAGTTTGGAAATTGATGTCACAATACCTTGTAGCAACCCCAAGACCCTTTCAATCATAGCTCAAAAGACATATCTCAATCAAAAACTACAAAACATCTTTACTCAACAAAAATGCAAGAGTCTAGGAAAATATTAAAATATAATCCTTTCATTTTAGATTAACAAAAGATAATTTTAATTCAATAGAATTATGCAAACTCTCTCTTATCCAAACACTTGTCAAGAAGAATTGGAAGGCTTGACCTAAGTTTCAAAATGCCATTCTCCAAGCCATCAAAGCTCCATCAATTTCAAAACAAAGGAACAAAGAGATGCAACAATTTTCTTTGGTTTGTTTCATGTTTCATTGCCCCTTCAAGAATTGAGAACAACTCAAGTGATGTGACCTCATTATACAATAGTAATTATCGTAATTATCAATGATGGTTGGTTTTTCCTTTTCAAAAAAGCCTTTTGTTCTAGCTTTAACAATTTAAAAAGTTTTGATAAATTCTTTGAGTGGAAATTTAAACCTAGTTCTTCAATTTTTAAATTTATAATATTAATTTTGACAATTTCTTTCAAATTCAAAAACCTTTGGGCTCGATTAAAATATAGAGTTCAATTCCATGTGCACATTAACGCTCCACAAGGCGAGAACTTTTTTAGGTATGAAGTTTTACAAGAAACTAAAATTTAAAAAATTGTGAAGATATTGTTAAGAAAGTGAACCTATGTTCAAATTTTTATTTTCAAAGTTCCTCTTCTATCAAAAGGTAAGATCTACATTTTTGTTTTTGTCCTTGTGGGTAGTGTTGGGTTCGGTCCAAGTTGTAAGAACTTGAACCCCAAGTTTACCACTTCAAACGAGAAAATGTGACAACACTAGAAATTACCATGGACATGTCTTAAGGAATAGTTGTGAACATTTGAGGTGACATGGCCTCACCACAAGCTAGTATTTCTATACACCTCACAAAGCCCTTTTCATCAAGGAATAGAAATTATGATCCATAAATAATGGCCATCAAACTTGAGGGTGGTGCATTGCTTGTCTCAATGGAAATATTTTTTAAACAATGAAGGGTGTCCATTGGTTGATTTGGGAAGGAGAAGCTCCCCAAAGTGATATCCATACAATATTTTTTCCTCATCAAGGTCAAGAAAAATGTCACCCACAAGAACATATGTCCACAGGGAGAAATCAAGACAATTTGATTATGATTTCCACATAAGCATGCCAAGCCTGGGCAACCTCAAGGCACTCAAAAAATAGTGTCGAGCGGTCTCAAGAAAGTTGTGGTTGCAAACTTCACACTTACTGTCAAGGCCCTTCTAGGTAAGCAATTCCTCCACAGGGATGTCTTTACTAAGAATTAGCCAAATAAGGGTGACAACCTTTAAAGCTCAAAAATTGTGCCATATCCTCTTTATAATGCACTTCCTATGATCACAGGCAATTCCTTCTCTTTTGGGATTGAGCATGAGCCAAAAGGGTGTTCTTTGATGCTCAACAATGGTCTGGTTGGTGATGGGGTATCTTGTGGAGGCCTGGTCCAGTTGGGGTGCAAAGCCCAAAATCAAGACACCGCTTGGATTTCTGGGCATCTAGTTGAAGGCCCACTTACCTCAATGAATGCCATACCCCTTCGATTTATCTCATGTGTCTCAACTGTGAGTGCACCCCACTTAAGCAATGGACTTGAAGCCCATTGGATTTTCTCCAAGAATTTGACCCTCTTCTTCCATGGAACCATTGCCAAGTAAGGGTTGTCTCAATGTTTCCTCCAAATTACTTGGCTCCCCTTTCACAAGGTCATGCATTATATGTTTCCATGCATCAATGATGCAATTCCAAAAATATGAGGGGGATTTCTTTAGCTTATTGGAGGTGAGGACCCAGCAAATATCAGAGGGCATGATTCCTCTAGATCTACCAGCAGGTTGAATTTGAACAACTCTCCATTTGTGCAGGTTCTTTTCTTATGGAGAGGCTTCAAAGTGAGCAATTTTGTTAGATGGCTTGAGCTTGAAGGTCCATCATGCCCATTCAACCAAGACCCTATAATGGTTGTATAATGGTTGTCTACTTGACTTTGGCTCTTGTGCTAGAGCTCTTGCTTCCCTGATGAAGTTCAAGATCATTCCTTTTGTTTGAGTGCAAATATTTTGAGTGAGGCTCCAACAAGCTATTAGATGTCAAATTTACTTGATTAACCACAAGTGCCCAACTTGTCATTGAGAGTTTGCAAGTGGACCAAGTGATCATTTTGGACTTTAAGGTAACTAGGAGCTTGTCAAAATTTGCAACCCTATGACATTTACTTTGGTTGTTAAAAGTCCTATCTCTAAAGATCTTAAAATTTGGGGAATGGACTTGGTTGCAAACAGTTGACAGAAAGCTAACCTAGAGGACTGACCATTCGAGAGCCTAATCTTCTCTTGTGGAGAGAGAATGAAACCAACGTACAAATAGGAAAGGAAAAGGAGAGGGTCTAGAAGATTTGGAACCTTCCAAACTAATCTAACAAGGTATGTACAAACATTATACAAGATGAAAGAGTTTATTAGTGGGATGAATATTACAACATCTAACACCCCCCTCAAGCCCTAATGGACAAGTACGGAAAGAGATGTTGAGATGGTCGTTTGAGGAGCAATTTCATCATCAACCCCCCCTCCCCCCCTTTTTTCTTTTCAACACGAGCAAGGAATATATGCATACAACAAAGGCTCCTTTTAGCTCATTTGTCTTTTCTTGCATTCTTATCCTCAAATCAAAAATATGCAGTGTGAGGATAGAGAAGGATAGAGCTCACGTTCAATCTCCAAATTCAATGTTTTCAATCCTCGTTGTCTTGTTGGTCCTGTTTTCCTTGGACTTCCAGATGAGTTTATGCAACGATATTTTGTGGCCAAAAGTGGTCAAAGTGGAAAAATTCAATGACCTAATAACCTTGAGATTCATTTGCAAAAGATGGCAAAAAAAAGGTGAATGTTCTACAAATGTGGTGAGACAAATAGAAGGAGCTTGAGGAAGAATCTCATTGGTATTATGAATAGTTTCTTGAAGATCTCATAGAGGAGGAGGAGCACAACTTGGAGTGTTGGTCTCCTCATTGAACTCAAGTGTGAGAAATGTCTTTGTTTATTTCAACCTTTTTGTTTATGTCATACCCATGAATTCCTTACACTTTACGAACTTTGCTTTTCCAATAATCTTTGTTATGATGTCGCCAAGCTATTTTGCAAACAGGACATGAACCACTTTGATTCTTTTGATTGTTGTAAGCTACTACACATGTTTGAGGTGAATGGCAAAATGTTTGGTTCTTGAATGGAATATTGGATCCTTGGCGATCTTGATGTAACTTTCATTGTCACAGTAGATAGGTACAGTAGATGCATTCAACATTTTGAGTTCCACCAATAAGTCCAAGAGCCATTCCCCTTCTCTTGAAGCTTCCATGAAAGCCCTATATTCAAATTGTGTGGATGACAAGCATAGAATTTTATTTTTTGTTGCTCCAAGTAACTGGAATTCCTCTTAATGAAAAAATGTATCCTCCCAATGATTTTCTTGTGTCTACATCACCTCCCCAATCAACATCCATGAGCCGATGAATTAAGATTTGTCTTTTTTTTGTAGAAGAGCCCAACATTGGCAGTACCTTTGAAATAACAAAAAATGGATTGTGTTGTTTTCAAATATGTTTTTTGCAAGTTTTATATGTACCTACTTAGAAGGTTGACCACAAAAATGATGTTGGGTCTTGTGTTCATGAAAAAAGTAACTTTCCCACCATGTTGCAATAATGTTTGGGGTCAATTTCTAACAAATCCATGTCAATTTGAACCTTTAATCCTTTGGGTAATGGAGTGCTTGAAGGGTTGCAATCATCCATCCTAAATTGAGCTAGTATATTATTTGTAAAAAACTTTTGGTGGAGGAGGATTTCATGGGTGGCTTATTCAATTTCCAACCTTAAATACCTTTAGACGAGTGCCAGGTTTGTCATCTCAAACTAACTTTTCAACTTTGATTTAATCCACTATATTTTTGCTATGTTATTATCATTGATGAACATGTCATCTACATAAACTATCACAAGGAGATTTGCACCATTCATCTTTAATTGATACAAGTTCCCATCTTGTGTGTTTTTGTTTAATATTTAATTGATTAAATGGGCATTTATTTTTTCAAACCATGCCTTTGGAGCTTGTTTACTTTGCAAACTAATGTTTCTTGTCCCTAACTGATAAAACCTAAAGATTGTTGGGTGTAAACTTCTTTGTCGATCCTCCCATTCGCGAAGGTTGATTTCATGTCCATGTGATGAAGTTCCCACCTTTGTGAAATGGCAACAAAATTAACTAGCTTGACAGTGGTCCATTTGGCTATTGGAAAGAAGGTGTCCTCGTAATCAATTTTGGTCTTTTATTCACATCCTCATGCCACTGGCCACACTTTGTATCTAGTTTGTTTATCATGTTTTTTTTTAATTTAGAAAATCCATTAGACTTAAACAACTTCATGTCCATGGGGTGGTACCACCAATGACAAGGTTTGGTTCAAGTTTGGTTCTTATTGATGGCCTCCATTTCTTCTCCCATTACTTGTTTCCATCAAATATCTTTTGTTGCATCAAAAAACACAACATCCTGGCTTACTTCAATATTGATTGTATTAACACAATCCTCAAGTTTAACAAGTTTTGGCCTTGTTATAATGGATCTCTTGAGTTCAAGTATTACTCTTCTACTCCTCCCTTGGTATATGCAAAGTTAATTGTCTAGTTGATTGGGATCTTGTTGGAGTTCAAAATGTTGGTCTGGAGCAAGATTAGGAGGTGGGTCTTTTGGTTGAGGAATGTATGTTGTCTATTCTATGTCTTCTTCGCAATTGATGTTTTTCATGAAGAGTGGGAAGCTTCCTCTTAACTTCAATTCCCTCTTTTCATCCTCCTTATGCTCAATTGACTCTAAGTGAAATGTGAATTTTGTTGATTCATCAATGATTACATCCTTTGATAAGATTGCCTTGTTCAACACAAGTATGTAACACTTGTATCCTTTCTTCATCTCATCTATTATAACAAGAATTCCTACCATTGAACATTAATTTAATTTGTCTTTTTTGATTTTAAGAACATGGACATATGCCTGCACTCCCAACACTTTCAGATATCAAGCCTTTCACATGAATATGCTTCCAAAGGTGTTTTGTGGCCAAGGGTTTTTGACAATGTCTTATTGAGCAAACAACAAGCTGAATGAATCAATTTAGCCCAAAGATATTTTGGTAGCTTTCCTTCCGTTGTTATGCATTTCACTATTTTCAAGACTATCTTATTCTTGTGTTCAACAACACCATTTTATTGTGGTAAGTTGGCTTGGGTTAGTTCCCTTCTTATCCCTTCACTACAACAAAAGGTGTCCCTATATGCCAAGTGATTTCATTAGTTTTTAAGTGAATTCATTGGTTGTAGTGAAGGAGGACCAGTGAAGAAATAGTGAATTCACTGCTTTAATGAATGGGGATTAGTGAACTGCACCCACATTTTGTAGTAGTGCCTCTTTGCTACAAAAAAAATTGAATTGTACCAAGTTGAATTCTCCTCCATTGTCTATCTTGAAAGCTTTGATTTTTTATCGGTTTCAATTTCAATAGCATTTTTGAATTCTTGAAATGCTTGCAAGGCTTAGTCCTTGTTCTTAAAATTGTTCACCCACATTTGTTGGTTCATGTAAACTATGAAGGTTATGAAGTATTGAGCTCCTCCAAAAGACTTAACTTTGAAAGTTTTGCAAATGTCAACATGCACAAGATCAAGGACTCTTTCATCTCGTCTTTGACATTGTTTTGAAATTTGTTTCTTTGTTTGTTTTTCTTTAAGGCATACTTCACAAATGGGAAGAATTCTAGGTAACTTTTTCTATTTGTGATATTATGGAAATCATCAAAGTTTAAATGACCTAATCTATGATGCCACAACATGGTGTTTTTGATGATAGGATAGGATTAGAAGATATGTTGAGATTTCTTATGATTATGTTGGTTTCAAATTTTTTAAAAGGGTTCAACATCCAACTTACAAAGACGTCTTCTATTTGCACTCTAATGCCCTTCGGGACTATTTCTTTTGTTTTTAGGTTTTTAATTAGACATATTTGGTAAGAACTCTACATTATATCTTGAATTAATAATGGCTCCTACTGACGATAGATTTTTCTTCATGTTTAGAACATAAAAAAATTTCGGTATGTGTTTTATTTATTTGGTTTGAACTTGACAATCATGTTTCCTTTTACCACCACATTGTGACTTTTACCTCCTATAATTGCTATGGAGTTTTTGGGGGTAGATATTTTGAAGAGACTAAAATATCATTATTTCACATCAAATGTCATAAGGAGTATGTTAATAGTTATGTTATATAACTCTCTAAATAAACCTTTAGCGTTTTCAAGTTCATCTTTTGATGTGGTTTCTTCTTGTGTGTCTTGTTCAAATTGTGGGTTGGGAAGACATATAATGGGCTTTATGTGTGTTGCTGAGATCTTGGAGCTTTCCATTGAATTCTTGAATTTTCTCCACCAATTTTTATGTTTCATAATCATGCTCCCAATGCCCCATTGCTCTATAGTAGCGACACCTTCTTGGTTTTGACCCATTCATGTTTGGTTTGGAATTGTCGCAATCTTTTTCAAATCCGCTCCTTTTTCCAACATTTATTTTGTTTTGCTAAGCTTTTAGTATCTTGAATAACCAACATTATTCAAGTTTTTTTCATAATCTTCTTGACTAATTTTTTTCCATCCCCATAGATGTTTTTCCTTTGAGCTTTTATCTCATAATTTAAAATTTTGGGTTTTGCCTTGGATTGCTAGTGCATGTTCTACCACCTCCTATCAACATCCATTTTGATTTGTACCTATTCATTGAGTAGCCACAATTCTAACTCTTCCAATGTGAGCAAAAAAGTCCTTGTTTGTTAATGTTTTGACAAACGCAAGGTATTAGGTAGGTAGGGAATTTAATATTAAAAGGACAACTAATTCTTAAAGACAATGAAACCTATTTCTATCAATTGATTTGGTATCTCTTTAATCTCTTTAAAATAACCATCCATGTTGACATTCTTTTCCTTCTTCATGGTAACAAACATTTTCAACAACATTAGTTTCCTAGACCTTAATTTAGTTTTGTACTTATCTTTGAAATAAATCTAACACTCATGAAGATTTGTGAATCTTTTGACAAAGGGGATTATAGTATCCTTGATTAAGATATTGATTGCATTCAAGACTTTGGACTTGATTTTTATTTCTACAACTATGGTGAAGTCATCTTTTGGACTCTCTACATATTTCCACAGTTTTTTTACAACAATTTCATCACCCGGAAAGACCAAATAAAATAATTCTAACTTCCATCAAAACCACTAAATTATGGTATAGACACATCAAAAACTAAAAGCAAGCCTCGAAAACAACTAAAGGGATATTTGAAATATGAAAACTTCCCTATCATTGCTAAGATCTTGTGCATCTTCTACTTTTCTAATTTCTTCTTCTATCTGAGACTTGGAACTATCACTGTTTCTTTTGAATGTTTTTTAGTCTATTATCCAACTCAATCATTCTTTCAACTTTCTTTGCCTTGATACATCTAGCTTTGATACCATGTTAGAAATCCTATCTCTAAGGATTTTTAGATATAAGCATTAGCTTGGTAATTAACCTGATTGTAGAGAGTTAATAGAAAACTAATTTAAAGGATTAAAGATTAAATAACCTTATCTTCTTTTGTGGAAAGAGAGAGGGAAACCAAGGTATAAATAGGAAAGGAAAAGGAGAAAGTCTGGAAGATTTGGAACCTTCCAAATTGATTTAACAAGGTATATACAAACATTGTACAAGATGAAAAGTCCATTAATGGGATGAATATAATAGTGTCTCACATTGACAACTAAGGTGATTCCTTTCTAATGTGTGGATACCCATTTACCCATGTATTTCCAAATCCCACTACCTTGAGGATGAAGAAAGAAGTGAAAGCATGGATGGACTAATTTCTATGCATTTAGTATTTTTTTTTTCATCTTTTGCTGCTATATGTAACTTCACAACCCTAGTTTCATTTTTTTGATCATATCCCCCCTTGTTTGTAATTCTAAATCCCACTACCAATGTGATGAGAATTTTTTCAAATCAAAATATAATGAGATAGATAATGCATTAAGATTTAGGTGTTGAGAATACTACATTGGTTATTTTGATGGGTTTACCTTTTTGTGACAACTCAATTTTCATTTTGCATTTCACATGAATTTTTTTTTTAAAATTTGACTTTTCACACAAAAATGTGAACAATAAAGCATATCAAATTAATAAGAATGAAATAAAAGTTTGAATTTCTTACAATAAATAAACTAAGATCTTTTTAATTTTTCATGTTGCATCACATTTCAAACATCACTCTTTAATTATCATTTTTTAAATACTTTCTGATCTAATTGAAGTGGTGATCATCCATAAGCCAATTTAGTCAAATTTGGATATTTATAAAATATGAAAGGAAACAAACATCCTTATTTTCTTTCTAGTTATTTCAATAATCTATAAACAAATTTGTGATTATATATATTTTTATTTTTTTATTTTTTTAATTTTTAATTTTTTTTAATGATATTTTTTCAAAAAAATCATCAAATTTGTGATAGAAAACATTCAAAATTTGGAATAGTGCAAAATTTTGCAAAATCAAATTCTACCTCCAATCCATATTCTTGAACTTTATGTCATTAATGTCACATATTGAGACTACATAGCTTTCAAAGCTCTAAAGGAGACTTGGAATAGTTTAATCAACACAATCAAATTGTAGTTATTAATTGCTTTTGTTTTAAAAATTGGTTAAATAGTTTGATTGGTCCAAGTGGGTTGCTATTTGTAGTCTCCCACCTATTTGCAATCCTAGTTTCAATTTGATGTGTGGGGTTGGAAGAAGTAAGTGACCACAACTTGGATGTGAAAAATATTTTTGTAGAGTCATGTATTGGAACATTATTCAAGATGTTCTTAGGGGCATTATAGATGAAGGTCCAACAAAATGGAGCAATCGTATTGGGTGAGAAACATAAATTGGACCAAAAGCTTTTAGATAAGGATCTAAAACCAATTCAAGCCAATTTGAGGTGGCATTTACATGGCATCATTTTAGAGGAAATTTAATTAGTTTTAATCAAAAAATGAAGTTAAAAGGAGAGTTCATGGTTTGGTTTGTAAACTAGGGTCCAAGGTTGTTTCATTGATTTTTTTTCATTTTTTTAAAAAGTTGAAATTGTGCAAAAATGGAAAACATTTTGTGCATTGAGGACATTTTTGAAAACACCATCACCATTGCATTTTGGAGCACATATAGTGTTGGCTAGATTTGTAAATCCACACAAGGTTTGTTTGAAAGAACCCAATTTAGCCCTTGTAAATTATCCACAAAATGAATGTGTTTTAAAAATGAAAACAATTTTTTTTTGTCATGGAAGGTTGAAGCATTCATTTTCACAAGTTGAAGGAAATTTTGATTTATAATAAATGATTATGAATAGTTCATAATTTTAAACAGAATTTAATAGTGGTGGTAGTAAGGATGATGATAATAAAGAACCCTTGGCTAGACCTCTCACTCCAAATGAAGTTTTTTTTTAAAAAAAAGGCAAAAGACCAATGTCTATGAACACTTTTCAACCATGGCTAAAATAATACAACAATGTTGCAACGATTTGTAAACAACCAATGCATTATTCAAAAATATGGATGTCCAAATTGAACATTTTATAAATAAGTTATATAGGTTACATAACATTTGTGTTTTGAATCATTCATCACCATCTAATGAAGGTTCAAATGTATATGAAAAAACAACATTATTTTGTTTAACATTGTCCATTATCCTTAGATTTTGTAACCTCTTCATGTATTTGATTGTTTGTTTAGCCACTTTGAACTTATCAATTCCGTTGATGTTGCCAAATGTTGAATTTGTTTGTGCTTGTGTTTTTTTTTGAACTTCCAAAGCCCAATCCATATCAAAATCATTTGAGTTGGCAATGCACATGTTATGCAAACATATGCAAACCATAACCAAATCCAACATGCAACACAATAGAATATTTATTTATTTGAATAAAATTCTAGACCTTCCTTTTAACATTCCAAAAGTTCTTTCAACTAAAATCCATGTACTCGATTGGATAAAATTATAATGTGTTTTGTAGTTCCACAACCCATATTTTTCACCTTTGAATGAAGAATAAAACCATGGTCGCATTGAGTAAGTGATATCTCCTATTAGCTTTTAAGGTAAAAATGTGTCTTTTACCACATGATTTCCTAATTTTGATTTTTTGAAAGAAAGCCCAATCATGAATACTATGTGCCCCCCCCATAATCCCAAAAGCTACACTTTGCATTTACAATTCCTTGATGATATATGGAATAAAAACCTTTCTATTAATAATATAATTTTAAATATATGTTAGGTACAATAATTGGAATATGACCATCATCTATGGCACTTGGAATGTGAAGAATTATATGTAAGCTTTCAAAACTAGTGATGATTCATTTGATCTCATTTCTAATAAATTTAAGTATCGCCAATGAATTAAAATGCTTTTCAATTTTTGCATAAAACTCTTTCATTATAATTGATGTCATACTTTTTGCAATGGGATACATTTATCCACACATTTGCAATGAATTTCCACCACTTAATCTTGTAAAAGCCACTACTACTTTACCTTCTATAAGGATGTTTTTTTTCATGATTATATTTTTTTCTCAAAACTTGGACTTAAAACCTTAATCAAAGCACAAAATGTGTCATAGCTTGACTGTCGCAACCCCACTTTGGCCAAGTGTGGGGGTGAAGCCCAACACTTGGAAAAGTTGGAGGTTGGGAGTCTTCCGGGACTCCCGAATGTTCAGAGCTCAACAGAAAGGGGCAAAACACCTCGCATTGGGGTGTTCTTGGTGTCATTGGAAAGGTCTTGAAACGTAAACATCGAAAATGCCCTCGCATTGGCAATTCGGACATCTGCAGCCCAAGTTATGGGCAAAAGAAGGGCCGGGAGTCAAACTGGCAATTTGACTCCCGACCACTAAAAGTCGGGAATCAACCTCTTC
>Ga0116231_10008666_pt1 | contig 17707 bp, 15 predicted proteins | sample S1TSphgellanicum_2_FD_89695 | JGI IMG/M metagenome (GOLD analysis project Ga0116231, IMG submission 89695) | Host-associated microbial communities from peat moss isolated from Minnesota, USA - S1T2_Fd - Sphagnum magellanicum MG | ecosystem: Host-associated > Plants > Peat moss > Unclassified...
GACCAAAATAGTTGAAAGTTGGTCTTGTAGTTGCAAATATTCTCAAATCTAGTCGCAAACGACTATAAGTCGCATGTAGTCGTAAATTGACTGGTTACATTTTGGCTGATTTCTACTAGTGAATTCCTTTGTTAGGAAAATTTTCCTCGATAGTCAGATTGGATTTCTAAATGTTCATGGTGACTATTACATGGCCATCGACTACATACACTACATGTTGATTCCTTTTTTGTAGTTTAATATACATGAGAATTTTATTGTAGCCTCCTTTTGTGTGTTGTATATATATGTGCATGCATATCTGTGGTTGATTAGTTTCTACCTTTGATTGGTTTTAATCTTTTTCTTTAATAAAGTTTACTATGGATTTACACCCTTACGACACCGTACGTCACGACACAAATCTTTAAAAATAAAATAAAATTACAACATAATAAATTTGCAAAAAATAAATAAATAAATAAAAATACAAACCCTAATCACCTTTGAACCCTAAGAAATGTGTCATGATCATGAGAGAGGACACCTATGCTTCATGATTTTACCATAGCTACCTAGTAGATGACAATAAAATCTAATCATGATTGTGCAATGATACACAAATTTTTGATAAACTACTAGCAAAATGCAAAATGAACCCCTGAATTTCACTAAAAAAAACTGTTTTCACCTTTTCTCTATCCATTTTCGCCTTTTGAGGGATTTTTGAACATGGTTGACTTTTTTTGTAAGCACATACCATCAAAACCTACCAATCACTATATGCTTGGGTGATGCATGGAATAGTAATAACAAAAATTATTGCTAAATGTGCAAGAATTAGTGTTGAATGTTTAATCGTAAATGGATAAGAATTGTCCATAGAAACTTTCATAATTATATAGTCTTTACTTGACACAAATATGCTTCATGCAGACCACGTGGATTCTTCTACCAATAATGAAGGTGTTCATTGTCAAAACAGTGATAAGTGTGGTGAGATTCTCAAAGAAATAACTGGGATGGGTAAGGGTTGGGTATATGGACCCTTGATTGGCTCAAACGATCAAAGAACCAATTTTGATCGACTATGTTTATGAAAGAATTGGTAAAAGAACCTACCCTGAATTGTCTGCTCTTTCAAAAACTTCCAAAAACACCTGAAACCTGTTATTTTATTCTGAAACTAAAATAAACCTGGAACCAGGTGTTGTTTGATTTTGAAAATTTTCAGAAACCTGGAACTGGACATTATAACAAAATCAAAGAATTACCCAACACCGCAATTAAACACCACTTGTGCGTTAAAACCTTTGACAAGTGTTCATTCCTGAACAACATAATGGTGCTTATAATAACTATGTATTGCAATAGTACCCAATCACATAATCTTCAATGATACAATGGGATGTATGCTCTATCTTTCAAATAAGAGCTTGAAATTACTGAATAGCAATCCAACTAATGCTGAACTGGCAATTTTCAATGTACACATCTTTTGAAAGGTTTTGTCTTCCTAAGCGTTAAATTACGCTCATACTTTGTAGAATCATTTGTGTGAGAGAAATGAAAACTCATAAAATTTCACATGAATGATTATTTTTGTGGCTAAAGTTTATCATTTTGCTATAAAAAAAGGTCCCAAGCAACATGGTGAAAAGAACTTTTGAAAAGTTTTCAAAAACATTTGCTGAATTTCAAAGAAAAAAGTTATGAAACTATCAAGATTTTTGGAAGATTTGGGCAGATTTTTCTTCTTTTGAAATCATCATATTAAACTAGTAGGTTCAAATGGTTGATCACCAATATGTAATAGGATTCCTAAATTTTGTACTTCTCTATTTGTCTCGTACAGGTTTGGGATTATGGGATTTGTACAGATTTGGCTAAATCCTCTTGTGGCTGATCGTTGCTTTTGGTGAAACATGAGAAATTTAAATATAAAAACCACTGCTTCACACTTTTGCCACATCAGTTTACCAAAATGTTTTAAATTTGTAGGTGTGCCATTCTTCCACGATTGCCCAGCCGCCACCAATAGTTGCAGTAAGCATGAGTAAGACCCCCAATATGATGCAAATCTGCACAAATCCCATACGATATAAATATAAATTTAAAGTTTCTGGCCACAAAGCTAAAAGTAATATGGGGTTGGTTTACACTTGAGTGGTTGGGCCTGAGCTCATTGAAATTTAAAATTGCTCATTGGTTCATAATTTTGCCTTGGCCCTCCTCCTTTCTAGGCTACATTGAGGTCATGGCCCAAACACACGGCCACTGATGAAAAATTCACACAAGATCCTACATGCCCAAAAGAGGTAATGTCGACTAGGATAATCCTATGCATGGTGATGTTTCAGGCCCACTTTTTTAAACTTGAGGATAAGCAAATTACAAGGTTAGTATGAATGTCTTTGATATGTGAGTATGTTGGTGTGAACTTTTGGTTATTAAGGACATTTCATGGTATAATGTTAGCTAGTTGTCCACCAAGAACATTACAATTAAACCCCACTAATGAGGTGTAAGGGATTCAATCTTGCATGAAAATGAACTAGGAAACAAATATGAGAAAAATGTGGCCTCAACACAAGAGAAAAAATTGTGCACAAAATTTTATAACTAGAGACGAAAGAGCATTTAACACTCACCCAGTTTATTGTCCAAGATGCTCTGAATCGCTTGGGCTGACGGACAGCCAACCATATTATACACGGCAACTGCCATGAAACCCAACAACCAAATCTTAGAGTGTTAAGAAAAAAGTTCAAAACTTGAGCATTCCACAAGTAAAAAGATTAGTACTAACAAACAGTTACTTCAACCATGGGCAAGGCCAAGTTCCCATTCTCAAGACTAGCTCACTCCTCATCAGTAACCTTAGATGTGGTGGGCTTAAATTACCTTATGTCTATTGAATCACTAGATGTATATTAGGTTCTAGTAGACAGCCAAAAATATTGATGGATGCTTTAATATTTTCACTTACACAGTTTTTTTACAACCAAATTCGGCTAAATCATTTTATGGACAATTTCACAAAATATGGAAAAAGAATGCAGGTTGAGACTAGGTTGATGGCATGCTACAGTCTGGTGAAATGTGAGGATGAAATCCATACCATAAGATAGTTGAGGTTGCTAGTTGCTATCTAATTCTTTAGCAGTTTTTAGCTAATGACTTACCAATTCTACTCATGAGGTCAATTATAGGAACATTCAGGCTACAAGGCCTAGCTGCTCTGCTCAGGCAAGATAGATGAATATTGCCATGTCAGCAACTTTTTTGAAAACCTTGATTAGGTCTGAGAAATTAATAAGATGGAACAAATTTTTGTCATGTGACTGAACCAATACTAGACTTGAAATTTGATTCAACCAAAAGGGCAAGCATGTAGATATGTACTCACAAAGTACGTAGTTGGAGCATAAGCGAAGCCTCCAAAAAATCCAAGAAGAGGTTTGAAAAATGGTATGATCATAGCCACTACCATTGTAATACCTGCAGTTTGAAATTGAATATTTAAACCACTACGATTTTAAGCATTAAGGAAATTCAAGTCCTGAGCCTCTTGTTTTCTCAGCAGGTTTGGAATTGGAAGCAATTTGCAGCCAGAATTCAAATTTAGAAGAAGGCACATACAACTGCAGTATAAAGAACATGGAGAGATTTCCTAGCAAATTTTGAGGGTATAGTATATCTATGAATATAAGATCTAGGTAAATGTAACGATATTATGTAGACTACTTAAGAATGGAAAGGATCTTAAGCGGATCATATACCTTTCAACGTGTAAGGTCCCTTTTACAACTAGCTCTCCTCTTCATATTCCTTTTGATCTACATATGTTTAGGTTCATGATAAACTTTCTTTGCCTTGTGTTTTATTATGGGCAAATTAGTGCATGGTGGGTGAGAGGAGAACATTCCCAAAATGAGAGGCCTGACTCAACTACCATCTCATCATCCTAAGCTCATTATTATGGGAATGCACTCATCTGTGAGCTTTTCTGTTTTGAAGTTGCATGCAGGGCCAACAACTATTTATTAGTAAGGTTGAAATGCTTACCGACGTAAGTAGAGCGAGTGATCAGACGAAGTTTGAAGGAAGGAGCTATACGCCATTTTTTCACCAGCAATGTCTCTAGCATGTCAAAGACTGGCATAGCATAGATCTGTCCAGCAGTTATAAAAACGACGCAAAAAATCATCTCACTGAATTTCAATTATGATTTTTGCCCCCAAATATCATCTTCTGTCCAGAAATTGGAGGCTAGACTTGTCCAAGAATCCTTATTTTGGGATGTTCTCTAGGAATTGGACCCCATATAGAACTGCTATAAGGCTGGTATTGCCTCAGCTCATACCAGACTAACTGGTAGGTCTTTGCTACCAGTGTTAATAACAATGTTGTATTAGTATATAAGGTGCAACCTGGGTATATAATACGGGTATGCCGCCTCCTATCAAATAACACACCAGTTGGGTAATGACCTGAGGCAATACCAACCTTATACCAAAACCAGCCTGGTATGAGACCTGCGGTAATACCAGGTTTATACCTGCCTTATACAAAGCAAAAATCAGCCTTGGATCTAAATACTACTAGTAGACTGATCAATACCAGGTACGTGCAACGCTATATTACCAGACCAACAACACTACAGGTCCTTGCCCTACAACTTTCAAGTAGGCAGGAAAAAAGAAAGGAAGATGAAGAAGCTGTGCAGAGTGCAGACCTGATAACTTCCGAGAATGTGGATGATGACCATGAAATTAGCTGCAGTGGTGATGCCGCGGAAGCCTTCGAATTGAAGGATATTGGAATTGGAATTGGCTGCAAGCTGGTTTCCATAAGCCCAGTAACAGACGAGAGCCACTGGGAAGTAGCAGATCGTCACAATCACGTAAGCCAATACCACCCCTCTCCACATGGCGATCTTGGAAGGTCTTCCGGGCTTGGAGGGGAGAGTGGCTTGAATCTCCAAAACCACGTTGTGTCCTGCATACGCGAATGCTACAACCCCTAACGCATTGAAAGCGCTCAGTACATGACCTGCTGTACTGGCCTTTGGCAAATGGTGGTCTGGAGTTACGTTTACAAGCGTATAATTTGCAATTTCACGATGTTGGCTGTGTTCATTGTGGAATATGGGTATGGTCCACGCAATTGTCGAGTAGCTGCACAAATGAGGAGGCAGTCATGAGCACAATTTTTTTTCAGCTTTGAGTAAAATTTAAGAATGAGTATTGTAACTGCCTAGCACATCTGCATCTTGGGTGCTTCACAGATCAGATTAGATGCGATAGTCCACAGATCGGATTAGATGCAAGAATCCGTCGAAACTTGCAATTGTATTATGTACAACAGATCAGGACATCCTGGGATATTATATATCTGTGTCTGATCATCCGGGGTTATAATTTAGTCATTGAGTGTACTAGTGGACAGACCTGACTGACATGATGGCTGCAGCCAAAGAGATTCCAGCAATCGAGTTGAAGTTTGGGATCTGGACGAATAGGTAGTGCACCGAGCCATAAATAAGAATCCAGTGAGAAGTCATCGCGTATTGGTTGTTAATCTTCGTGCTCGAAGGTTTCAAAGGGCACTGATGATGATCCCCATGACAGTTCAAGATATAGATGTTTTTCAACGCTTGGCCTCCAGTCACCATGTATACGATATCCACGCTTACCTCCACAAGAAGCTGCTGTGGTATTACTATCCACAGTCCCAACTTCTTTCCAAACGCTTGCTGGCCCAGTTCATGGTACCTGTCAAAACGTTTGCCGGGGACCATCTCATGCATCTGTACCATTTGCCACAAGGTGAAAAAGGTGATGACCCATGACAGGGCCAAGACGACTACGCCTGGACCCCTGCACAGTTGCACTCCACAAATCCATATCACATACTTGTCAAACATCCCTCATCATCATCATCATCATCAGGATTCCTCACAGTCATAGGAATTGGGAATTAATTAACACCATCACTAAACTTTTGCTCCTTGTTTATCTCATGTGTAGCTAGTGTTTGGTGATTCATGTGTATATTATTACCAGGTGAGATCTGCCATGGCACTGGGTAGACCAAGAACTCCAGCACTCACTATAGCCGTCACATTATGGACGGCGGAGTACCACCATTTGCCTTCCCTGCTCGCAGTCACAGGTAGCAAGTCATTCAGTTTGGTATTGTAATCCGGATCCTGTCCAGAAGCAAATACAACAAACGAGATGATCAGCTTAGAAATAAAGAAACCCTGGCTGTCATGATTTCAGTCACACTCTCATTACGTAAATGTAGGTTTTTGCAGAATAGACGTAGTCGCGCTTCTTGAGTGTAATTGAACCCGACTATTCTTCAATATGAGAATCCGATCAAAAGCACGTCTGAATATCGGCATGAGCTGCACTCTAGAAATTCCGGCTAGCAGCTACTGCTATAGAGAACTTCACACACGTAAATGAACAGAACTCTTACAATTACAAGTCCAGAATTCTATTAGAACCCAAATTAATCTACCAGAACCCAAAAAAAGTACAACACGTCTAGAACCCCAAAATTACACCAAAACCCAAATTACTAGAGACCGTTAAAGATCACGATATTCAACAGAACCCAAATTACAAATGTTATCTAGAATCCAAATTTTGTTTTTTCAAAGCAAAGACGCCCAAGATTAATTAATTCTACAGGTTATATAAACAAAAAGACATCGTTTCGAGTCAAAACTGGCGATCAAAACTGGGGGAATTGAACTACAAATAGGTACCTCAACCTTGAGAACAGGATCCTCCATGATATTATTAAGTATTCGAAGCTGCTGCTGCCGCTGTGTGTTTCACACCGGAATTCAAAGCGCCTCAATCTGCTGCTCCTCCCGCCGCAACTGACAAGTATTAAACGGGGTCCGTCGACCTAGAGCGACGATCTCACTTGCTTACGTTTTGCCGCGCTTTGTCTGAAAATTGGAATTCGCGTAAAGAATTACTCGTCTTCCTTCCGTGTTTTTTTATCGTGTATTTACGGAGAAGCTTACATCGCCTATTTCGATGAAAACGTAACCCCGGCTGTCGGTTTTTTTTTTTCTGGAACCCGTTATCACCGGTGGGTACCCGAGCGGTAGTCTCCGGAAGATACCCGAGTGGTAGTCTCCAGGTATCGGGAGGAAATGAAAAAGCAAGCGCGCGGAGCAGTCTTTACGCCGCTGCCTCGGGCTTTATCGTAGTTCAAAGATTCGCGAAGTACATGGGAAGCCCGCAGCCAGCGTCATCATCAGGAAAACATCACTACCGCAATTAATTTCTAGGCAATTACAGACACACCCAATCGATTTCTTTTCCACGAAAATCGCCTCCATCGCTTGCATGCACTTGCCTCGAAAATCTAAATCTCTTTGTTTAATAGTAACTTCAATTGCTTTAGAAAATTGTCTTAGCTCTCTTTTGTCTACTAGTTTTTAAAACGCTTTAAAAAGTGTTTATAGTTTCAAGTTTACTAATTAGGTCCACGGTTTTTTTTTGGCAGTTTTGTGAGATAGGTTCGAGTTGACGACACATGTCAAAGAAACCAGCAAATCTAATTTAGTCGGAGTTACACTGAAAAATCAGAAACTGCCAAGTTTTCCAAGCTTTTTTTTTTTTTTTTGGGGTCGTCAAAGTGCGAAAATTTTGCCAAATTAAGAAACCATGATTAAGTGTGTCTTTTTTCTACTTATTCACGTCTCTGCATTTATTCTGTCAACAAGGTTGCACAAAAGTAAAATTTAGTTTTGACTTCTAGTTTTGAGCTAACTTGACGTCCTGTAAATTCACCCTTTTCTAGTATGGGTGCAGTAGATGATGCTCTGAAAAGTGAAGCAACAGGCCTAAGTTAAGGAAGGCAGCCAGCCATCAGCACAGCATGAGGGATGAGAGAGAGACAGTAAAAGGGAATAATGGGTTAGTACAAGAACAAGATGAAGAAAAGGCAAAATGAAAAACATAATTATTAGATTAGTTTAGTCCTTTTGAGAAGAAAAAATAAGCTGGATTGCAAAACTCAAGGTGTGTCCAGTTGGAAAGAAGGAAAATTTTGTCGGTTCTGTTGATGTTTTATTTTTGTGGCGAAATTTCCCAACTTGGTTGGCGAATTTTTAATCAGAAAATTTTAAAAACACAGATTGTGATTTTTAGGGATATTTCCCCCATTTCTTGAAATGAAAATAATTAAATTAGCCACATCTAGATCTAGGCACTTCCTAGGGTTGTCACTTGTAGCAGTACTTTTGGAAAAATGCTATACCCACTTAGGACAATCGCCTAATGCTAACTAATGCTGGTGATCCTCGACAGGGGACGTACTTGAGGATTTTGAAAAAAACTGGTTCGGTTGTTGCTTTGCAGACAGTTGCTTTTTAACGTTTGGCTAATGAGTTGATTCAAAGGGGACTGAGCAAAAACTCCAAAATGAAGCTTTTGTTAAGCACCCAGTGCTTACCAGGGAGCTTCGTTTTGCCTGGACGATGAACTACAACCAGATGAAGCAGTACTAAAACACAAGGAAAACAAGATAAGTATCCAGGTTGTATGGACATATGTATTATGGACATGCTAAAGAGCTCCACAAATTCAACCATTGGACGGTTGGGGTATCAGGCTGACGTCCCAGTCACGAAGGAGGCCCTTTTTTCAGGTCCTTCCCAACTCCATTCTTTTGGGTCCCAGCTGAGAGCATACACATGACCAGAGCGATCCCTCCTTTTCCAGGGGCAACCCATTTCCTAGCAACTCAAGTTGGTGTGTCTTTTTGAGCTTGTGATCAACCTGGAAGGGTGGGGATGACGACGTACCATTCACCAGGCCCTGTTGTCACCAACTCTCCCCTGTCATCTTTGTGCTTGAATTCCTGTTGTGATTACGGTAGCTAGCCTAGGGCCAGTTTCCACATTGACAAAACGAATAAATTTTTTTTCAAAAAAATTTTAAATTTTAATTTTTTTGAAATTATTGAAATTTCCATGATCTATTATGGTATTGTCACATGAATAGTGAAATTATTCAGAATGTAGCCTATCATATTATGATGATTTCAACATGTCAACTTCATATTTTCACAAAAATTCATTTCACTATTTTGAGGATTATTTAATGATGAAACTGACCTAGGGTAAGGTAGACTCTGAAAGAGGTCTGTAATTAGGTGAGCCCACAAGGAAAAGAAAAGGCTGATGTGTGTGGGGTTGGGCTAGCCCAGTCCCATTGCTGTAATGTTGAAGTAGCCTCCCTAGGTCCTATGGGATGGATGTATTTGATGATCTTGTCCTTGACAGAGACAACTTTATTCCAACCTGTTGGCATGACTTCTAGGTTTTGGCCAAGCTATCCCAAAGGTCCCCAATGTGCGTGGATCCGGCCTTGGCCATGATGCCAAATCCCTTTGGGTTTCCCTCGAGGATTGTGCTCTCATCTATCAAGAATTTGTTGCCAAAAAGTGGCTGTCTCATCATCTCATCAAGGCATTCAGGGTCCTTGCATAAGCCTTGAGGGAGGAGAGAAGTTTGTCAAAATTGGCCATTTTGGGTATCATGGAGTTTCCAGTCTGTGGGATTCCTAATTTGGAGTTGAACCATTGGACATATTGTGTAAGGAATCAGGATGTCGTGAAAACCATACAAGTTGACAAATCCGAATATCAACACCATCTCGGTTTGTATAGCTGGGTCATGACTTTGGACAAGGATTGTGCATTCACCTGGGTTTACAACACCATCAATAAATCAGTGATGGAGAGCTATATGACAAAAAAAAGTGTCACTTATGGTTTGGAGGGTGAAGAAATGAATTATTGACCCCTACTTTTGAAATATATCACTAGGAGAAGCTATCTTAATTAGACTTTGTAGACAAAAATAAGATGATTTTCAAAGAATTCCTATATAGGATGCTTGGTTAACTTAGAACTAACTAAAAAAGTTTAAATATTTTGAACTCAAGTGCACCAACTTGCCAGAGCACTAAAGTTAAAATAACATTGCTACGTGATTTTATGCAGAATTATGCAGGGACAAGAATGTGGTGAAACCTTGCCAATCATGCATAAACCGAAGCTCCTGAAATAGGGGAAATACAAGGAACAAAATGGAAGGACCCATGTCCAAGAAGACAAAAAAAAACCACCTAAGAGGTCGAACCACAAGGGGAACATCAAGTTCCGGAATCCCCTCCTACATCGAGGCCATATAAATCGGTGGTTATTTGCTAGTTAATCACTTGTTAGCCCTAGTTCTAATCATTTTTTCCAAAACCTTTTTTTTTTTGTAATAAAATCTTGGTTTTGGTTGTAGTTTTGTTTTTAATTGCACACATAAATAAAATTGAGAACCTTGTGTTCGAAGTCATATTCTTCAAAAATATTGTACCTACATCTAAATTTGGCATAGAATAATTTGCAAAAGGTCTAGCCAAAAAATAAAGTAAAAATTATTAATATTTTTCAAAATTGTTGAGAATTGAACTCTCATCCCAACCATTGGGTTCCTATTACAAATACACAACACAATATAATTCTAGAATTTCAAAAGTTCTTTATCACGTATAATTGAGATATAATCTATACGTTGCACTAAGAAAAAATATAGCTTATAATACAAAAAAACTAAAAATATATAAAAATTGAATTTTTTATTATGATTTAAAATTATGAGAATTTGTAAAAATGAAACATTGAATTTGCACAAAATTTGCACACTTTTAAAAACTTGTATATTGTATAAATAACAATGATTAACATGTTTTTTGTTTATTGAGACAATTATAAGCATTTTTCATAAAAATTACAAAATATTTCATTCCAAATTCATTTTGTTAAAAAAAAATGCAATCCTTGTCTAAACACCATTGGCTTGATATATTTCATTTGGACTCCATTTGATTTTGACTAGTCAAAATCAGCATTTGTAACCTTCCCCAACATTCATTGGTGAAAACCCCTAAATTTATGGGTTTATTTCTAAACATTATAAATATTCTGTCCAAAGACTAAAATTCAAGGTTTTTTGAGTCTGAATTAAACAGTTTTTAGGTTAAATATAGTGTGTAATAGGCTTCAGTCAAGAAGGTGAAGGTATGAGTGTAGGTGCTAGTTCACCCTGGAAGGAGCTCAGACAAATAATTTGGTATTCGACTTATCTAAAAAATTCACTCCATTTTTTCCATGTTTCATTTTATTTATTTCCTAGGAACTTTTGGTTTAACTTTGTTATTATCTTGGGCTGAAGGATACAAATTGCTATGTATAGAGTAACCAATAGAATTTAAACTCTAATTATAATTCTCAAAACTATGTAAAATCAATGGGAAAAATCATGGTAGAACCTTGTTTGTTTTACACCTCTATCGTCTGGATGCATTGCACTTAGATGTGTATTGTAAGTCATTGGGAAAGAACTTGGAAGTTTTCTTTCATCTCACTACTTTGTGACGGTTAAAGTATGGATCCCGCATCACTAGATTGTCAAAACCCATATACCAGGCATATTACAGATGATGTGAGAACATCATCCATTGAATGTGATCAAGTCAAAACTGATTCCAGTGTAAAGAATGCATCTAGGATGGCATCCGTAGATGCATTCCATTAAGACTGAAAATAGTCTGCATGCCATATTGTGGGCAAGGACTTTGCCAAGGTTGTGAAAATTAAATTATTATTTCTTCTGGAGCTTGGAGAGTAGTGTGGCCACAAACCCTTAAAATATGTTTAAAATGGTGGTTCGATTATCCCCTGTACAGCTTTACTTCTCTAAGAAAAAAGGGAATAGATATCAACTTTGGAAAGATTTGGAGCAAGCTGCCATGGGACTCCCAAACGTTAACTTGGCTTTGTTATTTTGGGGACCTCCAAATGCACAAATGATGGGCCATAGTGAACCAGCATCCACCATTGCACCATGAAGGATGAATGGTAAGTGGTCAGGAAACAGTTTTCTGTTGGGTTTCAGTTGCCTTTTTTTTTCCTACCTACCTACTAAAAATCCACAAGCAGGTTGGTAATAGGTAGGTAGTAAAAACAGCCCTTACCTAGTAGTTACCTATTTTCCTACCTATCTACCTATATAAGAGACCTATTTCCTACAGAATTGGTTACCAAGGTGAAACCAAATATTAACTCAGTTGAGGTTCATTCACAACAGAGGAATAACGGGCATCCAGTGGATGGTGCACTGGTCGGTGCTGGTTCACTGTGGCCCAAATGATGGCCCATTGCTGAGTTGCAGAGTTGTAAAAGCAACTGAATCAACAATAGTATACATGGCATGTAAATTTTTATTTGGATGAAGTTTAGGTTATACCTTTATAATTTGAGTTTGGAGTTTAGACATGTAAATATACACAGGATAAGACCAACTTCAGATGCGGATCCAAGGACCAATGAATTCAAGCAATCTTATTGGTCAAAAGCTTTAAATTGGTCCCAAGGCCTTTAAACGAGGGTCCAAGACCAAAAAGTGGCAAATTGAGGCTAAACCTACATGGCACCTGTTTTGGAGGGAAAATCAATTAGTTTGGACCAAAAAACAGTGCTAAAAGGAGAGCTCCTGATTTGGAGAATGAAGAATGAGGCTAGGGACCAAGGTATAGTCCAACTCAAGGATTCAATTTGCTTCAAATCCTAGGAAATTGGACCCTCATCTAAAGTGGGCCCAAGTATTTCGTGAAGGGACAGTAAGTGGTATGTACAGACAGAGGTTGCGAGCTTTACTGGAATAGGAGCCTGTGCAAGGGAAAGTTGAACATGGGCTCCATTCTGATAAAGCTCCTGGCTGTGGGCTTTGCCAGGCATGGATATCTTGCAGGAATCTTTTTTCCTGTGATACTCACCAAGCACACATTATAAAATAAAATAGAAACAAGCATTTCAAAATATTGTAAAGGCTGTGGAGTGGGCATTGCGTGGACTCCACATAAGAAAAACCAGATCCTGTAACTTGGGCTCCACTTCAGTGGTGTCTTGCCATGTGAGTCCTTGGAATGCACCTTCCCTGACCCTAAAAGCTTGGGACAAGGAAGAACTTGAGAGGCACACAGGGTGAAGCGAACTTGTTCAAGTGAGAAAAAAAGATTTAGGGTGGATAGGCCACTGAGTGAGAACTTAAGAACTCACAGCAGGTCTAATCTATACACATTGTTCATCTAATTCTGAAGCTCAAAGAAAATTTGTAGCCCTCCACCTAGTGCTTGTAATGCTGGAGAAACTTCTTGATTCAGTGAAGGAGTGGGGAAGATATGGGGTGTTCTTTGGAAGGGGCTTTAATGTTCGGTGATGGGTGAGTTAAAATAAATTAGCATTTCATTGCATCTTTGCCTTTGGATTACAAACACATTTTGTAAAGCCCTAGTTGGCACACCCATCAGGTTTTTAATCACTCAAAACACAGACTAAGACTGAGGAAGATATGGGGCTAAAACTAGAGAGGGGTCTAGAGCTATTTTTTCAAAATATTTGAAGCAAACTATGGCTCGTCCTATTCCTGTGTTTTCTGCATTGCTCCTTTACTTCTGATGCTCAAATGAGCATCAGAACATTTGTAGCCCTCCAGTTTGCGCATCCAATGACACAAATGAACTACCGCCCAGGAATGAGACAAATATTGGGAAGTTTTCTGTGATAGGTATATGTTTGATGATAGGTGATTTTGCTTACCAGAAAGTTGCAGAGAAGACTAACTAAGCCAATGGACCCAACATTCCTTTAACCACCAGTGTTGAGAAACAAGGTACAGAGCCCACATTCTCTGACACAGGCTCCCCTACAGCCATCCCATCCAAGATTGCAATCAGAACAAATTTAGCCCAGAGGCAATCCAGCTCCCAAGGATGTCAGCATGTCCTAACCCATTCAGAGAAAATTCCTAGTGGATCTGGAAGGCTCCATCAATGTCCTTCTTATAAAGAGGAGAGATCTTGCATCTAAGCCTTAAGAGTTGGAGGGAAGTTATACTTACTTACATGTGTAAAATCACTTCCAATCATTAGGAATAGGTGTAAGAACCAGTGTTGGGCGGGTGTCACAAATATCTTGGGTATCAGTCGGGTATCCTTATTTTTCAGGGTATCACTATCATTCTGACTAAAATCCTGATAAAAAAAGGGTTTAAAATATATTGCGACTTGGGTGAGGTAAGTCCCCCCTACCCGGGTCAGGTTCCCAAGGTTATTAGTTACTAGTTGAAATGAGGGTTTGGGTTGAGATTGGGAAGTGGAGCAGCTTACCAGTGGCTCCTTTTTCATTTCTCTTCCCTAAACCTTGATTATTGTGAATAAAAAGGGACTAGAGCCCTTGTCCTCATCCTCTTCTTTCTCTTGTTTAATGTGTTGCAAGGTTGAAGTAAGTTTTGTGTTTGTGTTGCAAGGTTGAAGTAAGTTTTGTGTTTGTGTTGCAAGGTTGAAGTAAGTTTTGTGTTTGTGTTGCAAGGTTCTAAGTTGAGGGTTTTTGATTTTTTTGTTTTTTTTTTTCTTTAGTTTTTTTTTCCTTCCCTTTTTTTTCTCTCCTCTCTTTCCCTATTGGGTCCAAGCACGATTGGGGTATCCCTTTTGAATCTTAGGAATCGACTCCAAGGGTTCTCAAATTCACTTTTTTTTTCACTTTTCTTATGACTTATCTTACATTTCACTTTTTTTTTCTCATATCAAATGAAATAATTTTGTTCCAAATTTTATATAAACTTTTAAAATATTTATTATTTTCACTTATGAAAATGAGAATAATAAAACTTATCCAATGTGAGTCATAATACGTCAATAGCTCAAAATTCTTAGAAATTTGACTTTTTGAAACTTTTTACATTACAATAGGGCATGTGATTCTTGTCACATTCATACATTTTATACACATTAGCACATAAGGTGTTTGTGGTAAAAATCTTGAGCCGAAAAGTTGTTTAAACATTTTTTATGAATCTTTGAACTTTTTTTTCTCATGAGACAAAGTCCTAGATTTTTTTCAAAGACTTGGTAAGAATCTTCAAACTTGTCCAAATTTGACATTCTATGCATAAAATTATATTTTTGTAATGTATGTATTTATGAATAAAATCAAACTTTCAATATGAATGTGTTATTAAGTCTCAATAACATTTTTAAGTGAGGGGGTCTAGTGAATATAAAATGAAACAATCCTTTTGGGTATTCCAACCATGTTTTGACCCTATTGATAGACCAAAATAAAATTAATTATTATAAATTGATTAAACCATAAACAAATTAATAATAGTAAGGTAATTAAACCATGAAAAGGTTAATCAAAACCTAATCAAACCATAATGAAGTTAATCAAACCCTAATTATACCAAAAACAAATTAACAAGAGGCTAATTAAACTTTAATTAAACCAAAAGCAAACTAACAAAAGGTTGATCAGACTAAGAATAAACTAATAAGAAGTTAATATATATGAAAAATGAAAGAACAATTAGAAGATGGCAATAAAAAAAACAGCCATAAGTAATGAAAAAAAATGAATCATGGGCTTGAATAGAAAGTGTTGTTTTCATTGCAAAGAGAGAATTGTTTTTGAACATCTTGAACGAAGGGACCAAAACCCATAATATAATTGCATGCATTTCCAATTTACCTAGGCATGTAACCCTAAAGTTGGGTCATTGCATGAATCTGTATCTAAATCACAATCAATAAATAGATCTTGCATGCTTAAACTCGTATTCAAGCATTGGAATTCAAAATCAAATCAAGTTTAAAGAAATTGCATTTCAAAGCCATATTTTTTGATAATGTTGAGATAACATCTATGATCAATTCAAACAATTTTTAGGGCATTCCAAGCTACACTCTTACCAACAACCCTAAACCAACCTTTGTTCATAACATTGATAGTGTCATTGGAAGATATGTAAATATTTGGTTTAAGACCTATCATGCATCCAAGAGAAAGGGCAATAAACAACATTAAAATTGTATTGGTAATTGAAGGTTGTGATGCACTAGGAATTGAGTAGGTTGGGCAACAATTTTTGTAAGAGGGAATAGAGCAGGATGTTTGAAGAAATGGGCAAGTCATGTGACTTCTAGGTTTTGGACAAGTTGGCGAACCTTCACACAAAATGTGGCAATTGACCACACCAACAATAAGAAGCTCTACCAAAAATCCATGTTTTCACCTTAACAGTAAAATAAAACTTCATCATCTTTAGCCAAACACCTTAACACCATTTCTTGCATAGAAAATTTGGGAGTTGTTTAAGATTTAAATCTTAATCCTCACTTGGAATCCATTCAAACCTCATAAAGCACTATTGGTCCACCATTCTTATGTTTAGGTCATTCCACCACCGACATTCCACAACTATCAAAGGTTAGCACTACTAAAATTTTTGGGTTTTGCAAGTGTTGCATGCAACTATGCGACAAATGCAACTGCAGATTTATGTAGTTGCATAAGACAAGTTGCATGGGACATGCAGTTGCATGCAACAGTATGTATGCAACATGTATATATGGTGTTAGTATACATGTTCATACATACATACCAATCCAATGTAATTGCACTTTATGTGCAACTTTCCTTACAACTACATACAAATAATGAAAATATGACACATGTTTAAAAATTAGACAACTAGCTTGTGGACACGTGTCATTATTTAATTTTTTTTGTTTTCAAAATAAAAAATTCATTGGATTAATCTTAATCATTAAAGTTTTTGCCACTAGGATGATGACACGTGGCACAACATGGAATGTTCATTGACCATTTGACACATGTTCAACATTTTTAACACCAATTATATGATGACACCTGGCAATCAAGGTCCACCTATTTTTAAAATTTTAAATATTAATTAATGAAATTTAAATCATTTAATTTATGGCTAATAAGATGTTGACATGTGGTGCTTAAGTAGGTAGATAATAATTAAACCCTATTAAGTAAATAGGTTTATTTAGGTATTTAAGTAGATTGAAAAATAGCTAGGTTTAGGTTATATAAGTAGGTTTAGAATAATCCGATTTTATTTTCAAGTTTGACCATTTCATAAAGGTCAAGTTTTTTTCATTCATTCTTGCCCAATGGCACTTGGTATTTGGATTCAACATGCCTATTGCTCTTAGTTATATACTGAACCAAATAGAATTTGGAAGCCAAAGGATATGGGTTAAAACATTCCATTGCAAACCTCATGGACCAACTTAGTTGCACATTAGATGCAGCTACTGTATTAAAATATAACAGCCACGGGAGGGTTCTGTTGCTTTTGGTGTCCAAACAAAACTTGAAGCACTCTTCTTGGCACATTCAACACACTAAAAATCGTTGAAAACAAATTAGAAATGAGAAAGTTATGGCCCCCCAAAGTAAAGGGGGTTAGAAAACTCAAATTGTTTTTTATTAAGGCCGGTTCTTAAACACCTAGAAAGTTCATTTTATGTTGTTCTTTTGCTATTAGAGTTCAAATGTGATTTGTAGGAATTCAGATGGTGCTCCTACAACACTTTAAATTGTTTAAAATGAACAAGAAATAAGAAAGTTATGAACTTTGAAAATAGGAGGGGTCCTAAGAAAAAAAACAAAAAAAAAAACGTTTTATAACTTGGAACGATTATTTTTCTTATTTTTCTTCTTGTTAGTTTTTCATTACTCCTTTTCTTTTGCACTTCAAAGGTGATTATAGGATATTTAGTAATTATGATTACTTAATGAAAATATGATTTTGATATTATTA
>Ga0116231_10008668_pt1 | contig 17699 bp, 16 predicted proteins | sample S1TSphgellanicum_2_FD_89695 | JGI IMG/M metagenome (GOLD analysis project Ga0116231, IMG submission 89695) | Host-associated microbial communities from peat moss isolated from Minnesota, USA - S1T2_Fd - Sphagnum magellanicum MG | ecosystem: Host-associated > Plants > Peat moss > Unclassified...
ATTGGCAAAAACATCATCATTTCAAGCTCATGGTGTGATTTCATTAAGCAAATATGCTACACAAAGCTGTGGTTTTGAATTAAGGTGTGGTGTTGGTTCAAGCCAACTTAGGTGTATGAATAGGTTACATATGATTACAAGGCAGTGCTTGCAACATAACCAAATGGGTCAATAGGTTTGAATTCTCTTGGAAACATGCAAGTTTGTTGCATTCTTCATATTTTTGTGCTAAAAGATGGTTGTGGTATTGTTTTCAACTTTCCCCAAGGCAAAAGCCACTTGTTTTAATTTCATACTATTGAAGATCCACACATGAGTGAAACACAAATATGACCTTCTTGTTTATTCAATTTGGTTTTTTGTCAAAATACACATGCACTTGTGTGTCTATGAAATTCTTAAATTGTTTTTGTTGTTTCTCTTGTTGTTTTACATTGAGTAGTGCCATGTGTTACTTCTAAGTATCTTTGCATAGGAAATCTGAAACAACCAACCAACCCATTGAGAAGCTATGGGTACCATGTGGGTACATGTTGCTTACATTGTACATGTTATTGACTTGGGTTTTAAAATGTCTTTGTCCCCCTTGTTGGCATGGATTGAGGGAAGGTGGTTATTGATATTGTGTACTTAAACATGGGTTCACATTGTTTTAGCCCTTGAAAAAATACTATAGTAAGCTATTAGTTAAAATGAAGGGGTTGTGGCCATTCATGTAATATTTGCATTTACACATGGCTACCACCCATCGGCAACAACGGTTGGATTTACGGGACCTTCGAAGAATTCGAGCAAGAGATTTGAAGTTGTGGCAGAGAGATGAAGCACAAGCCAATGCTGCAAGCTTGTAATGATATAGATGTGCATGCCCAATTTGCCTTGGTGCACGTCCATTGAAAAGAGAGACCATCCTTAAGCATTTTCATGCCTATGGTAGGCATCCACGAAATTGAGGGTGGATTGAGGTACATAGTTTATGATTAGAAATCATGTTAGTTTGATCCTAGGACTAGTTACTTTAAACATTGCATGAATCTAGGGTGACTTTGACTTTGAAACTAAATGACAAAGTTAGATTAATCAAAGTTGATATAGAATATGAAAGTTAACCCTAACAAATCCTATCCTATTTTTGTAGGGAGATCCTTATGACTCAAGTGACAAGGAGCGGTGTCATAATCTAAGAATGCTTGCAACTACATGGAATAGATTTAGAGATGGAGACTTCCAAGTTGAAGTGGATGTAGATGTAGACATTGATGGTTTCATTCGTGATGCTTTCACAATTGCAGACATGTTGCATGATGAAGGTAGAAGAGAGTTGGACACTATAGGAGCAAATGGAGAACCAATGGTGCATACAATACAAGAGCATCCACAAAGTCTTGGGAATGCAAATATTGCAAGCAAGGGTTGGAATTGAAGGCTCAGATCATGAAAGTGAAGCAAAAGAGCTTGAAGAGGACACTGGAATCATGGCTAAAGCATTTGAAAAACCACAATTTGGACCAGATCACTCCATGTTTGATGAAGCATCACAAGTCCCATTGAATGAAGGAACAACATTATCTGGGTTGGCTACCACATTACTTATCTTTAATTGTTATCATACCCATGGAACTAGTAATGCTTTCATTAATGAAATGTTATATCTATTGAAGATGAGCATTTTACCCCAACCCAACACCTTGCCTTCCAATGAATATGAAGCATCAAACAGTCTGAAAAAACTTGGACTTGCATATAATGTTATCCATGCTTGCCCAAAAGGGCACATGTTATTCCGTGGACAATTTGAAAATGACCAAAATTGTCCACAATGCGGGTTAGCCCAATTCAAGTTAGTTGGGAAATCATTTGTTCCACAAAAAGTTTTACAACATTTTCCAATTATACGAAGGTTGAAAAGAATGTATAACACACCAGGATAAGCTTCACTAATGACTTGGCATGTTAACAATACAAATGGTGATGGGATGGTGCGTCATGCTGCAGATTCTACGCAATGGCGCTTCATTGATGAAAATGGCCAGATTTTGCAAGTGAACCACCCAACATTCACTTGGGATTAACAACTGATGGTATCAACCCCTTTGCTGGAAAACAGTCCACTTGGAGCACTTGGCTTGTAACACTTCTGAATTATAACCTTCCCCCATGGTTAACCACAAAAAAACATTTTTTAATGTTGTCTTTAATTATACCTGGTGAGGAATCAGTGATTGGTGACAATGTGGACACATATTTGCAACCTTTGTCGAAAGAACTTCAATTGTTGTGGCATGAAGGAGTGTGGGTGCATGATGTTGCCAACTACAATGGAACTTCTCACTTCAAATCAAAAGCAATCTTAATGTGGTGCATTCATGATTTCCCTGCTTTCGGAATTATGGCAGGTTGTGTGACAAAAGGTTATCATGCATGCCCAATTTGTGGTCCCCAAACTTCTTCTCGTCGATCTAATGTTTTATCCAAACATGTGTATTGTAATCAACATCGACGATGGTTGCCCTTAGACCATCCTTTTCGAGAGAATTCACTTGCATTTGATGGCATTTGTGAAACACAATTGGCATTGCCAAGAGTAAAAGTGGATGATATTATTTGATGGGGGAATATGAGGAAACATTTTTTGCAACAAGGAAGGCACCCTTGATCCAATGACCCAGCTAAGATGTATGGCATCAAATGTGTACTTTCATTTTTTGAGCTAGAGTATTGGAAGGTGTGAAATCCCAACTTTGTTACCTCAAGATACTTACTATAAAATTACAAATTTATGTTCTTAATTTTTCTATGTTCTTTTCCCTTTCTGGCTTTCTTGGTTTCTTTGTTTGGTCTTTATTGTGGGGTCTGTTGCTAGCCAGTAGTATGGTTGAGTTTTCCTGTTGCTTTTGGAATTGCAGCAAAAATTCAGTTCACATGATGGTGCTTGTCACCAGCCTTTACCCACTATAGGGAGCTGATGAAGTTAGTGGGGAAATTGTGATAGTTAAGTCATTATCATACATACTACTATTGATGGTCCTTGAACAAGTGTGAGATTGGCACTTTTGGTCATACCGGTGCGTGTTTTTCGTGTTTTTTTTTGTTTTTTGTCTCCCTTTGTTTGGTTCTTTTTGTGTTTTCCTGAGGAAGTGTTACCCTTGTTGTTTTCTTCTTCATCGTGAGAATAGAGATTTCTCTATTCTTATGAAAGATATTCTTATTTCACAGCGCAAGTTATGGTTGAAAGAAGGGCCGGGAGTCAAACTAGTAGTTTGACTCCCGACCACTAAAAGTCAGGAATCAACCCTATCCCAATGTGTGTAGGTGGAGTGCGACACACTGTTGGAAAGCTCTCAAGGAAAGCTATAAGTTTGCTTTAAACCTTGTCCCAATCGGAGGTCGGAGTGAGAAGTTATGAATGCCCAAACTCCCGGGAGTCCAAACTGGGATAGTTTCGGGACTCCATTTTGGGAGTCCGGAGAAAAAGTGCCATTTGGATGCAAGTGTGGCGGAGAGACACAAAGAATACTATATGGGGGAAGGTGGTGGCTTCCCCCGAGTTCGGGTCGTGGTGAGTCAAGTGAGTCCAAGGTTGCCCGTGGCTTGTCCCAACACCAAGAGTATGCAGAATGAGTTCTAACCAACTTGTTGGTTGATTTTTGATGCATGACCGAATAACTAAGTAGCTTGTCCTTCTTCCTAGTCTAATCCCGGAGCTTTCAGCACGCCCCTCTTACCCCCTTTAGTGCTGGAAGCTGGGAGTGGCACCAAGTTCCAACTACTTCCGCTCTTTGACATAGTTGGACCTTTTTTGGGTCTAATGAAGAACTTGGGGGCGCGTCAGGATAGGTGTTTTTAATTTCCAACACATTAAATCCAGATTGGAAAGTAACTATCCAAAAAGAGCCTTATGCTTGTAGGGTGATACATGAAGTTGAAAATGTTCTAGGAATGTAAGCTTTGGATGAAGAATTGGTCACACAATCTTCCATGAGTCAACAATTGTTCCTTATAAACATGGAGATTGAAGGTGATGAAGTTGGTGTAGCACAAGTGGAGCAAGCAATAGCTGAGGCAACCCAAGCTGAAGCAACCTATAATTTAGATGATGATTTATAAAAAACACAAGGTTTCATAAATAACCTTTAAGTAGGAATTTCATTTGAATGATTCTTATATTTGATTCACCATGGACAATTCCCCTAAACAAGGTAAGTAATAGTCTTCACATCTTGACATATGTATCCCACATGTTTGCTTGTTTTGCATATTGTCCTTTTTGGTCACTTATGAACTTGTAGAAATTCAAACATGTTGAGTAATTGTGGTGCTGGATATTTGAAATCTTTCCTTTACATCCTAAAGCAATTATGTGGCATTGTTTGCTAGCATTTTCAATTTGTGTGTTTGTGTGCCATTTGTGTTGTCCATGTTGCAACTGTGAAGCTACCTTATAACTTCACATAATTTCTAAAAATTACAAAATCAACTTTTTAAGATTAATTTTGGAATTGTTGACGCTATTGTGTGGGATTTGGGTGCTCTGATTTTTTAAGGCAAAATCATCATAGTAGTGGGTGTATCCTTTACAATTTATATGGTTTTTCAACTTACAGCTTTGATAACCAATGAAATTATAGCCAAAGTTGTGCAGTTCTTTATAGAATATGACCTTCAACCACCATTCAACGATGGGAATCTTGACAAAGTCAAGCCTCAATTGCAATATGGTTAAGACCTAATTTATGATTATTTCATCCTCAAGTTTCCTATTGTTGTGATTGTTCTGGACTTTGTCTTCAAAAACCTCTAGGGCTATCACCAAATTGTTATCATGTTTCATGTCATTTTAACTTCCATTCATTTGTCAATGTCATGAATACATAAAGAGATATCCCTTATCATGTGAAGGAAGTGTCGTGGGGTGTACATTGTCCTCGAAAGATTTTGTGGATGGTGTTATTAGCAAATCTTGTTACCAGTGTATCCTCAAATGAGACCATGGAGGAGGATGGTACTAAAGAAGAGGAGGACAACATTGCCATGCATTCTTCTAAGGTAGAACCTTGTTTCTAAATAGAGAAACATCAAAGTGGTGTGCATAGTGAATAACAAACATGCCACTATTGCAACTCTACTATATTGAACACACAATGAGTGCAATATCATGCATGTTGGTATAGGTTCCAGATCCATTAAATGTCATATATGAATCACAAAAGCAAACTTTTCCATATACTGCACACATTATGGCACTAGAAAGCACATGAGGCAACCTATTGATGAGAGTTTACATGTTATTAATGTTTTGACAGGTGGTGAGACCATTAACACAAACAATAACACACTTACAAGACAACAAGATAGAGTTTCAGCAACAAAATCGAGCCAACAAGATGGAAGGCAATTTATGGGTAATGGACAAAATATCTACTTGCTAGCAAAATCACCTTGTGAAAGTTCTCCTAAGCCAAGTCTTGGGAATTGTGTAGAAGATATTTGCCTAGTAGTGTAAATTGATATTGTGCTTAGCATGTTAATTATTATTAAGAAAATTGACTGCCTAACTCTACACAATCCTGTTAAAAACCTACTAATACAAAATTGAAAAAACCTTGTTCATTAATTATAATCATGGTGATGTTCAATTGTTTGTTTAGATTGTTTTATAGTTTTTGCAAATGCATTCAATACACTTCATTGGTAATTTCATGTTTTTTTCTAGTTAGTTACAAGCATGTTATGGCATTGATTTTCTTCGATTGAATGCTTGCAGCTCATGGTGGTTGGTGGTCTCCAAGCATCAAATGAGGGCATGATTGTGAAACTATATAGATCCCAAACATTAGTTTACCATAAGTATCGAACAAAATTTGACTTAGAAGACCCATTTACACATTAAGACCCACTTTGGAATAAGCCATTTAGATGTTGAAACAAGACAATTGTATGGAATTTGGCTTGGTGGAGACTATAATTTCAATTTCTATTAGCTTTCCTCTTATCCACCTATCTTTGCACAATTATTGTGTTTCATCAAATTTGCTTCACTCAAATTGTCCATTGTCATAAATTTATTGATGTGGTGTGTCTAGGCAGTCTAGGCCAATAAAATGTCATCCAAGGGTACTGATGATTCTTCATTTGTATAAATTGCAAGCACACTAAAAGTTCAAACAAGGATCATTAAACCTTACAAGTTTCTATGCATGTTTCTATACTTGTCATCTTGAATTCTTAGATGGACACATGAAAATTAGGACTAAAGTCTGGTCATCTATCACCTTCACAGGTACCTTTCCACTGGGTACCTTGATCATCTTGAATGGGGCCTCTGAATGCCTATATTTTAACATAGAAAATTTTGTATTTGAAATGGAGACCAAACTTTAGTCCTAATACCCCATATTTGTAATGTTTAGAAGCAACCCAAAAAAATATAGGGTTTTCAGTTCTTACCATGATACCAGTATAGGTGCTGGTTGAATTCAATTGAATAGTCGGTCGTTGGCCTTTCAGAGAAGGCACCCAATGTCAATTTTGCAACTGAAGTTAATTGCCAAGAGATGTTCTCTATTCTTTAATGCAGAAACGGACTTTCAAACTTTATATGACTTGTACTAGCCTATGTAGTGTGAAAATCATCTCACACTAACCTTATGAGTGATACCGATTTTGTTTTGTACTTGATGAGAACTTTAATGACCCTGAACGGTTGGTACCACCCATTATGTGCAAAAACGTGTTGAACTTGTCTCATGCCACTAGTCAGAATATGCATAAATATGGTTCCAACACTATATGTGATGCTTGTAACAATGACCCATTATTTTGTGAGATCTTAGACTCAGGACGTGAGAGATATGGAATTTTCAGTGATTTTTGTCACTACAATTTCAAATAAATCTTTAAAAAATAGGTTTTGGAAGGTAAAACGAGTTGAGAATGTGCTGTAGGCACAAGTGTGAACCCATTACAAAATAGGGGAAACTCCGAATATGAACCTAATTTTGCAAGGTACAAATTCAATTTTTGAAAAGTTAAATATGAAAGAAAATCAGCCTTGAATTGATTGGTAGACCTCCAAGTGTGATCATGTTCTCAACTGATTTTTCTTTCCATAACCTGGTTTTTGGTAATTTTATTTGAATTTTGAGGGGAAAAATCACTTAAAATCCACTTAAATCTCTTGCATCTTAGGTTCAAAACTTACAAAATAAATTCCATTAGATCTTGCTCATTGAGAGCTTTCCAACAAAACCAAAGGCTCATTCCAATTCCTCTAATTTTTTTTGTTTTGGTTTAAATTTAATGTTTAATGAAAAAATCATTCAATATACAATAACTTTTACATTGTGATTCCAGACACTATGAAACCAAGCCGATGCACCTTACTCATCAATAGCTTTCCGAAGATACCAAGAATGCAGTCCAAATCATCATGGTTTTGAAGATCTCAGTGTCACAAAGCAAATCAAACTACCTTACTTAATAATATAGATAAATGAAAGAAGGACAACATTTGCCAAACCATATGGGATAAAAGTGAGGTGCTCTTGGAAATGTGTTAGGGAATACAATGGGAATTTGAAGAACATATTGAGAATATCATGAAAAATCATTGGGAACATTATGAAAACTTGATGAGAACATAGTGTTAACATCATGGGAACTCATTGGGAACAAGAGGAATGTGAAAAATCCCCTCTGCACTCCCTGCAAACGCAAAAAATACATTGGGACCACGTAGAGTCTTCTCATTTGGCTGATTTATACAGCTGAAAGGAGGACAATATTTGCCAAAGCATATGGGATTAAAGTAAGGTGCTATTGGGAACACATTGGAAACTAAAGGGAAAATGAGTGTGGTGGGTGAGACTTTGAGTTGCATTGAGCAAAATTTGATATTAAACTAGGGTTCGACTCCGCTTCAAAGTATTTTTGTGTTTAGTTTTTAAGTTTGATGTTTTACATTCATATGCATCAATGCTACTTTCTATGTTTTTATGTTAACAAAATTAATCTTCTTCCTTTTTAATAATTGAGCCAAATTCAATATTTTTTTTTGTGGGTGCCACTCAATGTGCTTACTTTAAAAAATTGTGGTTGCTGATTAGACTTACCTTTAAAAAATGTGAATATCCACTATGGGCCTAATATTTTGAAGTATCCATGTTTGCCAAAAGTTGAATCAATCATACTTCAACCAGAAACCCTCACTTCAAGTCACAAATACCATCAATGTGATGCAGAAAAAGTCACATCAATTTGTGTTCATCAATCCATACTCTAATGCTCAAGAGTGCTGTGGGTATCTCTACATTATACATGATTCTTGGGGGACAAAAGAGGAACTTACCTAGTGACATACATGCCTTGAGAATCTTCGTGGTGTTTTGTTGGAGAGCCCCATAGCTTCTTAGCTTCGTTGAATCTATTGCACTTCCGCCTATATATTTGCAGAACTGTCATAATGAGACCAATACATATATATCATGCTCCTTCCCTTCATTTGCGTTTGTTGATCCTCCAAGTGGGGGAAACACCAATTGCTCCAAAGTCTCAACTGTGCCACAAAGACATTGAGGAAGCAGAAATTCTCCTTCATGTATTTAACCCGTATTCTCTGCCCCAGAACACAGCACAGCGTATATCTTGAAGAATGTGACAATAAATGGTCGGGAACAGACCGGGAACAGACGTCAGATATCGGGAACTGACCGGGAACAGATGACGTTTACTGAAGGGAACAGATGACGTCTTCTGAAGGGAACAGATGACGTCTTCTGAAGAGGAACAGATGACCGGGAGGATCCTTGCAAGGGTTGCGAGGATGACCGGGAGGATCCTCGCGAGCGGGACCCCGGGAGGATCCTTGTAAGGGTTGCGAGGATGACCGGGAGGATCCTGGCAAGGATATCCGATCCTCCCGGTCATCCTGGCAACTCGCGAGGATCCTCCCGGTCATCCTCGCAACTTGCCAGGATCCTCCCGGTCCCGCTCGCGAGGATCCTCTCGAGCTGCAAGGATCCTCCCGAGGTCCCGCTCTCGAGGATCCTCTCGCAAGGATCCTCCCGAGGTCCTCGGGAGGACCTCGCGAGCGGGACCTGGGAGGATCCTTGCGAGAGGATCCTCGCGAGCGGGACCTCGGGAGCGGGACCTCTCGCGAGCGCGAGGGTCGACATGCAGCGCGAAGTTGCGGTGGAAAAAGAAGAAAGGAAAAGAAGAGAAGAACAAGAACAAAAGCTTGTTTGTTTTTGGAGTTTTGGTAGGGATGATAATGGCAGGGGAAGATGTGTCCATGCTAGTGGTACTTCCGCAGGGCCCAGGGATGTTGCAGCAGATTCGGTCTCTGACGGATATCGGTGACATGACGCGACTTCTTCACGAATGCATCGCTTATGAGCGTAGTATCGACAGCGAGCTGGAGACGCTGCTGTCGCAGCGGCAGGAACTTGAGAAGAGCCTGGGGAGTCTGTATCAATCGGCGGAGGTTTTGGAGTTCGTGAGATCCGATGCCACGCAAATGCTGGCCAGTGTGCAATCCACTTGTGCGCTTGCAGATCATGTGAGTGATAAGGTTAGGCAGTTGGATCTGGCTCAATCTCGTGTGCAATCCACTCTCTCGCGGATCGATGCTATTGTGGATCGAACTAACTGCATTGATGGTGCTAAGAATGCCCTGGATGCGGAGGATTATGAAACAGCGGCCAAGTATGTGGATACATTCTTGCAGTTAGACGAGGAGTACAGCCAGGGAGGAGGTGGTGCTGGAGGATTAGCACTCGAAAATGGAAGAGAGACAGCCATGGAACAGAGGAAGCAATTGATGGAGTCCAAACAGAAGCTAGAGAATGTGATCCGCAAGAAGCTTTCTGCCGCCATCGAAGCTCGGGATCATCCTAATGTCGTGCGGTTTGTAAAGCTCTTCCCTCCTCTCAGATTGCAGGAAGAAGGGCTTAGATCCTATGTGGGATACTTGCGGAAAGTGGTAGCTCTGAGAGCCAGAGATGGGTACGAGGGTTTGTTGGAGGGTTTGGTGGATCAAGGCGGCGGCGGCGGCAGAGGTGGTGCTGGTGCTGCATCTGCCAGTTTTGTGGAGGTTCTGAATGATCTCTTCAAGGACATTGCTTTTGCAGTGGAGGAGAACGAGGAGCTGTTGCTGGATCTGGCAGGTGAGGATGCGGTGGTGTTGGCAATCCAAGAGCTACAAGAGGAATGCAATGCCAAGGGGAGCACGATCATGAAGAAGTACATTGAGCACAGGAAGCTTGCAAAGCTGTCAAAAGACATTGTAATCCACAACAAGAACCTGATCTCTGTTGGGGTTTCGTCATCAGAAGGTCCTGACCCTCGGGAAATTGAGCTTCATCTTGAGGAGATGTTGTTGTTGAGCCAGACGAGTGAGGAGTATTTCCATTTCATGATTACTAAAATGAGGGAGGCAGGGTCTGTAGGGGCACAGATTAGCCCCCGCACATCCAATGCCTTCAAGAGTGGTAGCTTTGGGAGGTCGGTTCAGGAGCTTATTGGATACTACATTAGCCTTGAAGAGTATTTCATGGTTGAGAATGTGAGGAAGGCCATTAAGATTGATGAGATTGTGCTTGATGGAATGACTACTTCAATGGTTGATGATGTCTTCTATGTGCTCCAAAGCTGCTCGAGACGATCAATATCAACATCTAATGTACAATCTGTGCTTCAAGTTCTCAACAATGCCAACAACCTGCTTAATAATGAGTTCAAGGAGGCTTTGCAGAGAAAGATCCGGGAACCAAATTTGTTTCTCAAGCTTTTCTCTGGAGGACTGCCAGTGACCAAGGTTGGCACTGAGGTAGCTACTGCCCTGAACAACGCAGATGTCAGTGCTGAGTATGTTGTGAAGCTCAAACATGACATTGAAGAGCATTGTATGGAGGTGGGTTGATTTGTCTCTTCCCTTTTATGTTCTTTCCTCTTTCTGGATGTCATAGCAGCGGTACCTGGGCAATTTTCTTCCACCATGTAAGAAGGAAGATCATTTCAGGCATGTCAAGTTCTGTGTTTGGGCATGCTGAGAACTTTCATGGTTTTCTTTGAAGTTGGCAAATAGACTGTTGTATGGTGTCATGTAGCAAATGGTTTTCACTAAGATCTGCAGCTGCAGGGTGACAGGTTTAGCAAGGCACATTTTGCTAGTGTTGTTGCATTCGTGCATTTTAAGGCATATGCTAATAGATCTTTTTTTCATGGATGTGAACTGATGCTCGGTGATGTGTGTTAACTTTGTGGGCTAATTTGATGTTGTAGCTGTCTTTGCATCTCCAACTGAAGATATGTCACATTTCCCTGCGTTCATCAATTTTCTGTATGTGGGTAGACAGGGAATCAGTGGATGATTAAGTTTTCAAGCTATCTTACTGTATACGATTATGTTGTTCTTGGATAACAGACTTTCTCAGGTCCTGGAGAAAGAGAAAAGATAAAGTCTTGTCTAACAGAACTTGGGGAGACAAGCAATAGTGTTAGGCAAATTGGTACTCAAGGCCTGGAACTATTAGCGAACAACATGACTCCCAGGCTACGGAACCTACTTGATGCGGTAATCACCATGGCCTGCTATTTGACTTGTTCTCATTGAAGAGTTATGTTCATTGATGACAGAGACAAGGCAATGAAAGCACATATAACCTCTCTTGGCATAACTAAAGCCAGATCTGAAGCAATGAGGTTGTTCTCATGGAAATTGCCTTTTCTAGGCTCTTAACCTTCAAATTTCAGCAAATGCTCCAGTGTCTCCCTTGTCCCACAGCTGAAGTGGATGTTGTTTCTCTACAGGCACTCTGTCATCTGAACCTGCCTTTTCTGTGATGCTAATGCCAGAGACCTTTGGGCTTTGCTTGTTTTGCCTTGTACAGGTAGGTATTGTGAGCTATGAGCTAACAGAAACCCAATATGCTGAGAATGAAGTCAGCGATCCATGGGTCCAGAAGCTATTACATGCTGTCGATATGAATTTGACATGGCTGCAACCTCTTCTGACAACCAACAACTATGATTCACTGGTGCATTTAGTGATTGATACTTTAGTGAAGAGGTTAGAGGTAATCATGACTCAAAAGCGATTCAACCAGCTGGGGGGTCTACAGCTTGATCGTGATGCCCGTACACTTGTTGGCCATTTCTCAGCCATGACCCAGCGTACAGTGCGTGATAAATTTGCTCGGTTAACTCAGATGGCAACCATCTTGAACCTGGAGAAAGTTTCTGAGATTCTGGACTACTGGGGTGAGAATTCAGGGCCGATGACATGGCGTCTAACTCCAGCTGAAGTCCGGCGCATACTTGGCCTGCGAGTTGACTTCAAACCTGAGTCCATTGCTGCACTCAAGTTATAAGCCACACCCATGAAGGTGCTTCTCCAGGGTGAGTGTGAGTGATTGTCCATAATGCTTTTTTACAGGTGTGACTCCTGCTTGAAAACCCTCCCACCACTGTCCATGAGAGACATGGAGCTCCCTACTGTGTCAGTGAGGACTAAACATAATGAATCCTTACTTGTTGGACAAGAAGGTAACAATTCTATGTGGTAGACTGCTGCTCATGCATTTTACTTTCTGAATATGCCATTGAGTTAGAAGTAGCAGCAACGGGTTGGATGGTCCTTGTGAATTCATCTCAGAACTCGGCAGGTGAAGGCAGTTCCTATTTGATTTGACATGAATTTTGCAAACAGGTGAGAAGTTTCCACAGCCAGGTTGAATGCTATCATAGTTTCTTGATTCGAATTTGGCTCACATCTATTGACTAAGTTGCTCCAAAGTGCTGTATGGTAGGTTGTATGAAGACTTTGTGCTGTTTGGCAAGAGGTTGTTTCCAGTTTTTGAGGGTATCCGGTTTCAGTGTTGAATCTGGGGGTTCAGGTTCTTGTGACCTGGACCCAAGATGCCTCCCTTTTGTTGGAACTGGCACAAGAAATGGACCATGGAACTAGCCTTTTGGATGGGTGAATGGAACTAGGGGTTGGAACTAGAATGGGTGAATGACATCCATCCAATTGGATGTTATTCATTTGTTATTCATTTGTTATTCAACATTTTGCAACCATAAATTGTCAAGTAGATTCCACTATTCAAGAAGAAATGGTTTGATAAAGAACAAATGCACAATATGAATTATCAATTGCTTCTTTGAACTTATAGTTGTACTCTTCTTTCAGAGGATCATATCATATGCACCGTTTTGTTTTACCAGATGATTAATCTTGTAAACAAACAAAACTCAAAACTCATTCAAAAGGTTAATTATCACAAAAGATTTGCATAAAACACCTAATATATAAATGGTTATCAAAGCTTGTACACCATTTTTTCATTTTTTTGGTGTTTAAAAGTTCTCTCATTTATCATCAACAATCATTCTCAATGGTCTTACAAGTCATAATGATTCTTGAGAATTAACAAACACCATGGTTGTTAAAATTTATATCATCATTAAATTTTGTTCAGAATATTACACTTCTGTAACTTTATAATTTGATGGTAGGATTAATACACTCTATCAACAACCTTTAAGGTATATAGGGGCAAGGCGCATGCATATGTGCTCCATGACCTCTACATGTGGCCAGAATATGTATGCCTTCTTGAACTTTCAACATTTGAGATACTGCAAAATCCGAACGTCAGCTTCTATCAAGACTTGTAGCTTAGGCACAATCTAATTGAGAATAGAGAACTCACCTAGATTTGTGGCTTCTTGTTGTGCAAGTTGATATTCAAGATCATTATAATGTTGTCTTTGAATGAAGACTATGTCCTCTGCATCAGAATAGTTGCATGGTAAATAGTAGATGTGCAGAATGATGATTGACAAGAAATTTTTGTAGTACATAGTACTAGATGATGTACAGAAGAGTGATGACAATGTAAGGCAAGAGTTTGAAGGACTTGATAAAGAACTTGAAGATCTATCTTTGATTAAACTTCCATTGCATGCAAGGAAATGGGGAAGCACAAGGAAGAAAGGAAGGAGGGAAGAATAAGCCCCCACACATGGACAACAGAACCCGATAAACATTACAAGCTTCTTGCTTGAAAAGAAGTAATGATTCTACGGCTATTGATCATCATTGTCATCGCCCGTGAATATGCATCTCCCATGGTCTGCAGTTATGGCTAGATCAACCTCTTTGACAGAGAAAGATGCATCTTTGGTGGAGTATCACAGATCGCAAGCTGTGATCATGTCGATGCCTCCTCCTAAGCATGCACCATGGATGGCAGCAATCACAGGTTTGCGACATGCTTGGAACGCCGTGAATGAGGACTGAAGCTCCTTCACATCCCTTCTAAGCTTCTCTCTCTCCCTTCTGATTCATGAGGAGGAGAAGTTGGAGGATTCAGAAGAAGTCTCTTCCCCTGGCAAGCAGATGGAGTATAAAAAACTGTTACGGTTTGTTCCTCAAGAGTTTGTTTTTTCTGTTGTTCAAAGAGGGCTTGCAAGTCGAACAATGAGGAAGACAGATCCTGAACCATCAAAGACTCGTGGTGAAAACCCCTACCTTGTTGTGAAGCTTCTTCATCCTCCTTCTTCTTCGTCCGGTTTCTTCTTCCTCCTCCTCAAGCGATTTGCGAGAAAGTGGAGAGATCGATCCCCGCGCAGAAACGAGCGCCGGAGCCCGTCAGAGCGATGACGCGCACATCCGGGTTGCCATCCAGCTTTGCAATTGCAAGAGGCAGACTGCGGAACAGACCAGCATCCAGTGCGTTGAAACGCGTGGGGCGTCGATGGAGACTGAGCCATGCAACGCCGCTGTTGCCATCCGGCCCTTCCACGCGCAATCCCTCACATTTCCTCCTGCTCCGCCATCGCCACGCCCCTTATAGCCTCTTGCAACAAAGCTCGAAAAGGAAAATTTAGGGTTTCAACTGTTTGGAACTAGAATTCAAGCTCCTGAAGATCTTCTCTTACTAGGGTTTTGCAATAGAATTGTTGCTTGCCACAGGATCTTCTTGGTCCAATTTCTTGTGGATAGAAGTCTTTTTTGGACACAAAGGGTAATTTTTTTTCACAAGGCTTTATGAAGACAAACAATTGCAAAAGTACTGGAATTGTAGTACATTGCTGTTGCTGTTTAGAGAAAATGGCTGCCAAGCTGGGATTAAGGTTATCTCTGGCCCAGCTCATCATTGGCCTGTGGAGACCTTGGGATGGTGCTGTGAAGAGGTCTACATGTTTTGCACCTTGTCAGAAAATTTTGGATGCTCATTGGAGTCCTTTAGCTTCTATGAACCAGCACCCTGCAGCAACCAAGAGCGACAATGATTGTCATTTAGAGTCTTCAGACTACGAGATTGCTGACAAGAACCATCTGCACTACTTCCGGCCAGATGTGAATTGTTCGTATCTCTCAAGCTTTAGGATCAAGATCCAGTGTGCGCATCATCATCCAGATGGCCATGTTGCTAAAGCATGGAGCTTCCACACATTTTCAACTGAAGAAACACCAGAGACAGTTTTTGAGAATACATGAGCTGAGTTGCCAGAAATCACTTCATTTGGGTCAGGCATTAGAAACCAGCCTTTGAAGATGAATCCTTGTGCTAATCACATTGCACATGTGACTGACTCTTTGTGCTCCATGCCGGGCATCATAGTCTGTCCTTCTTGCAACCTTGTGAGTTACTGCAGTGATGGTTGCAGGATCCAAAACTTGGAGAAACATAGAGGTAAATGTCTTTCAAGTCAACTGGATGGACCACCACCTTCTCCCTTAAAAGAAACAGAGGGACCTACGACAGATGTTGTGATGAAGGGCTCTGAGTGGTTATGGGGCAATGTTCCTGCTTATGGCTTGTTGGGAAACCATTTGGGGAATCTTCCAGGGCACATCCGGGTTTGTTTTGCTGCAAGTGGAGATCTTCGGAACACAATTGAAACAGTCTGCCAGTTGCCAGAGCACTTCCAGGGGTCAGTCGCTGTGTACCCCAATGATTACAACCCCAAGATAGCTTTCAGGAATCTTTTGATGCTGGAACTTCTGAGATTTTATGGAAACTTGAAACTTGAATTTGAAAAAAGTCAAAACTTCAAGCTCCTTCTCCCACACCTACACAAAGCAAAGGGGAAGGAATGAGGGGAGTAGCAAATTGAAGAGGAGCAAAACCACAAACGAATAGTAACAATGAGATGCCAAAGAGGTTAGAAAGTTAGGTTAAGGAAGGTCGGGTGTTATGTTGGGTCGTTGTCTATTATCAACTACCAACAATGAGCAACAAGGCACTAAGGAGTAGTAATAGTGAGCAAGAAAGAGGCATCACTGAATAGTAACAACATGTAGCAACAAGGTGCCAAGAAACAATGGGAGGGTGCAACAATGAATTTTAGGTAGGGGAGTAGTAGCAACAATAAAGCATTAGGGAGCAACAACAATGATGTGTTGGGGAACAATTAAAATCCCTACCTACCACCTTAAACACTAGACTTTAAATCCTAGACCCTAGACCTCCTACTCATTAATACTTTGACCCTATTACCCATTGATATTATGACATGGGATTAAGAAAATCATAAAAACCAATTTTCAAATGGGAGATTCTCAATCCAGTGGGAACCCATGTAGCAAATTTCAAATTGATCAAAGGTGTACTAAGTGGTATTCAAGTTGACAATTGGTTTGAAACCTTTGTCAATTCTCACCTTTTTTTTTGATACCCACTCAACAGTGGAATGTTTAACCATGGTGTTCATTCAAGATTGTTAGAACCTAATCATGAAAGCATTTCATCAAGTAAGAAGAACAAGGGGAAGTCTAAAAAAAATCTTTCGATATAATTCCAATAGAAATCTAGTCCAAAAAATAAACCAAAGTTCTTTGAACATGCAAACATTGTTGTGTTAAATTAAATGAAGAAATATGAACATATGGTTGCTCACTAATGCAAAGACCTTTGTGATTAATTTCAAAATAATAGTTATAAAGCGGAGGAAGATTGTAAAATATGTAATGGAAGTAGTTTGTTTTCAACATTGCAAGACTAGACCATGTGCAAAGATAAATGGGGAGTTATGTGTGTTGACTTCAATGAAATTTTCAGCAACATGATGTTTTTAATATTGAGGAGCAATGGTCTTTCAATTGTCAAGACAAAGGCATTCCATTTTCTTTGTCAATAAATTGGTTCAATAATATGTGATGTGATGAAAGGTCCTTTAAACATGATGTTAATTTGCCAACCTCATCATATTACAGATCTTATGGACAACTTGGATGATGTATACAAGATAATAGGTCTCACCAAAAGACAATCAACCTTAATGAAGTCATTCATAAAATTATAAATAAAAATCCCAATGACAACAAAACTTGATGTGCCCCCACAACCAATGTCCCACAACCCAATCCAATTCTAGCTTCAATCAACAATGTTCAATAGTATGCAATTCCAATCAATTGGCTGGGAACATTAGTGTTTAAATAAATTACTCATTGTTGCACAATAGTATGGCAAATGTCAACTCCATCAACTTCATACACACAACATGCCTTGTAATAGAATGATAATGTTAAAACATAAAGGTGATTTCCTTTAGCATTGGGGGGGGGGGGGGGGGGGGGGGGGGGAGAAAAAAAAAAAAAAAGACATTAGAAGGAGGAATATCTTTTTTTTAAAACCCCCCACTAAACAAAAAAAAAAAAATTTCCATATTTTTCCACATCCTACAAA
>Ga0116231_10008670_pt1 | contig 17696 bp, 15 predicted proteins | sample S1TSphgellanicum_2_FD_89695 | JGI IMG/M metagenome (GOLD analysis project Ga0116231, IMG submission 89695) | Host-associated microbial communities from peat moss isolated from Minnesota, USA - S1T2_Fd - Sphagnum magellanicum MG | ecosystem: Host-associated > Plants > Peat moss > Unclassified...
AAAAAAAAAAAAAAAAAAAAAAAAAAAAAAAAAAAAAAAAAAAAAAAAAAAAAAAAAAAAAAAAAAAAAAAAAAAAAAAAAAAAAAAAAAAAAAAAAAAAAAAAAACTAAGATTCTCCATATGGTATGAGTCAATAATTGTTGGGTGGGTTCACAAGATTGAACCCAAGAGTGACTTAATAATTGACACTCAAGAGAGGAAGAGTGAGTGGCTGATGATACCAGCTTATAACTTATGAGCAACTAGAAAAACTAAGTTAAAAAAAGCTGATAAGTGGATAGGCTAGCTACTGGGGGATATGGATGCTTCAAGAATTGCCATGTCAGTTGTCAGAATGCCATATCCAGACATTCTCCCACACCATTCCTGTTTTGCCACACCATCCCAACAAACAAGCCTTTTTTATTGGGTACTTCCTTTACTTTTCATCCCATTTTGATCTCCCTTCTCCCCTCCCTTCCCCTCCCCCTAATGTTTTCCCACTCCTTGTCTTTCAATGATGCAAGAGAAGAGAGAAAGAGAGCTCTGAAACACTCTACACACACATCATCAATACAAAAAAACAAAACTTCCCAAATTCTGCTACTAGCAAAGTTATAGATGCTCTCCACTTGAGGGCAAAAGTTGCAGCAGCACAAGTGCAAAAGTTGCAGCAGCCATCTCCTGAGATCAGCTTCACATTTGCAAGCAAGCAAGGAGGTGGGACAGAGAGGTACCTGATATTTTGGAGCTTATTGCTCACTACCCAGATTGGGTTTCACCTCCTCATCTGCAATGTGAGTTTGTTTGTTTTTTTTTTTTCCCTTGAGGTTGAGACAAGAGGATTTTCTTTGTTAATGGGTGAGATGGGTTTTCTGGGCTTAGTGGGTGCCAGGCAGCATTCATGAAACTCCATTCTTTTTGTTGGGCATTGATTGGTCTGGAAGAAAAAAAAGGGAAAAAGAGAAGATTCTTTTGAAGGCTTTTTTGCTTTTTCTTCTGTCACATAACATTTTGGGCTTGCAGGTAGGTATATATATACGAGTATTAGACATAACTGTGGGAGAGAGATAGCACAGGAGGGCTGCATTTTCTCCTCGGACAAATCTTGTTGCAAATTATCTTCTTACAACAAAAAAATCAGCTTGAGTTTGCTTGCTGGTTCTTGTTTGGTTCCAAATTGCAATTGACTTTATTAGCTGCCCTGTTCTCTTGGTCTACTTGAAATAAGTTTTTTTTTTCCGTGTTTCTCCAGGCCCGAGACTTTCTTTCTACCTTTGAGTTTTTAGTTGCAGTATTTCTGTGTCCTCTCTTGTGTTAGGCCCAATTTTGCATGGACAAATATTGTCTTTTGCACAGGAAGGGTAAAAGGACTTTGCTTACATGAACTTTCTTGTTTCAGCAGTCTCTTTTTAGTTTTCCTCTTGAATTGTGTGACTCATCATAGAAGCTATGCATCCCTGGCCTCTCCTCATAAGTCAAATTTGAGGAGATTTGTAGAAGCCAGTAGATTTTGCAACTTATTGCAGTGCACATCCATCATGATTGAAGATGCAAAACATGTTGAAACTCTGTGACTTCAAGACCTAATTTGGGCATACAGAAATTGCATCTGATCACCTGAATGATGGTAAATTTCCCATGCTCTCATGGATCCATCAACTCACCAGCACCTGTGATATCTGCTGGTATACAAACCCAGCCAGCCAGAGATTATCAGAGGCAAAAGACTTAACTGCCCGCATTAGCATCATGCCAGACTTAACATTGTTCCTGATTTGCAGATATAAAGTGGGAAGAACATCATGACACTTGCAGTGGCAAAAGTGGGGATGTCAACTTCTGGATTCTTTTGCTCCACTGTTTTGCAATCAGTACAGTATGAATCCCACAGCAAAGAATTGGTTGGATACAGACCCAACCTCGTGACCAGGGCTTATCCACAGCTTGTATGTCAGCTGGAAGGCGACCAATCCCAAGCAATTGCTTTTGATCTCTCTCGGAGGTTGGTTTTTTCCCTCTCTTCCTGTCTATGTCTTGATTTGTGTACATGATCACATATGTAGTACCTGAAATTCTCCTTTTGTAAGTCCCCAGTCTTTTTCTGTAGATGATCTCCAACTCAAGAAGACGAACATAATCTGTGTTTCTCTCTGCCAGGTCTCCCATAGGATTTCTTTCAGTTTTTTTTCATTTGCAATCTTGCACCAGCAAAGCTTCTGCAATTCCAAGTGAAAATTTTCAGTTCAGTGAGTATTTGCCTAATTTCTCTATACAATTAGACACATTGGGTCTGGACTCGTGAAGAAAAGCATTAGGTATGTTGTGTTGCAGGTGGTTTGTTGCTGCGACAGCTTCTGGCACAATGTTGGGAGTACTTGGGCAGCCAGAAGCACAAGCTGGCAAGCGCAAGCCACCCCCGCCAGAGGAGAAGAAGGTAGAGGAGGACAAGGGATTGAGTGCATATGACCAGAAGCTGCTGGCTAGTGCCCGCCGCAAGGAAGCTCTCAAGTTGTCAATTGAAGAGAAAAAGGCAAAAGGAAAATCTGTTGCAAGCAATTTGTGACCTTCCAATTTTCTATCCTCTTCCTCTCTGACTCATACTCTTGGATCGTATAATGAAAACCATTCCAATGTACCCTTTTTTTATTGAACCATTTGCTAAATGGAATTGAACAAAATTCTTTGTGCTCTGTTGGTTTCTAAGTTGCACCTGTGTACAGTGTACAGCTCATATTTGCTTACATGTCCCTCAAGTTCCTACTCCAATGCTGATTGTAGAATAAAATCTGCCAAAAACTTCTGCTGCTTTTGAATTGCCCTCAGTACCCAAAATGGTTATTGTAAACACCCTTGTATGTGTCTAAAAACAGACTGTTCAGAAGAAATTGATAACTCCTGTCAAGCTGATTGGTTTGAACTCAACACGTTTGGCTTGGTCTTCAGACACCATAGTTGGCAACAGGTTTGCTTCCTTGGCTGCAACTCCAGGTGCAGTCCACACCTGCTCAAAGTCAAGCCCATTCAGTAGATCCACATTTGCAATGCATGGCCTGATATAGGTGAAGATGTTACAGTTCTGCTAGTTCTTTCTTTCATTACCAACTTGATGGTGAATGCCACAACCTCTACTGGTCAGGTGAAAATACCTCCATACAAATTAGTTATGAGGGTTGAGAAAAGGAAAGATACACCATAATGATAAGAGTTAGGTTTGAACATACTGTCACATGAGGCCAGGTATTATGAGACCGAATTGTTTGATCACCCAAGCGGACCTCTAGCGCACAAAGCTTTTCAGAGAAGAGAACTGCTGTTAATTCCACTGAAGTTTGACAACCTCGCAGAGCCCCAAAGGCTGCTACTGCAGCTACTCCATGCTCCCGCTTATGTGCAAGGGTTACATGTGCTCTCCCCAGTGAGTCTTTGAGGTTCACATCAGCCAGAATTTTCCCAATCTCAGGGGACTTGGCTGTTATCTGGACAAGACAAAACTCCACCAGGTGATTAGAGAAGTGAGCTTGAAGTGCCAATTCTGAATCTTGTCACATGAGAGCAAGAACTTAGAGCAGCTTTGTGAAATCAAAAGACCACTTTTGACAGGCTCCCCACATCATGATGAATACATAAGGTGGTCAAAGGAAGAGCTTTTTGCTACAGACCTCTTTCAGCGCATCCAACACTTGGTTTGGCTGTAAAGCAATGGCCACAAATGTGAAAGTCCTGAATGATCGCTCTTCAGCTTCCACTGGTATATGCATTCTAAAATCACCGTTAGCAATTGCCTGGAGTTGCTGCTGCACTGTACTCACCACCTCTTTGAAGGGGACCTAAACCAGCATTGCATTGTTCACTGACATATTAGTACAGGAATAAGTACTGAACAGATGAGTGCAACATGTGCATCAGAAGGACTTAATCATTGGAGATGTGAAATGATGACCACCTGGACATCATTGAGGTAGTTGGCATGTGCAAAAAGAACATCTTTTAGGCTTTTCTCCCATGTTGACCACTCTTTTGTGAATGAGCCTTGTAGACTTTCCAGCCTGTAAAACAAATTCAGCAATGTTGACATCCCACCAGTGAAAACTCCTATGAAGAGCCAAGAGCTTGCAAAAGGGTTGGCTGACTTTGATGGCAGAATGATCTTAATCACAGTGGCCACCTCTGTAGATCAGCCAGATTCTGAATCTGCTCAGCCTACCCTGCATATATTCAATGGTGCTAATAGCCTATCAGAGAATCACATGGGTTTCCATTGAGTAGACTGGTTTTGCAAATTACCCTAAAAAAGCTTGCTATTCAACTTTGATTGGGTAAATCTAAGTAGCAGCAAATTGGGCTGTCATCCTCCCTGACATTGGCAAGTCATGACCCCTGGACAACTGGGTTCTCCAGATATTAACTTATCAGGGAGCCCCAAAATCTTGTGACCAAGACTTAAACAACCAAGAACTACCAATACACTGAACTGGAGTCCCCTAACTCCACTGGCCAAGAGTCAATGAATCCAAGAAGCACTAGACCATATCTGGACATAACATAGGTATTCATATGAGCATACCTTTTGTGCTTGTTAGTGTGGCATCTGTAGAGTTGCAGTCCTTCCTCAAGAATCTCCAGAATGGCTGAAGGCATCGGCGCCCTGAAAACTCCAAGCCAATAAAGTTATATTAACCCTACAACCTGAAACTTTAATCTCACCATAGAAATTTTGGAACCTCTCCATGAGAATCTAGCTTTCACACCAGAAATACCTCCACTGGGACCATGCCCCCAGTATATACAGTGAGCTGTCTCTCTCTTTGACATTTGATCATTGAAAATGCACACTTATGAAACCATTTCTTGCTGCACTGAAAGCAGGGTGTCTGAAAGGCCTTTAGCTTCACTAACCTGTCAGGTTTGAGCAGGGGCATCTTAACAAGATGACCAAATCTGTTCAGCAGCTCATTTTCAAACTCCTTCCGGTCCTGAGGTTGAATCCACAGAAATAGACAGGGACTCTATGAGACCTGTTTCTTTTTATCTTTTGCTTAAAGAAGGGTGACTGTACCTCGACCTATTTCTCTAAGATCAAGCATTCCTATAATGGGTAGTGTACTGCATTGCCATTGCTAACTTACACAGAATACGAAACAAACCCAATCTGTGCATCACTTATCTGTCCAAAGTTTCTCACCTTGCCTTCATGAAGGTTGTAGAATGTCAACAGCACAAATCCAGGGTTTGGAGAGTTCTTGTCGAGATGTCCCTGCATAGCAAACAGCATATGAGGACTCTGCATGTTGTAATAACTTTTCATACAGGAGAGAAGGTGTTAGTACCCATTTTGAATCAAGTTCTCTATGAGCAGAGAAAAAGGCATCTGCACAGAAAACATGAGGTAAACAACAAGATAATAATGTGTATAGGATTAGTTTACCGGATGATCTGTTCTTTGAAGGACACGAAAGAGAAAAATAGCCAGGTCTTCACGTGAATAAGGATTTGATGTTGCACCTGCAGACCAGTGATAGTCCTGTCCTGTCAGGAATATGCAGAGTTCCCTTGGACAGGACTAAGATGAAAACTGGGCATTGCACATGTTTCCTTTGCATGTACCTTGTGGCAAGGAAACACATAATTCTACAAGTGAAGCCAGAACATGACAAGAGAAATTGAGACAGGACATCATTAGCTGTGTGGATACTGTATCTAGCAGTTGCTCATTCTGTTCCTCATGCAAAAGAAGTGTGCAATATTTGACAACAATAGTGCAGGATGCCAAAACACACCTTCAGAGTCAGGAACCACGGGTACACCAACTGCATGAGTGCTCTCACACATACTTTGAATCTGCAATACATGTAAAGCAATGCTAAGAGCTCAATTCATAACTTGACAGCACCTTCAATACAAACTGACAAATCAATGTCCCTCAGTGAATTAGATGCAAAGTTCCTGAAACTGCACCTTCTGGCTGCACTATTTGGTCCATACGGAGAGTTGCACTGGACATAGGACTAGAAAGTCATGGGTAGGCATGCAGGTAGTGTCATGATCTCCAAAACTGTGAGAACATCACCAAAACTGCTAAAAGTTGGATTGTCTACCTGCTGCCAGACTTCATCATTAGGTGCATTCTTGTCAGCTAACGATATTCTGGCTGGTTGCTTCTCCCGCTCAGATTTCAACTTTTGCCAGTACTTGCCTGCAAGCAGCAGAATGATATACAAAAACTTCTAAGTACAATAATGTGTCCTTGATCTACAGTTCCCAGCTCATTTGCTGTAGAGCAATTGGGTCCACTCTCTGAGCTGTTATCAAACTGTAGAAGTAACTGTGTTCAGCAAAGGTTCTGGCATAACTTGTTCTCTATGATAGCTTCTTTGCACTCTGGAATGCTATTCCACAGGTAATAGAGTGAGACCATACCCTTAACAAGATCGCCCATTAGACTGTGCATGGGAAGTTTATTGCTCAGGCTGTCTGGTGCAGCAAGGAGCTCTTTGCAGAGGGCTGACTTGGCACACCCTGGTATGCCTGGTCATTCCCACCCAAATAGCAGAAAGATCAGATGTGGAAGAAAGCGACAGGGTTATCCATGACCACAGATGATAGTTCCAAGTGGCATAACTTAGATCAAAACCGTATGGAAGTCAAGCACAATTTGGATTGTGTTGCAGCAAGAAAGACATGATTTTGTTTACCAGGAAAGAATACAAGCATTCCTTGTGCCTTTGCAGCTTGTGGAGCTTGAGAAGATATCTCAATTTCTGTAGAGACATGCTCCTCTGGACGACCCAAATCTCCATCATCATTGTCAGCAATAATATTCTGCTGGCTAGCTACATCTGCCAGAAACTCCTCAACATTTATATGTGATCCAGCTACTCCCACCAACTGCTGGTTCTTTGCACTTCGCAGAGCAAATTGCTTCAGAAATGGTTCTGTCTCTGTCAAGTACGTATCAGCACTGAGCTTCTTTCCCTTCGTTCTCTTTGTGATGTATGTAGCCCTGTGAGAGTAGAAAAAAATATTAACAATCAACAAAAGTGGATTCTATAGTCACAATGCAGTCGTTTCTAACACATGATAGACAAATCAGTCAGAGCACCGAATTATTTCTCAAGCAATGAAATGTAGAGTTTCCAGAACTTAGCTCAGTCCAGTTTTACGCTTATGGCACACTGAGTTTGTATTTTGAACATTCAAAGTGTTCACAGCAACTTGGCTTATAATCAAAGTAAACCAACTTCATGGGGCATTTTACTATAGAGGGTAATGATGGATGGAACTGGAAAGAATCCAGCACCTTTGACCTTTCTAACTTGCAAAAGATTCCAAAGAGAACAGCATGAACAAACCAAATAAGAATAGTACCATTCACTTAATAGCTGACTGAGTTCCCGTTGCTTTTCTGTTGATGTGCCCCAGATTTTCATTTGCCTGTCACATGATCATCCACACATGGGTTTTTGTAAACTTGAGGAAACATGATGGCTGGAACAGAGAGGGAACACACAAGAGAAACAAGGCCTCAAAGTGCAGCTCAAAGAGCTATTGGAAAAGAATAGGAGGCTTATTTAAACAACTAGTTTCAGTTTGCACCCAATAGGCTTATAAGAACGACAGGAAGTGATGTCATGAAGATCAAAAAGCACAAATCCTTTCTAGTGATGTGTGCAGAGAGAATGGATCATGTCAACCATCAGAGAATCTGTACCATACTCTCACCTCATATAGTAATCTTTGTAAGCAGGAAATCCTTTGCTGAAGAGAATTGCTAAGCCATTTCGAATGAGGAAAGTACGAAGCTGCAAACAGAAGCAGTAAACTCTTTTTAGGCCTGGGTGAGGTATAACTAGGTCTCAGAATACAGAACCAAACCTTCAAACTCCCCGGGCCCCTGGTTGATAGCTAAAAGAACATTACAGGTTCTGTACTGACTCATTGGTAACTGAGATTGTACCTTGTAAGGCAGAAATTTCAGCTTAAGCATCAAGTTTTCACTTCCATCAGCCATCACATCATCCCCTGTGTCCACTTCATTTCCATCTACTAGAGAAGCTCTCTCCTCGATCAAAGATGGGGCAACTGCAGTTGCATTGTATATGGAAATATCCACAAAGAATCCTGCAAACAGTTATAGCAAAAATTCGTTGCAGTTCATCACATCTTTGCTTTTTGTCTTGTGTCAAAGTATGCATATAACCATCCCCTACAGCCAACTTAGTCAAATAAGATGTCCAATTCATGACTGGCATTGAAAGGGGCTCCACAAGGGTCTAAGAGGCATACCTCTGTACAGAGGCCAAAGACCTGCATGCTTGCTGCAATATGACACAAAATCAACAAGGGAAGCTCACAATGTAAGAGACCCAGAAATGCATACTCAATCCAAATCAAACTGGCTCAAGGATCCTTGGAGAGGAACCACACTACTTGTGTTCAGCCAGAAGCAGGAACAGCACACCAAACTCTACTTGTAACAAGATAAGTTCTTGAGGTAGATTTGATTTCAGCTGAGACATGCAAAAGTGAGGTTCTGTCTGAAACTTGCATCAAGCAATGTTTGCAAGGAAGGCACAAAATCTCTATGGCATATATCTATGAGATTGCAGAGAAGACACTGAAAACACTTTGAACGGGACCATGTTATCAGTTCCAGCAAAACCAAATTAACATGACAAGAATGAGTGCAGCCATAACCTTGCAAGTCTCACTCACAACATGTCAGGCTATAATCTTCATCATAAATAAGCAGTGACAACCTGCCACAACTCCCCACTAACTTCCTCAGCTCCTGATGGTGGGTGTAGATGAGGATATAATAACATACACCCAAAATTTTGGGCAAACCATTATACCAATATCTGCAGCCTGAGTCTCATGTTGCATTTCCAGAAGCAATGGGAAGACCCAGTCATGAAGATGTTGGCTAGCACATGAGGGACATAGCACCAAATCTCTCAGATGCTAACTTGATACCAAGTTCTTGTTACAGAATGCTTGATACCTCATTTCCTTCTGGTAGCGACGGAAGGCTGAATCGGACAAAACATGTACAGTCATTTTGAAATGGGACAATGCATTGTTGTGAGCCATATCAGTCTGTTGAGGCAGATTCATCCGGCATTTGAAGCGGACAGGAAGTTTTGCCTTGTGAACCACACGAACCATTTCCTGCATGAAGAAACATATGAATGCCAAGTGCTCACACACTTAGAGCAAATGTCACACACTAAAAACTCTACTCACAGCTGTATTTGTGCATTGCACCATTTTGAAAAATACAAAAGCTCCTGTGAGGGAAGGGTGGAAGCCATCATCACACATGAATCTTTTGTGAATGGATATAGGCCCAGGCAAGTACCAAATATCTTCTACACAGATGAATGTAGGGGACAGGACTTACTTGAAGTTTCAGGGTAGCCAGATCTGCAGGAGTTGAATGCAAAAAGCTCTCCAACATAGGGGGAGCTCCTGGCTTCTTTGCTAAATCAACTTCAGAGACTTCATCCTGAAGCCAATCTGCCAAATTTGAGCACATTGCTGGACCCACAGCCTGCAGAAGGGCTTCCACTTGCTGCAACCATGTTCACATTTTTCTTTCAGTTCCAACCTGCCATCAACCTTATCTACAATGCACCACAGTGACAATGATCATGACTTAGGTGATTCAGCAGAGTACTGTGACCCTCTACAGAGCTGACTGCAGTGAGATGAAATATGCTATATTATGCCACTTAGACAGTGTGTACAAGAGAAATCATCGAGCAACACCTCCCCCACAACTGAAATACACATCTACGAGGCAATAAAAGGTACCTTCTTCTCACTTTCCCGGTTGGCTGAAAATATTTCCCGAAGGCCATGCCCCGAATGTGACAAAGCTGGAAAATGTACAGAACAATACAACATTAGATTCCATCCTACACCAGAATGGTGTTGGAAAGAGGCACAGGAAGAGCTTGCTTGATGTGAACTGCAGTACATTCCAGTACCTTTAGAGCAAGAAGGCCGTGGGAACTGGTGCAAAGTATGTTGTAGACATGTAATGCTGTTAGCAGCCACAACACGAGCCACAAGCCCTTCCAGAATCTCCCCTTGAATATCCTCATGTCTCTTTGTTGCTGCACTTCCCAGATACAAACTCAACACATCAATGCTACATACCCCTAGGCATCAAGCCATACGGTATGACAACTGTCTTAATTTCTGGAGTTAAGCTCTGTCTGACATTGCCAACCATTAAATAGAGAAATACTAATGCTTCTAGAGGTGATTCCACAGCTTTCTATGCATGCCACTCTGCATGTGAAATGTAATGGACATTCTTGTAGCACAGACATCACATTGCTTTGGACATGAATATAGATACAATCTGAGAATTGAAATTACAGAAGGTCTATCCAAACCCCAAACAGTCCCTGATGAACTCTAAGTAGTTGCTCCTACCACAGTCTCCTCCACCACAACTGCAAATTCAGATTGTAGACCACTGACAATCCAAAAAAGCACTTCAACAAAAGCTGGAACATATGGGAAAAAACAATATTTGGGGCAGAAAGGAACCTGGCAAGGATGTGTCTGCAATCTCAGTCAAGCTCTTAGTGACTGTGCTTGCAAGCCCCTCTTCACAGAGTGCATCATAGGCAGCAAAGAATGTTGACACAGAGTTCCTTCCAATTGATTCACATGAAAGACCATAATCAGAGGCTGTGCAACGTTATTCCTCTAAGTGCAACTTGCATGAGCACAGATAGGAATCTCATCACAATTGCTGGTGAGCACAGCATGTTTAAACAAAAGATGTAGCACACTCAAAGACCTGGGTATCCATGGTCCAGCTATGGCAGATGACTAAACAATGATGCCTACTTAACAACAAAGAATCTTGATTGCCAGCAAATTCCAGACCCATGAGAAACTGGGTTTCAGCACATGGGCCTCTCATGGGAACCCCATGAGAAAATTCCAGACCACTATACTCATCCCAAGCATGTTAGATGAATGAAGCCCTCAAAGATGCTCCATGTCATTCTAGTGTCAAGTCAGAATAAGCAGCACACCTAAATATGACAGCAAGATTTCTTGCTGGGTCCTACCAATACACCAAGGAAGTTCTTTGATCCCTGCTTTGTTTCACGAACGCTACTGAGTGCATACCTTGTTGAAAATAACCAGTAATGATTTGTTGGCAGTCTCCATTGATGGCAGAATGCTACTACATCAGGAGTGGAGTAAAAGAGTGGCCGTCCTTTCAATTTGGTGACTGCAGTTACTACCACTGGTCACACCCACCAATGTCACCACCATTCTCTAATGGCCTTTCAGTACTGTGGCAATGAGCACAGCTGCAAAGGATGAATCAAAAACACAATGCAGTAAAAGCCATGCTCACTCCTGGAATGATATCCAAAGTTGGAACACTAAGAGCTGCTTAACATTGGCAGGAAACTTTGAGAAATTGGGTAGAAAAGTTGAGATAAGATTATCAGGGCCACAAAGGCAGCAATGAGGGAGCCAGCACCTATGGGAGCTGAGCTGAGACTTCATGCAACCTAGATCCAGTTGATCTGTCTGGCTGGATATCCCAAACAGTAAATCCACCATAGCAAGCTTCATGCTGAAACTGAGAGACACCAGCCAATGACAACACCAAGAGCAAGAGGATGCAGGTATTGAGGGAATACCATAGTCATGCAAAGGGCGTTGTCCATGATCCCCCAAAACAGCAGTTACAAGCTCCATGCCAATGCAGATGTGATGTTCCTGTCATTGTTTCTGATAGTTAGCATTGAAAATGTTGAAAACTGATAAGCTTCTTGAGTTGAACATTGAACTGCCAGTCCCATGTGCAGCAAGAGAGCTGAGCATAACAGCATTGGGAAAGTCATACCCACAAAGGCAGAAGAGCAGCCACACTGTTACCAGTCTGCTATGTTTTGGACAAATGACTGAAACAGCTTGTGACCATTCAAGCAGGTTACTCTGAGCTAAGATGGGTGTTAAAAGAACACCTGGAGGTGAGCATTGAACTCTTTCTGCTTCTGAGCTGCATGTGACCCCCATGCTTCCTGCAAAGTTCGTCCCAACACAAACACACCCACAGCTGTGTACCTGCAGGCAACATACGGTGAAGTACCCCGAGCAGATTAATCGACCTGACTTGGTACAAACATGCACCAGCCTCTTCTAGTTGTCCTCCACTATTGTGACTATTCCGGTGTGTTGGCACATTGCTAATTCCTCAACCAATGATAGACACAAGTACTTCCAAATTTGCATGATCATGCCTATGGGCATTGATAGACCAAGATGTGCACAGGTTGAAAGATAGACATACAGATTCCCATAGCTGTTTTTCGCATATGCTCCACCATTATCGCCTGAGTACAAGAAAAGTGAACCAGAGTGTTTCAATGTCACCTTCAAGAAAACCAAAAAACAATTCCACATTTAAGAAGCCAGGGGCAGAAAACCTGCAAATGGTGTTCAAGGCATACATGAATATAACAAAGCCAGTTGGCATAAAGAGTCTAGACACACGCAGTTCCACACCTGATAAATCCATGTGTCAGGGTTCCAATGCCTCTGATACTAGTTCTGCTCAAAGATCAAACTCTAACAAAATCTGATCTGATTGTGTCTTATACTCTGCCAAGTAGGAGACAGTGTAAGCCTTGGCAGAAAGACATACCTCCAAAACTCCTTGCCCAGCAGAGACCACCTCAATGATCCTTGACCGCACCTGTTGCGCATCACACAGCAACAGACATGAGCCAAAAGCCATGAAAAACCAAACTTGCTCCTAGTTTTTTTCAAACAATGGCTACAGGTCCAAGCCCAGCATCATGTCTGTAGACCTGGTGGCACAATGGGTACTAGTCGTGTTGGTTCCAAGTTCAATACTTACTGTACATCCCTGCTCAGTGATACCAACATGAATCTAATCTGGTAACCAAATTGAGAAGTCATCAGAAGTGTGATAACCTACATGTATCCAAAGTCCTCAAGGCAAGAATTATGGTTCTAGATGCTGAATGTTGATCAGGCAAAGTTATTGGGGGCAAAACCTAGATAACCCAACCATTGTTGTTTGTTCTGCCTTTCAGAGAAACTCACTGGACCTCAGGTCAAGATTCACATGAGCTGAGCCTGCAGGGATAATGCTGAGTCATGTTCTTCTTCTGAGGACCAGAACCTTTGAACAACTTTTGTCTTCAGATGCAAAGGACCAATCCCACTTTAGAACAACAACATTTCTGAGCTGAGATATTTGATCAAGAGCATGAGGGAGAGCTGTAGATTTCTTACCTCTTGATCAGATTTCTCATTCTCAAACTTAGGGTAAAAAGTTGCCCTCAGCTGTGCATGAGTAACAGTCTCCTTCAATTTCTTCAAGCTGGGGTAATGAACATGATCTGGTCTGTTGGTGAGAGGTGCAACAACCTGGGTCTGTGAGGAGGCTCCTGCACTAGTAGTCAATGCAGTGGCTGTGGGCCCCCCAGGCACTACACTTGTGTCTTCTACAGTAATTGCTGCAGCTGGCTGTTTCCTCACCCATAATTCATGACTTGTTGGACCTGCCAAATCATCTCTCCCATGATGATCACCAGGACTCTTGCCTTTCTTTGCTGCAGCGATTGAGGCGGCCCCCCCATGAGACGAAGAAGAAGTTACGGGTCCTTGATCCAAACGGATATCCCTCAGTGCCTCTGAGAGTCCGGATTGCTGCTGGATAGGCTCGCCGGTTTGAGCCCCTGGAGCAGGAGGACTCTGAGTCTGTCCTCTCACTGCAGCCTCAGCAGCAACTGAATCTCCACCAGCAACTTGCGATCCTCCGAATTTTGGCTTGGATTTCCCATGTCTTTTTTTACTTGAATGACGCTGCAACAAAAGAAAACACACACACACAAGCAGTGAGCCGACCAAACGGTACCAGCCAAGTCCCCAAACCCTAGCAGGGGTTTAGCTAAAGAACCATCTCCAGGACCCAAGAAAACAATTGAGAGGAAAAAGAAGAAGAAGAGGGGAACCAAACCCTTCCAACACAAGAAGAGAAAAAGACACGCTCAGAACGCGCACACACAAACTCGATCACAGCAATTGTTGAAACAAAACCGAATCACTTGTGTTATGGTAATATACCTGTGTCATGAGGCGAGGCAAGAGAGAAGAAAAGATTGGCGCAGTAGAAGAAGAAGAAGGAGGAGGAGCTCGATCCAAAGCGGCGGGAGAAAACCACAAGCCCGACGACAAATGCAACGAGGAATTTGCGACAAAAAAGAATCGCGAACTCGATGCCAATCCTCTCATCCGGACAAAGAACACGAAAGAATGAAAGAAAGAAGGAAGAAAGAAGATCCAGACGACGAGCACCACGACGAACAAGAAGGGCGTCAACGGCGACAAGTGCGACGGCGATGCGACGGCGAAAACTGCAAAGACGACGAAGACGAAGACGAGGACGAGGACGGTGACGACGGCGATAAATTTATTGGCCAATTCGACATTAATTATATTATTTTCAGAAATGTTGAAAAGTTCAAAAATTATTTTGTTCCAAAATCAAAAGATATTGTGAAGGAAAATAATGAATATTTAGGAATATTCCATTTGATGAAATGAAAATTTTCAAATTTAATTAATTATTTGATGGACATGTGTTGAAATGGCCAAGGTACTACTACGGAATTGTGTTTAGATTCATTATAGAGTATAATAGCTTAAGGGATTTTGGGCTTCACGACGTCCTTTACTATATGCAATGAGGATTTTTGAAAGATGATATTTTTGGCTTGTGTTGAAACTTGAGATTGATTATTAGTTTATATTCAGTTATAATATCTTGAAGGATTTTGGTTTCTTTTAGAGGTTTTCTCTAATTTTTTAAAGGTTATATTTTTGCGTGGTGAAATATTTGAGTTTACCGTAGCTCTTCTTTTTCCTTAAGATACTTTTTAATGTAAATGGCAAAGTGTGACACACCCCCACTTGTTTTTTTCCTTCAATTTTTTTGGACTTGAAAAATATGATTTCAACCTCTGTAAAGGAAGGATTTTTCATTGGGAAAAATAAAATAAAATGACCCACATTAGCCAGATTTCGAAGAGAAGAAAAATCCAAAATCACCAGATTTTTATGATCAGTTCCACCATTATTTATTTATTAATTATGGTGGGCTTTACAAAGAGTAAGTAATAATAGTAATTTCCCTCCCAGTTCGTGGGAGGGAAACTATGAATTCCCTCAAGGGATCTCCCCTCTTCTTCATCCTGAAAATGGGTATTTGAAGTTACCCAACGATAGTTCTCAATTATAGGTTTAGGGTCTAAGGTTTAGAGGGGCTAGTCTAGGGGCAAATAGGTTCTTAGAGCATCTCCAACGGTGCTCCGTATGTGACTCCAGACATCAAAATTTATTGCGAAAAAGTCAAAATGCGTCGGTTTAGCTCGAAAAGGAAGTTGGTTTTCCTGCACCAAATTCGTGCTGCTTGCCGTGGCTGGTAAAAGGCGCAACACAGTTGTGCACCTCCGAAAAAGAGTATAATAAATTGGACCTAACTGCAGCTCAGTATTTCTGATTGGTCGATCATAATGATTCGTCCAGGTGGTTTGCTATTGGTAGTCCCCACATGTATGCAGTTCCAGTTACAGTTTTATTGGTGGGGTTGCCAAAAGAAAAAAACAGCTAAACTTAGACATTTAATTTTATTCTCCAGAGTGACATACTCAGCACCTGTGGAGATGCTCTCACTTAAGAATAAGTTTTTAAGATTTTTGTGTTTTGAGCTAAGATGTTTAACTTTTAAGGTTGCTTCCTTTAGAAGCTTTCGGGTTGCTCCTTTTAAAAGTTTCTTCGATTGCTTCATCTATTCACTTTTTGTGTTATATATATAATATTTTTTATTTTATTTTTTCAAATTGAAAGACTCACACTAACAAATTGATGGTTGTCAAATTTGTGAGAACCATCCATTTAAAAATTGAATGAAAAAATAACAATTGAAAATCTGAAACCCTTCAGAGTTTCTCTAAGATATTGGAAAATTTAAGGAGCGAACTATTATCTAAAGTGAAGAGAAGACCATTTAGCCAAATCTGGCTATAGACAAAATAATGAAAGTGAGAATACTTAAGCATCCTTTTGTATTGTTTGCTACCTAATCGAACTTAATACAGAAATCTGGCAATTTTTTTTTGTTAAATTTGAATTATCACCATTTTAATATTAAAAAAATGTACCACCTGGTGAAATATGGCTAGGAAAAAACTTGCTGATAACAACCGGGGTATGCCTATTCTGGCTCCCAGCAACCTGTTAGGTTCTCAATATTTAGTTATTTAATGGAATTTTATTTGATAGGTTTTCAATATTTAGTTATTAATGGAAATTATTTAATAGGTTTTCAATATTTAGTTATTTAATGGAAATTATTTAATAGGATTTCAATATTTAAATTATTTAATGAACATGGAGATGTCAATGTATTTTTTGAAGGATTTTTTAATAGTGCAAAGGTGGCAACATTTTTTAAAGTAAACAAAGTGAATGTGGCTACTACCTTAGTACCTAGGTTGGTTTTGGCATTTAATTAATTTTTTTCGAATTACCAGTTTTTTTTTAAAAATACCTACCTAGCATGCTAAAAATCAAAAAGAAACTCTCAAGTATGCAGTAGCTTCATTATTTAGTATAGTGTCTCATTTTTTTACTACTAAAAAAGTAAATGATGGAAAAAAAAAAATTATTATTAGGCACCTTGGAATTGAACTAGCTTACAGATTAGAATATCAAAAACCATGAAGAAACTTGCAACAATAGCTTTTTCTTTTTCTTTTTTTTGTTGAAAAAGATGATATTTTCAACTTTGAAAAGAAGTGATTGGGCAACAAAATATTTAACAAAATGATGATCAAGTTCCAAGTTTCTTCCATAAATCAAAATTTGGCATATATTTATGGTTAACGAAATAGATGATAATTATAACTAAGGTTTTCTCAATGTTTTTTCATTCCCTAACATGTAAGACCGTTATAAAATAACATATAAATATCAACAAGTTTAAACAACCAAAAAAAAAAAAACTAAAAACTAAAAATCAAAACCACAACAAATCCAAACTAAAGGGAAAATAATAAAACCTTGATTTGATATCATCCATGCACAAAATGTTGCAAATGAGACAATCATTAAAAAATATAAGAAATTTCCACATATATTTATATGTAATTTGTTCACAATTTATACGTATCTACAAGTTAGTCGTAGGAATCATCAAAAGAAGTTTTAATAAAAACTAGGGAGCAACACGTCAAATTCTAACTAAATTATACAATTTCCAAGGATTGCACGCCATGCATTTTAAATTGCATGATATGGAAAGTTATCTAAGGTAACAATGTGTTTGAAAATATATTTCAATAGTTGTGTCAAAGTGTTTCACCAAATGATTCAAATTTTAGATTTAATAAAAGCCAATTTTAAGAATGTACATTCATCTTCAACATTGTCATGAATTCAAACAACATTTATTTTAATTAGTGGGTGCCTGTGACCTTTGGCCACTGTGAAGTCCCCCGGTTTATTTAAACTTGGTTTGCGTTTTAGTTTTTTTTAGAAACTTTTAACTTTTTTATTTTTTTTATTTTTATGTGTTTTTTATTTTTATTATTATTTTGTGATCATCCAGCCGGACGGACATTTCATCCATCCCCTTAATC